>ENA-OPCL01003177-OPCL01003177.1-human-gut-metagenome-genome-assembly--contig:-NODE-3177-length-9796-cov-1.419977_pt1 | contig 9796 bp, 11 predicted proteins | sample MGYA00241251_ERZ501482 | MGnify/ENA primary metagenome ERZ501482 (study PRJEB25962, sample SAMEA2042581) | human gut metagenome | biome: human gut; feature: human-associated habitat; material: faeces... | reverse complement strand
CGACGTCGCGTATCCGATGCAGGTCGGACGCCCCTTGCGCAGATGGGAATAGACCATGTAGTAGATTCCGTTGCGCTTGCGCATGCTGCTGCCCTCGTGGAAGAAGTGCTCCTGTTCGGTCACGAGCCCGTCGACGATCGTCGTCGTGTCGACCTCGAGCATATTGTCCTTCAGCTTGGCGCCCTTGGCCGAGAACTGTCCCCAATAGAGATAGGCCTGCCCGTCGTCGTCGATGAAAACGGCCGGATCGATCTGCGAGATTCCCTCGACGGCCCGGCCGGAGCGTCGGCCACGGCCACGCCCTCGTCGATCGCATCGCGCATACTGTAATAAAGGTAATACTTGCCGTCCTTGTAAGCGGCGTCCGACGCGTACAGCTCGCCGTCGCTGTAAGGCACTTCGTCGTTCGGTCCTTTCGATGCGAAGGCGTCGCGATGGATCGTCCAGTTTTTCAGGTCGTCCGTCGACAGCAGATCGTATCTCCACGAGCAATAGAAGTCGGGGCTTTCGTCTCTCGAAACATAAAGATAAAGCCTTCCGTCCTTCCATTGGTGTCCTTCCGGATCGGCGGCGAACACGCCGGGAGGTACGACCGGATTCTGAGCGCACAGGGAACCTCCGAACAGGGCGGCAACCGCGAGCCATTTCTTTCTTATCATCTTATAACAGGGTTTTGGTTAGGTTCATTCCGGTCGGGAACCGTCTTCTCGACGAAGCCCGGGTTTCCGCCGAGGCTCGGACGAGGGGCCGTCGGTCCGTAGCGCCCCGTCCCCGTCGAAAAAGAGACGGTCCATGCACACGACCCGGTCGAACGAAGGCTTACTGCCGTGCGAATCGGCATGCCGGTGGTAAAAGAAATACGACTCCCCGTCCGGCAGATCGACGACGCAGCCGTGTCCCGGCGAGGAGATTCCGCGCGCGAGGTCGGTCGTCATCAGCGGATTGTCCTCGCTTTTGGTCCACGGACCGAGCGGATGCGGAGCGGTAGCAACGCCGACCCCGTAATCCGAATAGCCCGTGTCGTTGGCCGAATAGGTCATATAGTAAACTCCGGCGCGCTTGAAAACAAAAGCTCCCTCGTTGCAGCGGTTCCGCTCCCGGTTCACGAGCTCCCACGGCTGAGAGGCCCGCGAAACGAGGCGAGGCTCCCCGTCGAATCCGGAGAGGTCTTTCTTCAGCCTTACGACCCAGTTCTCGCCGAAAGCGTACCCGTCGCGGTTTCCGTTCTTGCTGAAATAGAGGTAGGGCGTATGCTGCGGATCGTCGTCGACGAAAATGTCGCAGTCGATCGCCGAAAAACCCAGATCGAACCAGGGCGTGTAGAGCTCCTCGAACGGTCCCTCCGGCCGGTCGCTGACAGCCAGACACGAAAGCAGCACGCCGCGCTCGGGTTCCAGACAACTGTATGTCATATAGAAGCGGCCCTCGTAACGCTCGACCTCCGGAGCCCAGAAAGCTCCGGTGCCGAAATGGGCCGGGGACTTGCGGAACAGGGGACCGCCGTACTCCCATGCAACCAGATCGGACGATACATAGTAGTCGAACCCCGATGCCTCGGCCGAGGCGGTCGTACCCGTCATGTAATAAAGCCCATCGCTTTCGTAAACGAAAGGATCGGCCAAGCGCACCGTGTCGCCGGCCGACGTTCTCAGCGGGTTGTCGTAGACCGGCTCCTCGCCCGTCGCGCAGGACGTCCCTGCAAGCGAAAGGCAGCAGAGGCATCCCGTCGCATATATCGCCATGCGTTTTCTGCTCATCGTTTTCATCGTTTACATCGTTCGGGCCCGATTTCCATGCGAGCCGAAGAACGCGGCAAAAGGCCCGGCATATGAGACATACGCCGGACCCAACCTAACTTAACCCAACTTACCTAATCGAGAAAGACCAACCAACCGGTCCGTTCCCGCCCCGTTTTCAGAGGTACGGGTATTTCTCCGAGACAAAATCCGTTTCTTTTCACAATATTACGCTTTTCCCGTCCGATTTCCTATCGCGAACGGACCATTTTCTTGCGCAGGTGTTCCGTTTCGCAGGCCGTGCCGCCCGGTACGGATATTTTTACAAAATCGGACCGTCCGCTGAATTATTCGGAAAATACTCGTAACTTTGATTCCGAAACCGGCCCGCAGCTGCCGGGCAAGGAGACGGGAGAGTCCCTTCCCGCTGCCCCGGCGATCCCGGCCGAACGCTCCGGAACGGGCAGAAAGCCGATCGCACGACGACGGGCGAAGGCCGGGTCCGTCACACGGCAAACCGACGACCGATGAAAAAAAGAACACGACTGTTATACGGACTGCTTCTGCTGTGCGCACCGCTGGCCGGATGCCTGAAAGAGGACGACGGCTCGCAATTCTATTCCGACGTATATTGGTTCCCGCTCGCCAAGCAGACATTTTCCGTCGATACACGGGAGCCGGAACCGGTCGATACGGTCGTGCTGGTCTTTCGCGCCCGGAACTTCGTCTACGACAGCGACACGGTGAATTTCGCCGTGATGCCCGACTCGACGACGGCCGTGGCCGGGACGGACTACGAGATCACGACTCCGGTCGTCCGCTTCGGGAAGGACGACTATTACGACAACCTGCTGCGGGGCGAGATCGGACTGAGGATCTATCCGACGCTGAGCGATACGCTGACCCTCGCCCTGAAGCTGATCTACACCCACCCGGCCAACGAAGAGCGGTTCCGCTTGCACGACCGGACCGTACTGACGCTCAGACCGATATTCCCTTCCGAATAGACCGGTACGACGGACCGACCGAGGAAATTCCAGACGGTCACGGTACATCGTACGGCAGCCGCTCGGAACAAACGGATCGTCATACGCGCGATTCGTCGCCCGGCTTCGGGAAAATGCCGCGGATGAAAAGAACATATCCGGTTCTCGCGAACCGCTCCATAACGGATCGGCTGCAAACCGGCTTCCGGGACGGTCCGCACGGCAAAGCACGGAACGAAGCCAGCGACCGTAAGGGCGCATCCCGAAGCAGAAATGCGCGCGAAACGATAACCGGCCTCCCGATTCTCCCGTCCGAAAAATAGGAAATCCGAACTTTTTCGACTATCTTGGGCATACCGTACGCGCGGCGAACGCCCGCGACGGCCAAAAACCTGTCCAATCGCCAAACTACTAAGCCATGAACGGAAAGAACCCGCTTTGCATCGCCTTGTGCGTCGCCGTTTCGACGGCCTCTTTCGCACAGACCGGAAAGAAATATCCGGATCCCGCGCCGATGACCCACGACATGTCCGAATTCTGGGAGCCTCAGCCCCGGATCGTCACGCCGGCCGATATGGACCGGGCCGTACCGCCTCCCTCCGACGCCGTCGTCCTGCTGGGACTGGACGCCGACGACGCGCCCGAGTGGATCGGCTGCGATGGGAAACCCGTCGCATGGAGCGTCGAGGACGGCGTTATGACCGTCATCCCGAACTCGGGCAGCATCCAGACTCGCCGCGACTTCGGCGACTACCAGCTGCACCTCGAATGGAGCGCGCCGACGGAAATCGTCGGCGAAAGTCAGGGCCGGGGCAACAGCGGAGTCTTCATGCAGGGTCGCTACGAAGTGCAGATACTCGACAACTACGGCAACGAGACATACGCCAACGGCCAGGCCGGCAGCATCTACAAGCAGTCGGCCCCGCTGGTCAACGCCTGCCAGAAACCGGGCAAATGGAACACCTACGACATCATCTACACGGCGCCCCGGTTCAAGGACGACGGTACGCTGCACTCGCACGGACGGATCACCGTGCTGCACAACGGCGTGCTGATCCAGAACAACACGCTGATCCTCGGCACGACGGAATTCATCGGCTTCCCGAAAACGGTCGCCCACGGTCGCGGTCCGATCGTGCTGCAGGACCACCTGAACCCGGTCCGTTTCCGCAATATCTGGATCAGGGAACTGTAAGACAAGACGCCGAAGCGCGGATACCGGCCGGCCACAGCGGCGATTCGCGCTTGGGCATCTCGGTCATGCCGATTCCGGCATGGCAGCGCTTTCGTCGCATCATTCCACGAACCGTCGTTCTCCCATCATTCCGTCCCGACCGGGAAACGCCCGAAATCCCCAAACCATGAAGCGATACAACCTATGCACCGCAATTATCGACAGAGTCTTGCCGGCTTTCATCGCATTGGCTCTGCTCACGACCTGCCGAAACGGCGGAGACCCGAGCCGTACAGAAATCCGATCGACGCCGGAATCCACAAACGGAAACGGCCGGGCGACCGCGAGCGGGAATTCTTCGGCTACGGAAGAAAAGGCGCTTCTCAGTATCTATGAATACAACAAGCTCGATACTGTATTCATGGAAGATTTCCCCGCCATTGAAGAACCCGAGGAAGACACCGTCTGCGTCGTAACCCATCGGATGCCCTCTTTCCCGGGAGGGTACGACAGCCTGACGGCTTTCATCCGCCGAAACGCCCGTTATCCGAGCAAAGCCGAGCAGGAAAATATCCGGGGAGTGACTTGGATCAAATGCGTTATAGATAAAAAAGGGAACGTCGTCCGACCCGAGGTTTTGGTTTCGTTATCCCCCGAATGCGACCGAGAAGCGCTGCGCATCGTCCGAAGCATGCCAAGGTGGGAACCGGGCATGATCGATCGATGTAAGCCGTATGTCAACTTAACGGAACCGGATACCGCTGCAAAAGAACCCGCCCATTGCTACTATATGATCCCGGTTTATTTCCCGCCTTCGGACAACTGACCGAAAACCGAATCGACCATAGGCCAGCGCATTTTCTCAAGCCAATCGGAGCCGCATAGCCGCACCGGCCCCCAAGCAACGCCCACAAATCCGAACGATCCCGACCCTCGGGACGCAAGAAGATCGCCGACAAGCACAACCGGAACGAAAAAACCGGCCGGGCGCTCTCTTTGAAATTACCGAATCCGGTCGAGCGAGCGGACCAGCCGCTCGTCCTTGGAGATTCCCCGCATGGCCAGCAGCGTCAGGATCAGCGATACGACGGGAAAGACCGAGGCGGCGGAAAGGCTCCATGCAGAAAGCGGAGCGGCGAAGCTGCCCAGACACCAGCCCAGCAGCCCGCAGACGACGAGCAGCAGAACGACCTGCGCGATGCACAACTTTTTTTGCAGCGGACGGTTCCGAAACCCGAAGATCGTAACCAAAGCGAGCGCGAGCACGAGCACCGACAAGCCCCCCGCGATCCAATGGACGGCCCCGGAGCTCAGCGAGTCTGCCGAGGCAGGGTCGGTCCAGCCCCAAAGCGTAGCCCGGACCGGACCGCCGGAAACGGTTACCCCGACGGCCAACGGAAAAAAAAGCAACAGGGCCGTAAACAAGGCCGACAAAAACAGATATACGGTCTGAATGCGCTGTATCATAATCAAGTCAATCAAAACGGGGACGCCCCCCGAAACATTACATTATACTATTTCCCCGGACACACCGCGAAAATTTCCTGCCCAATCTCCCGTTCTTTCCCCGGCAGGCCCCGGCAACATCCGCTCGATCGCCTTCCGTACTCTATGGCCGTGAACCTCCGCAGAATACCTGCCGGCATGCGGGCGAGCCTCATTCCGGCCCGGTTCGGACACCGGCTTTCCGACCGCCGATCAGATCCGCTCGTCGATCAGGTAGCGGTTCCGGTCGCCCGAACTGCGGCCGATCAGCTCTCCGAGGAAGCCGGCCAGAAAGAACTGTACGCCGGCGAGCGCCGCCGCCAGCGCAATATAGAACAGCGGCTGATCCGTCACGCCCCGCACGAGCAGGCCGTGAGCCTGCTTGTACAGTTTCTCGGCGATCAGATAAACGGCCGTAGCGCCTCCCAGCAGAAACATCAGCGTGCCCAAACCGCCGAAAAAATACATCGGGCTCTTGCCGAAACGGGTCATGAACATGACGGTAATCAGATCCAGATACCCCTTGATCATCCGCTCCCAACCGAACTTGGAAACCCCGTACTTGCGGGCCCGATGACGGACGACCTTCTCGCCGATCCGCCGGAAACCGGCCTGCTTGGCCAGTACCGGTATGAAACGGTGCATCTCGCCGTATACCTCGATGCTTTTGACGACCTTCCGCCGGTAAGCCTTCAGGCCGCAGTTGAAGTCGTGCAGCCGGATGCCCGACGCCAGACGGGCCGTCGCATTGAAAAATTTGCTCGGCAGCGTCTTGCCCAGCGGATCGTACCGCTTCTTCTTCCACCCGCTGACCAGATCGTATCCCTGCTCGGCGACCATCCGGTAGAGCTCCGGAATCTCATCGGGCGAATCCTGCAAATCGGCGTCCATCGTAATCACGACTTCCCCCCGGGCGGCCTCGAAACCGCAGTAGAGCGCGGCCGACTTGCCGTAGTTGCGGCGAAACCGGATGCCCCGCACATGCGGATCGCGGACCTTCAGCCGGCAGACCGCTTCCCACGATCCGTCGCTGCTGCCGTCGTCGACGAACACGATCTCGTACGAAAAACCGTTCTCGCCCATGACGCGCACGATCCACTCGTGCAGCTCGGCAAGCGACTCCTCTTCGTTATAAAGAGGAACCACGACGGATATGTCGATTCGGCTGTTGTCTTCCATTGTTCGCTATCGTTACTTACACATTCGGCGCCGGATGCCGCCTCCGAAACGGGCCGACGGCTTTTTCGTCCGGACGACCCGTACCCTCGCTATTCGGCAGACGTTCCGCCTCCGAACGGATCGGCGGGACGCCGGACAAAAATCGAGATCAACAAACCGAGCAGGCCGCCGTAAATCAACATGCTGAAAATCCCGCTGAACACCGCGAACAGCGGATTGCGCATCAGTTTGAGTCCGAGCGACCCGGCCATTTCGGCCTCTTTCTCGCCCATGCCGCCGCCCGCCATATTGGCGACCATCAGATCGAACTGCTCGCGGAATCCCTCGGGATCGATCCAGTTGACCAAAACGAACTGGCCGACACCGGCCAGAACGCCCGCGAAAAGCGACATCTTCAGTACGAAAAGCAGGCTCCGCCCGTAGGAAAACCCGTCGCCGCCCGCATAGGCGGCCATACGCCGGGCGTAAAAATAGAGAAATCCGGCGAACGAGAAAAAGCTCACCGCGTTGAGAATCGTCACGAGACCCGGCATCGAGCGGCCCGCATGCGCCGCAATCGTCAGCAAGGCATAGGCCAATCCGGCATACAAGCCGCCCGTAGCGGCCTCGCGCCATTCCGTCCGGCTCAGACTTCTTTCCATATCCTTCATCATAATCCTGTCAGACTAATTCTCCGATTCCTTCCCTCAACACGACGATATCGCTCTCGTCCGTGCAATCCACGACCGTCGTCGGCACGCAGAGACCGTAACCGCCGTCGATCACCGCCTCCACCGCCGAGCCGTAGCGTTCCTCGATCAGCGACGGATCGGTCGTATACTCCTCCTCCGAATCCTTGACCGAAGCGGTCACGAGCGGATGCCCGAGCGCCTCGACGATCGCCAGCGCGACGGCGTGGTCGGGAATCCGCACGCCGACGGTCTTTCGCTTCTCCAGAAACTTGTCGGGGACCTTGCCCGACGCGTTCAGCACGAACGTGAACGGTCCCGGCAGATTGCGCTTGAGCACCTTGAACACCGCGTTGTCCACACGCGCGTAGGCGGAAATCGTACTCAGATCGGGACAAACGATCGAAAATTCGTCGCCCTTCTTGCCGCTCAGCGCGCGCAGGCGTTCGATGGCTTTCGGGCTCCTGATCGAGCAGCCGAACGCATAGACGCTGTCGGTCGGATAGACGATCACCCCGTCCGAGCGAAGCACGTCCGCCACGCGGGCGACGGCCTTCTCGTTGGGATTCTGAGCATATATCTTGATCATCGCGTCAAACGGCAGTTAATCGGTTCCGGGGAAAACGTTCGCGGAGAAACGGAATAAAAAAATGGGTAAGCTACTTATATCGCACCGCTACAACCACCTACCCTTGCCGTCTTCCGACTCTGGGGGATTCAGCAGGAGCTGGTCGTATAAGACTTACCCGGGACAAAATTAAACAAATTCGCTATATTTGCAAAAATTATTCCCGGATGAAGCATAAAAAGGGCTGGTACGCAGCCGGCGCCGTCGTGCTCGCGCTGATCGCAGGCGCGTTTTTCGTCGTGCGCCTATACCTCGGACAGGCCGTCGCGCGCGACGCCGTCGTGCTGGTCCCGACCGGCAGCGACTACGGCCGGCTGGCCGACTCGTTGCGATCCGACGGGGCGATCCCCGATTTCCGACGGTTCGATCTGACGGCCCGGGCGATGGGGCTCGACCGCGCAGTCCGTCCGGGACGCTACGCACTGAAAGAGGGAATGACCTACCGCGAAGCCATCAACCGTTTCAAGGCGGGGCTGCAATCGCCCGCACGGGTTACGTTCAACAATGTCCGTACGCTCGACCGGCTCGCCGGCTCGGCTTCGCTGGCCGGACTGCTGCTCGCCGACTCGACCGCCGCCCGATACGGATACGCGCCGCAGACATTCTTGGCGATGTTCATTCCGAATACTTATGAACTGTACTGGAATTGTTCGTCCGACGAATTTCTGTCGCGGATGCAAAGGGAAAACGAGCGCTTCTGGCAGAGCCGCGAACGGAAGCTCGCCCGCACGGGACTGAACCGCATCGAAGCCTATACGCTGGCATCGATCGTCTACGAGGAAACCAAACGCACGGACGAAATGCCGCGCATGGCGGGCGTCTACATCAACCGGCTGAAAAGGGGCATGCCGCTTCAGGCCGATCCGACGGTCCGCTTCGCGCTCGGAGACTTTTCGATCCGGCGGGTGCTGAACAAGCATCTCGAAGTCGATTCCCCTTACAACACCTACCGGCATCCGGGTCTGCCGCCCGGGCCGATCTGCATGCCGTCGATCGCTGCGATCGATGCCGTGCTCGATTACGAAAACCACGACTATCTCTATTTCTGCGCCAAGGACGACCTGTCGGGCTCTCATACCTTCGCGCGATCGCTCGCCGAGCATAACCGCAACGCGCAAGCATACGCCCGGGCGTTGAACCGGCGGGGAATCCGATAACGAACAAGCGGCAACCTCCCGACTCCGGGTACGGACGATTCCTGTCCGTACTTTTTCAAAACACGGGCACCGAACCGAAAAGGACCTTTCCGGAACATCCGGCAGAAACACATAACAGGCGGCTTGTACGACATTCGCCAAGACAAAACGTGCCGCACACGACCGATTCGTCCGGACGGGCGAATCAGCGGAAATCGATCACCTCAACGCCCGGATGCTTCCGCGGATCGAACGTGAAATCGGAATCCTTCACCGGCACGTTCGGCACGAGCCGGTCGATCCGTATCCGCAGCGGAGCGGCCGCCCCGTCCACGCGATAGACGACCTGAACGGGCATACCGTCCGCCGGATCGACTCCTATCTCGATCGAGCGATAGCCGGCATCGGGACTTTTCGGCGTCAGTTCCAACCGGTCGAGACTACGCCCTCCGGTATCTTCCCGGCCTTTGTAAGCCACCTCGAAATCGTCGCCCTCGAGGCGGAAAAAGCGAGGGGGATTCGACAGCAGCGAGCGATCGGCCGGGTCGGGACGCTCGATCGTCACCTCGTCCTCGTCGGCACGGAACGTATAGAGGAGCTTGCCGTCGCAATAGAGCTCGGAGCCGTTCACCTCGACGCGGTACCGGTCGCCGCTCACTACGATACGCCCCTGCACGCCGTCGAACTCTCCGTCCATATCGGCCGTGAACAACACCTCGTAGGAAACGTAGGAGGCGATTTTGGCCGACAGGCTCCGGACCAGCGCCCGGCCCCGGTCGTCGGCCCGGAGCGGCAGGACCGCCC
>ENA-OPCL01003175-OPCL01003175.1-human-gut-metagenome-genome-assembly--contig:-NODE-3175-length-9800-cov-1.589636_pt1 | contig 9800 bp, 8 predicted proteins | sample MGYA00241251_ERZ501482 | MGnify/ENA primary metagenome ERZ501482 (study PRJEB25962, sample SAMEA2042581) | human gut metagenome | biome: human gut; feature: human-associated habitat; material: faeces... | reverse complement strand
TCCCACATCCACATAGCCACGCCCTTTTATCTGCTTTAGGAAGAAATCCTTTGTGGTTTCCCCGAACATCATCCCATAGCCCATTTCCGACATCCGCCCCAGAGCCACACGGAAATTGAACTGGTCACGGATTCCGTCCCCCAGATACTTTGCGTCCGGACGCTGGCAGGCGAGAATCAGGAAGAAGCCAGCCTGCCGCCCAAGCATAACGATTTGTTTTAATTTGTTGAGGACAGCGGCATTTTCTTTTGTGCCGAGCATTTCCATAAATGCCACATATTCATCAAAGATAAGGAAATTTGCCGGAAGCCCCAAGTAAGCGTAGTTTTCCCCTGTCCGGTAATTCTCCATGAGCTTCATGTCTTCGCTGCGTTTCATCATTTCTTCATAGAAACGGTCAATGCAGGCGAGCATATCTTCCTTTTTGTAGTACACATCCGGCATAACCGCCTGTAAATCTGCAAGGTCGGCGTTCTTCGGGTCTAATACGAACAGGACGGCGTTGGTGCGGAGCAGGGCTTCAATGAGGGTCAGGATAAAGTAGGTCTTTCCGCCGCCGGTTCCTCCGGCAATGAGCATATGGGGGAGCTTGTCATACTCCCACCAGACATTTTCCATAAGCCGGAGCCTGCCGTCCTTTGCCTGTACATCCTCAATGGAAATACGGTTGGCAATGGTATCATAAAGCAGGGTGTACTCCACATAGGAATCCTTTAATTCCTTATCCGTCAGCTCACAGTACAAGCCGCTTTCCAGCTTTTTCTCCAAGTGTAAGAGCTGCTCCTGATATTTCCCCAAGGTGATTTCCACACGGATATGGAGCAAGCCCTGTTTCATCCGGTAGTAGATTTTGGGAAAATAAGTGATGGTTTCTTTGGAACGGCTGGAAGACAAGTCCTTGAAAAAAGCGTCTTCCTTTCTCTGCTCCGATTCATACCACTTGTTTTCCAACACCATCCTTGCCAGCTTTTGGCGGTGGATGAGCTGCTTTACTTCGTCCCTGCGGTATCGCCAGAACAGAAGAACTGCTGTAAGACACACCAGCCCTGCCACGCCCATGCTGAATAACAGGTAAGGGATATTTACATCCTGTATTATCTGGGAGAGGGACACTTCCTGCCAGTTGGTTCCGGCAATCTGCCGGATATGAAACAGCAGGACAACCAGCAGGAAGACAGGGAACAGGGCGGCAAGGGCAGTATGGAACACAAGGTCTTTATCCGTGGGGCGGATACGTTTTCCACGGGGGAAAAGCTGTTTCATGGGAACAATCCTCCTTTCCGTGATTAAAAATAGCCCATATAAAGCAGCGAATATCCTTTCTTGTTGTCTTCCATATGGGCTTGAAATAAAAAAGTATAGCCGGACAACTCCCTGCACAGACATTCCGGCATATAAACTGCCAGATTTTCCGGCGGCTGATAATCTTCTAGGGCTTCGATAAGAAGCTGACCTGCCATCCAGCAGTATTCCGGCAGAGAAACCAGCCGGAAGTCCTGTTCGTATTCTTCATATCCAGTAATTGCGTCCATACTTATTTTTCTGTTGGCGGTTCTTTCTTTGGTGATTGCGGATTCATGGCAGCACCTTTTTTCAGAACAATATCATCAGCCTTGATGTACCAGTCCACCTCTGCTCCCTGAAAGGTAGCCGTTGCCACGGTATCTGCCACTGGATTGATAAGTTCCACCTCTGCGTTGTAATCGAACTCCTTTAATGGCACGCTGGCAGGGATAGAAACCTGAATCATACGCCCCTGTCCTCTGGATTTTAAGTCATAGGTACGCTCCTTGATTTCTTCTGATACCGAGCCGTCTTCATTCTGGAGGTGAACCTCACGGCGGAGGGCAGAATATTTCAATGCCCCGAATGTTGCTTCCTTGTCAATCACGATTCCGTTTGCTAATCTCATAGTCTGATGTCCTCCTTTTCCTTATGCTTTTACCATATCGTCAGCGTGCAAAATGTAGTTGGTAAAGCCCCTTGTGCCGATTTTATAGCCCTCTGCGGTGATACGGGGATTGACGAGCTTTACACGTTCTTCAAAGTCAAAATGTTTCTCTCCGGCTTCGGCAGGGAGGATAACCACAATATCATCCGCCCTCTGTACGTCTGAATAAAGGTTGAAGCTGCGAGAGAGTACCGCCATGCGTCCGTTGATTCTTCTCTGTTCTGTTTTGTCTTCTCCGGCAAACTCCAAGTTGCCGAATGTCTTTTCCATGTTGGGGATAACGAATTTTAATTCCATATAGATGTACCTGTCCTTTCTGAATGTTGTGTTTGATAGTTGTTTTTGGGTTCTGGTCTGGAAGCGGAGGGGAACGCTCCGGCGGTGGTGATTTCTTCGTGGTATCACGTCCTTTCTGGTTTTAGGGTAAAAAAATAGACGCTCATTTCTGAACGTCTGAATTGATACACTGGAAAGGCGGAATATCTGCTTTACCCTCTATATTTTTGTATATGTTGTACTTACAAGGTCGTGCCAGAGCAGAAAGCCCGGTCAACGTATGATAACATCCTTCGTTTGGTAAAAGATCCTGAAGTTGCAGATCCGATTCGTTTCCTGCGGGCGCGTGAAGTTGTGCATTTCCAGCGTTTTGGTGAAGCACTGCGTTCTGTACAGGATGAATTGAATTCGAAGAACTTTTATGCGTTTAATCCGTCGTTTGATGCAAAGACTTTCTGTGCGGCACCGCGGCCAGGGGCAGGTCAGGGGAATTGCTGCACAAGATAGTAAATTAAAAATCAAAGAACAGCACACCACTGGAAAATCCCATCTGAAAAACAGGTGGGATTTTTTGGGTTTACAGTAAGAAAATCTTATCCAGTCGTAAATCATTATCCCATCATAATATAGAAAAAAGACTTTCAAAAACAGAACAGTCAGAAAGGAGGTTCCATGGAAGCAATGAATTATGTAAAGCCCGAACTCATTGTCGTTGCGTTCGTGCTGTATTTTTTCGGTGTTGCTTTGCGGCAGGCGCAGGCGGTGAAGAATAAGTACATTCCGCTGATCTTAGGCGGCATCAGCATGGTGCTGTGTGCGGTTTGGGTGATGGCGACGAGTGAGATTGAGACGGCGAAGGAGGGGGCGATGGCGGTTTTTACGGCGGTCACGCAGGGGATTCTGGTGGCGGGGCTGAGCAATTATGTGAATCAGATTATCAAGCAGATCCATAAGCCGGAGTGAACGGCGCTTCAAAAAATCTGTGTTATGCCGGAGCAGTCGGAACCGTCAGAAAGGGGAGAATATGAGAATTGATCGGTCGTATCTTGGAAATCAGAATACGTATGCGGAAAACAATCCCAAATGTATCGTAGTCCACAACACCGACAACTTCGCAGCAGGTGCCGATGCGCGGGCACATGCGAGAGCACAGCATGACGGGAATTTCCAGAACATTTCCGCACACTATTACGTCGATGACGGTGACACAGCCTACCAGGCGGCACCGCACAGCCGGGGGTGCTGGCATGTCGGCATTAATTACGGCGGAAAAAATCTGTTTCAGCAGTACGGCAACAAGAACAGCATCGGTGTGGAGATGTGTGTGCAGGCCGGGTATAATTATGAAAAAGCATTTGAGAATACTGCGGCACTGGTGCGGGAGATCATGCGGGAGACGGGGATTCCGCTGGAAAGAGTCTATCGTCATTATGACATCTGCAGCAAATACTGTCCGAGCCAGATCATGAACCGCGGTGACTGGGACCGCATGAAGCGGATGATCGGAAGCGGTGCAGGGAGCACAGGAACGGGAACAGCAGGCAGCGGAACAGGAAAAACGTATGCGCCCGGGATCTATCAGGTGCAGACAGCGGCCCTCAACATCCGTCAGGCACCGGATGCGGACAGCAGGATTGCCGGAACGATCCGGGATCAGGGAAGCTACACGGTGACGGAAATCCAGAACACAAGCTGGGGACGGCTTCTCTCAGGGGCAGGCTGGGTTAACTGCCATACAGCGTATTGCCGTTATGCCGGTCCCGCAAAAGAAAAATCGGCAGAGACAGCAAAGTCATCCGGAAAGACAGTCGCAGAGGACGGAATCTGGGGCGAAAATCTGACGCGCCGTCTGCAGGAACTTTTCGGCACACCGCAGGATGGAAAAATCAGCAATCAGCTGGCCGTCAACCGGAAATTCTGTGATGGCATCACAGCCGCCGAGTGGGACAGTACGCCAAAAGGCGGATCGGCCCTTGTAAAAGAAATGCAGAAATGGGCATCGGCCGGCATGGACGGCTATATCGGTCCGCAGACAATCCTCGCCTGGCAGAAAAAACTCGGCACGCCGATCGACGGCACAGTAAGCAGCCCATCCGCCATGGTAAAAAAACTACAGAAGTGGTGCAACCAGAAATAGAAAAAAGAATACTCAAAGACCCGGTTTTGTGTTATACTGGAAGATAGTTTAAAATGAACAGAAAGAAAAAGAGCTTCAAAAAAGACTCGAAGTGTCAAATGTAAAATACAAAAGAGAAAAAATAAAGGTAATTTTTGCATACAGATTCATCGGGGGGAATTGCGGCTGACAGGAGAGAACAACAGCAGATGAGAAAAAAGGCAGTAAAAAATGCAGGAATGATACGAATTTATCTGAATATGGCATGGAAACTTTTGCAGAAAAACCTGCTTAGCATCGTGATATTTGAGACGGTCTACCGCCTGTTTTCCAACCAGCTGGTTTCAAGACTCGCCAATGCGGCGATCAACTTTTCCTTAAAACAGCTGGGAACGAGTTATATGACATCGGAAAACTTCAACAAGATCATGCTGCATCCGCTGACCCTTCTGCTGATTTTTGGAATTCTGCTTGTTTTCTTTTTCTGTATGCTGTTTGAAATCTATGCTGTCATGGCGGCTCTGGAGGCCTCCTGGAAACGAAAACGGATTTCCGTTCCTGTCATGATGCTTGCCGGCGGAAGAGGAGCCGCACAGTTTGTGCGCGCCCGCCCGTGGACCTGGTTTTTCTACATGGCAGCGAGCTTCCCGTACCTTTGGCTGCACAGCAGCTACAGCGCCATCCGCAGTATGAAACTGCTTCAGGTTTCCCTGACGAAGATTTTCAATGCCTTTCCGGCATACTGGATCCCGGTGGTGCTGACGATTCTGCTTGTCGCGTTTTCGTTTGCGTTTTCCTACACCATCCCTTTCCGGTGCATGATGACGGAAAAAGAGAAAAATACCCATCTGCGGGTGCGCCAGACACTGGAAAAACGCGTGCTGCGTGAGCTTGGCATCAACGTCTCTTTCCAGGTGATGATTTTTCTGATTACGTGGGTTCTGTATCTGATTTTCGGAACGGCTGTCGTTGCCTATGCAAAGCTGGTGAAAACGCCGTCTACCGTTGTCAGTACCGTCATCGTCTACGGTGACTGGGTCAAATCGACGATGAGCCTGATCGGCGGAGCGTTCGGCCTTGTCGGAAGCATTACGTATCTGTATCTGATTTTTATCCGTTCCTCCCGAAAGGGCTACCAGAAGAGCCGGACAACGAAAAAGCCGAGCTCGAAGCTGGTACGCACCTTCTGCGGTCCGGTAACGGCGGTGGTTCTCACGATCGCCATGCTGGCGGGAGAAACGGTTTATCTTGTATATGCCATGCGCGCAACACGTGCAGAGGCAACGGCTTCCTCCCAGTATATTTCGGTGTCAGCGCACCGGGGCGGAGCCAGAAAAGCACCGGAAAATACGATGAGCGCGATCAAATATGCAGTGGACAGCATGTCGGATTACGCGGAGATCGATGTACAGGAGACGAGTGATGGTGAGATTGTCCTTATGCATGACACAAATCTGAAGCGGACAACCGGTCTGAATGCCAGCATCTGGACCCTGACCTACGATGAAATCAGCCAGCTTGATGCCGGTGTACGATTCAACAAAAAATTCCGCGGCGAGCAGATTCCGAAGCTGGAAGAAGTCATCGCGTACGCGAAAGGAAAAATCAACCTGAATATCGAAGTAAAATACAACGGCCACAACCAGAATATTGTCAAAAAAGTGGTGAAAATCATCGAGGACAATGACTTTGTGGATCAGTGTGTGCTGACTTCCATGAACTACAATTTCCTCAGGCAGGCAAAGAAAATCAATCCGGATATCAAGACCGGGTATACGATGAAAATGTCGTACGGAGGCCTGGAGGATATGGACGCGGCGGACTTCTTTTCTGTAAAATATACGTACATCACAGAAAGCTTTGTAGAGCATGCGCACAGTCTTGGTAAAGAAGTCTGTGCCTGGACGCTGAATTATCAGGGAGATATGCAGCGGATGGTCAACTGCGGCGTGGACAACATTATCACGGACGATCCGGAGCTGGTGCGTAAGGTTATCCTCGGAACGACCGACCGAAATCCGGGCTTTGTCAGCCTGCTTGGCTATGCACTGAAATAAATGGAGTAAAACAATGGAGGTGGAAACTTCATGGCAGAGAAAGTAAACATGCCATCCCAGAAGAAAGAAAAGAAGAAAAAGAGGAAGAAAAAACTTCCTTCGGATTTTTATGATTATAACCTGCTGGCCTGCACCATTCTGCTGGTCAGCTTCGGACTGATTATGCTGTACAGCGCGAGCGCCTACGAGGCGGCCAGTACATTCAAAGGAAATGATATGTATTATTTCACGCATCAGGCGGGGCTTTCTGCTATTGTTCTGGTGGGGATTGTGATATTGTCGAAGTTTGTAGATTATCATAGTGTATGGTTCCAGCGGATTGCAGCACTGGTATACTGGGGAAGTCTCCTTCTGATGGCGGCGGTAAGGTTTACGCCGCTTGGTTATGAAGCCTATGGGGCGAGAAGATGGCTCCGGATCGTCGGTGTCAGTCTTCAGCCTGCGGAGATTGGAAAGCTGGGGTTGATTCTGTATTTGCCATACATTATCCTGAAGATGGGAAAAAATATGCGTACCATCCGCGCAAAAGCGATTGTCCTCGGACTTGGCGTGCTGCAGGCGCTGGCTGCGTGGATTGACGGACAACCTGAGTACCGCCATTATTCTGGGACTCATCGCCTGCGTCATTTTGTTTCTGGCGGACCCGGAGGTAAAATTTTATGCGCGTGTGATTCCGGGCGCGGCGGTAATTGGCGTTTTTGCGATTATCATTTTAAAAAATAATCTGCAGATCTTTGAAAGAATAGGCGGTGACTTCCGGTCGAACCGTATCTATGAATGGCTTTCCGGAGGCAGCTATCAGATTCTGCAGGGACTTTATGCGATTGGCTCCGGTGGATTTCTCGGAAAAGGACTTGGCAACAGTACGCAGAAGATTACAACAATTCCGGAAGCACAGAACGATATGATCTTCTCGATCATCTGCGAGGAGCTTGGAATATTTGGCGCGCTTCTTGTATTGTTGCTGTTTGGCTACTTGCTGTACCGTCTGTTTGTGGTTGCACAGAATGCGCCGGACGCGTATGGAATGCTGATGGTGAGCGGCGTTTTTGCACATATTTCCATTCAGGTTATTCTGAACCTGTGTGTCGTTCTGAAACTGATGCCGGCAACGGGAATTACCCTTCCATTTATCAGTTACGGAGGAACATCGGTGCTCTTTATCCTGACGGAAATCGGCATTGCCCTGTGCGTCTCCCGCTTTATTGTGTTCCAGGATGGAAAGAGCGGAGAAGGAGAGGCACAGGCGGAAGAACAGTAAAAGTAGAAAAATCTATTGACAAATGCCGGAATAACAGATACACTTTTTTCGAAAGAAATACTGGCTGCCGGGTAGAGGCAGAAAGGAGCAGAACAATGTTAGAAAAGATAAAAGAAATTTTAGTAGAACAGCTCAACTGTGATGCAGACAGCATCAACGAAGATACCTCTTTTAAAGATGACCTGGGTGCAGATTCCCTGGATCTCTACGAGATGGTTATGGCATTAGAAGACGAGTACGGAATTGAAATCGACACCGACGAACTGACAGACCTTTCTACCGTCGGCGACTTTATGGAATATTTGAAACAGCACGGCGTAGAGGTCTGAAAAAGAGCATTGCCGCTGGCAAAAGTGGAAGGATGGTGCAGCTCGGAAGAAACGCCGGGCTGTTTTCCATTCTAAATAAATGGTGGAAGGGAACAGACAAAAGGATTGTTCCAGAAAAACCAGAAATCAGGAGAAAAGAAAAATGAGCAATGTAAAAACAAGATTTGCACCGAGCCCGACAGGCCGGATGCATGTAGGAAATCTGCGTACTGCCCTGTATGCGTATCTGATCGCAAAACACGATGACGGAACCTTTATGCTCCGTATCGAGGATACCGACCAGGAACGTTTTATGGAAGGTGCACTTGATATCATCTACCGTACCTTAAAAGAGACCGGCCTGGTACACGACGAGGGACCGGACAAAGACGGCGGCTGCGGCCCGTACGTACAGAGCGAGCGTAATGCAGCAGGTCTGTACTTGAAATACGCAAAACAGCTGGTAGAGCAGGGTGACGCTTATTACTGCTTCTGTGACGCAGAGCGCCTGAGCCAGTGCAAGCGTAACGTAGGCGGAAAAGAAATCTCGATCTACGACAAACACTGCCTTGGTCTTTCCAAAGAGGAAGTAGAGGCCAATCTGGCAGCCGGCAAACCGTACGTCATCCGTTTCAATATGCCGACCGAAGGAACCACAACCTTCCACGATGAGATCTACGGAGACATCACCGTAAACAACGAGGAGCTGGAAGACCTGATCCTGATCAAATCCGACGGATATCCGACTTACAACTTCGCAAACGTCATCGACGACCATCTGATGGGTGTAACCCACGTTGTCCGTGGTAATGAGTATCTGTCCTCATCCCCGAAATACAACCGTATTTACGAGGCATTCGGCTGGGAAATTCCGGTTTACGTACACTGTCCGCTGATCACCAACGAGGAGCATCAGAAGCTGTCCAAACGCTGCGGCCATTCTTCTTATGAAGACCTGATCGATCAGGGCTTTTTAAAAGATGCCATTGTCAACTTCGTAGCCCTTCTTGGATGGAGCCCGGAAGGAAACCGCGAGATCTATTCTCTCGAGGAACTGGTAAAAATCTTCGATTACCACCACATCAGCAAATCTCCGGCCGTTTTCGATATGACAAAACTCCGCTGGATGAACGGCGAGTACATGAAGGCAATGGACGACGAGAAGTTCTATGAGATGGCGCTTCCGTATATCCAGAAGACAATCCACCGTCCGCTCGATTTTAAGAAAATTGCAGCCATGGTAAAAACAAGAATCGAAGTATTCCCGGATATTGCAGACCTCATCGACTTCTTCGAGGAAGTTCCGGAGTACGACGCTTCGATGTACACTCACAAAAAGATGAAGACAAACGAGGAGACCTCCCTTGCACTTCTTCAGGAAGTAAAACCGCTGCTGGCAGCGCAGGAAGATTTCAGCAATGATGCTCTCTTTGAGATGCTCAGCGCATTCGGAAAAGAAAAAGGATACAAGACCGGTTATATTATGTGGCCGATCCGTACCGCTCTTTCCGGAAAACAGATGACACCGGCCGGCGCAACGGAAATCCTTGAGGTTCTGGGAAAAGAGGAGTCTCTTGCCCGCATCGACAAAGCGATTGAGAAATTATCCAAATGATATATAATGATTCACAAAAAAAAGCGGTGATGCATACCACCGGCCCCATGATGGTCCTTGCCGGACCGGGGTCGGGGAAAACCGCAGTGATTACGGGGCGGACCTGCCAGCTTGTAACGAGCGGCATTTCCGCCTCTCGTATTCTTGTCGTAACATTTACGCGTGCGGCGGCAAAAGAGATGAAGGAGCGGTATTTAAAGGCGATGGGAAAGACGA
>ENA-OPCL01003168-OPCL01003168.1-human-gut-metagenome-genome-assembly--contig:-NODE-3168-length-9826-cov-3.673319_pt1 | contig 9826 bp, 4 predicted proteins | sample MGYA00241251_ERZ501482 | MGnify/ENA primary metagenome ERZ501482 (study PRJEB25962, sample SAMEA2042581) | human gut metagenome | biome: human gut; feature: human-associated habitat; material: faeces... | reverse complement strand
CCTTCTTCCTTTTCACTCAATTCAATACCAGCCGGAATCTGTTCAGGAATTACGATACCTGATTCGGCAGCTTTCCGAAGTACAGACTGGATACGTGCATAAGTATATTGAATAAACGGACCTGTATTACCATTGAAGTCGATAGATTCTTTCGGATTGAATGTCATATTCTTACGGGCATCGACTTTCAGAATGAAATATTTCAATGCTCCCAGACCCACAATACGGGCAATATCATCAGCTTCTTCCTGTGTCAAACCATCCAGTTTGCCTAGTTCTTGTGAAGTTTCTTTAGCAGTGGCAATCATTTCCTCCATTAAGTCGTCAGCATCAACTACCGTACCCTCACGGGATTTCATCTTACCTTCCGGCAGTTCCACCATTCCGTAAGAGAAGTGTACCAGACTCTTACCCCATTCGAAACCAAGTTTATCGAGCAAGATAGAAAGCACCTGGAAGTGATAGTTCTGTTCGTTACCTACTACATAAATCATCTTATTAATCGGGTAATCGGCAAAACGAAGTTTAGCCGTACCGATATCCTGAGTCATGTAGACAGAAGTACCGTCACCACGGAGAAGGAGCTTATGATCCAGTCCTTCGGCAGTCAGGTCGGCCCATACGGAACCGTCTTCTTTCTTGTAGAAGAAACCTTTTTCCAGACCTTCCATTACCTTTTCTTTTCCTTCGAGGTAAGTATTGGATTCATAATAGATCTTGTCAAAGCCAACCCCCATCTTCTTGTAGGTTTCGTCGAATCCTGCATATACCCAGTTGTTCATCATTTCCCACAATCCGCGTACTTCCGGATCACCGGCTTCCCACTTCACCAACATTTCGCGGGCTTCCTGCATCAATGGAGATTCAGCTTCAGCCTTTGCTTTCGCTTCATCGCCACTCATTCCCTGCGCTGTAAATTTAGCCATCAGCTCCTTTACTTCCGCTTTATAATGCTTATCGAAAGATACATAATAATCACCTACCAGGTGGTCACCCTTCTTACCCGAAGTTTCAGGAGTTTCACCGTTTCCGTATTTCTTCCATGCCAGCATGGACTTACAGATGTGGATACCACGGTCGTTTACAATATTTGTTTTGACTACCTTATTGCCGTTTGCCGCTACAATGTTAGCCAATGCGTTGCCTAAAAGGTTATTACGCACGTGTCCCAAGTGAAGCGGTTTGTTTGTATTCGGAGAAGAATACTCAATCATCACCAATGGAGAAGCGTCAGTGACCTGCATTAAGCCGTACTGTTCATCCGCCTGAATCTCGTTCAGCAATTCAATCCATGTAGCCGATGCAATAGTCAGGTTCAAGAACCCTTTTATCACATTAAACGCTGCTACAGCCGGATCGTTTGCCTTCAGATATTCACCGATTTCCTGTGCTGTTTGCTCCGGTCCTTTTTTTGACATCTTCAGAAAAGGGAACACGACCAGTGTCAAATGTCCTTCAAATTCTTTCTTTGTTTTTTGCATTTGCACCATCTTTTCAGGGACTTCCTGACCGTAGAGTGCTTTCAGTCCACTAATAACGGACGCTACAAGTTTATCTTCTATCTTCATAATCAAGTTATTTCTTGCGCGCAAAGATACAAAAAAAGGAGACGCATCGCGTCTCCTCTCCTAATTTCTTTCAACTATCTATCTTATTCAACAGCTGCAGATAATTCAGCACCAGCTTTAAATTTAGCTACTTTCTTAGCAGGAATAGTAATAGTTGCCTTTGTAGAAGGGTTAATACCAGTTCTTTCAGCTCTTTCGCTTACAGAGAAAGTACCAAAACCTACGAGAGATACTTTGTCACCAGCTTTCATAGCATTAGTAACTGAAGTGATGAAAGCATCAAGTGCTTTTTTTGCATCGGCTTTGCTCATTTGAGCTTCAGCAGCCATTGCGCTAATAAGATCAGACTTATTCATAATACGTAAAATGATTAATTAATATATATGTTACACAAAAGATTATCCCACAATGGATTAATTCCACAAATATAGCCGAACAAAACAACATATCAAATAAAAACATAAAAAAAACGCAGCAAATTATTGAAAAAGAGCTAATAGGAAGTCTTTTTCATGCTTTAAAACAGAATTTATTCGTACTTTTGCATCTAGTATCTAAATATTCAGAATTTAAAATGATGCCAACTGTAACTAAAAACCTGATAATTATCAATGTATTAGTATTTTTCGGAACGCTTGTAGCCCAACGTTACGGTATAGATTTAGCTAATTATCTAGGATTACATTTTTTCCTCGCAAGTGATTTCAATCCGGCACAGCTCATCACGTACATGTTTATGCATGGCGGGTTCAGCCATATATTTTTTAATATGTTTGCCGTTTTCATGTTCGGACCGATTCTCGAACAAACCTGGGGTCCCAAACGTTTCCTGTTTTACTATATCCTTTGCGGTATCGGTGCAGGACTCATTCAGGAAGGGGTTCAATATATTCAGTACATAACGGAACTGAGCCAACACACGGAAGTGAACTTAATAGGTTACGGCATCATTTCTATGGACCAGTATCTCAACATGATGACTACCGTAGGTGCTTCAGGAGCCGTTTACGCCATTTTGCTGGCATTCGGAATGTTGTATCCCAACAACCAACTGTTTATCTTCCCGCTGCCTTTCCCTATCAAGGCTAAATTCTTCGTTATCGGATATGCTGCGATTGAGTTATGGGCAGGACTAGCCAACAGTGCCGGAGATAATGTAGCTCATTTTGCTCACTTGGGTGGAATGCTATTCGGGCTTATTCTGATTTTGTATTGGAGAAAAAAAAGTAAAAACAATGGGACATATTATAACTGATTTAAAAGAGACATTCAGAAGAGGGAATATATTTATCCAGCTGATTTACATTAACGTAAGCATTTTTATCATTGGCACGTTAATCAATGTTTTCTTGCAACTATTTCAGCACAGTATACCCGATATATTCGGCATATTCGCTTTACCGGCTTCCTTTATTCGATTCTTTCATCAACCATGGTCGATTATCACTTATATGTTCATGCACGCCGGTCTTCTGCATATCCTATTCAATATGCTCTGGTTGTATTGGTTCGGAAGCTTGTTTCTACACTTTTTTTCAGCAAAGCATTTAAGAGGTTTGTACATATTGGGAGGTATCCTCGGAGGTTTATTATATATGGTTGCTTACAATGTATTTCCTTTGTTCAATCAGGAAGTAGCAGTTTCTACACTAGTAGGAGCTTCGGCTTCCGTCTTGGCGATTGTGGCTGCCACTGCTTACCGTGAGCCCAATTACCGGGTACAACTCTTTCTTTTCGGCGCAATCCGTCTCAAATATCTGGCACTCGTTGTTATAGGAATTGACGTATTATCTATCACGTCAAGCAATGCCGGAGGACATATCGCTCACTTGGGCGGCGCTCTTGCCGGACTTTGGTTTGCCGCCAGCCTAAGCAAAGGGGCGGATCTGACCGCATGGATCAACTGGCTTCTGGACGCTTTTATCTCTCTATTCCAGAAAAAGACATGGAAACACAAACCCAAAATGAAAGTACATTACGGAGGAGGCACGACCAGTCGTGAAAAAGATTATGATTACAACGCCCATAAAAAAGCACAGTCTGACGAAATAGACCGCATTCTGGATAAATTGAAAAAATCCGGTTACGACAGTCTGACGACGGAGGAAAAGAAAAGCTTGTTCGATGCAAGCAAAAGATAATAAGATGGAACATATTGGCAAAATTGTCGCATATCTGATATTAGCTATCAACGCTTTCTTCGTAAGAACGCTGATATTGAGCGCTTACAGTCCTTATCTTAATCCGAAATTGAATCCGCTTTCCTCTGGACTGGGGCTTGCATTTCCACTATTTTTGGTAATCAATATCGCTTTTATCATTTTCTGGGTATTCATCAATTACCGGTATGCTTTAGTACCGCTAATCGGTTTTTTGGTTTGCTTTCCGCAGATAAGGACCTATATTCCTTTCAATTCCACTACCAAGACAATCCCGGAAGGAAGTATCAAAATTCTTTCTTATAATGTAATGAATTTCAGCAATTTGGAAAAGAAAGACGGAAAGAATCCAATCTTATCATACCTGGTTAACAGCAAAGCAGATATTATCTGTTTGCAAGAATATAATGCAGCGCAGAATAAAAAATATCTGACAGAAGCAGACATCAAAAAAGCATTGAAAGCATATCCCTATTATTCCGTTCGCCGACAAAACAGAAGCGACGTACAGCTTGCCTGTTTTTCTAAATATCCCATACTTTCAGTATCTCCCATTGATTATGAAAGTACATACAATGGTTCCGTCAAATATGTGCTGGCAGTGAATAATGACACAGTCACTCTGATTAACAACCATTTGGAGTCCAACAAACTTACCAAGGAAGACCGGGGAATGTATGAGGATATGATTAAGGACCCGAACGCCAAGAAGGTAAAAACCGGACTTCGGCAACTGGTCAAAAAATTAGCGGAAGCATCAGCCATCCGCGCTTCGCAGGCAGACTCCGTAAACAAAGCCATTACAGAAAGCAAATATCCGACTATTATAGTGTGTGGTGATTTCAACGACGGCTCTATCTCGTATACTCACCGTATCCTGACTCAAAAATTGGACGACGCATTTACCCAATCCGGCAAAGGATTAGGAATCTCGTATAATCAGAACAAATTCTATTTCCGTATCGACAATATCCTGATAAGCCCTAACCTGAAAGCTTATAACTGCACCGTAGACCGATCTATAAAGGCTTCGGACCACTATCCTATCTGGTGCCATATCAGCAAGCGATAAGAACTGTAAACTCTAATATAAAACACTTATGATGATTAAAAAAACACTAACCATTTTAGCTGCAAGTTGCATGATGTACTCCTGTACTACAAAAACAGAAAGTAATCCTTTCTTTACAGAGTTTCAAACAGAGTATGGTGTTCCTTCTTTTGATAAGATTAAACTGGAACATTACGAACCCGCCTTCCTGAAAGGTATCGAAGAACAAAATCAGAACATCGAGGCTATCATCGAGAGCCCGGAAGTTCCAACATTTGAAAATACAATCGTAGCGCTGGACAACAGTGCTCCCATTTTAGACCGTGTCAGTGCTATCTTTTTCAATATGACAGACGCAGAAACGACCGATTCGCTGACCGAGTTGTCTATCAAACTGGCTCCGGTTCTTTCGGAACACGAAGATAATATTTCCTTGAACCAGACACTTTTCAAACGGATAAACGATGTCTATCAACAAAAAGACTCATTGAACCTGACAATAGAACAACAACGACTGCTAGACAAGACCTATAAAAGCTTTGTCCGCTCCGGAGCCAACCTCGACACAAAACAACAAGCCCGCCTCCGTGAAATCAACAAGGAACTTTCTACACTCGGTATCACCTTCAGCAACAATGTATTGAACGAGAATAATGCTTTCCAACTTTTCGTTGACAAGCAGGAAGACCTTGCCGGCCTGCCGGAATGGTTCTGCCAAAGTGCCGCCGAAGAGGCTAAAGCTGCCGGACAACCGGGAAAATGGTTGTTTACTCTACATAACGCCAGCCGCCTGCCCTTCCTGCAGTATTCAGAAAACCGCCCACTCCGTGAGAAGATGTATAAAGCATATATCAACCGTGGAAATAATAACGATAAGAACGACAATAAAGAAGTAATCAGCAAAATCATTTCCCTCCGTCTGGAAAAGGCGAACTTATTGGGCTTCGATTGCTATGCCAACTTCGTGTTAGACGAAACCATGGCTAAAAATGCTAATAACGTAATGGACCTCCTGAATAATCTATGGAGCTACGCCCTGCCAAAAGCGAAATCGGAGGCCGCAGAACTTCAGCAACTTATGGACAAGGAAGGCAAAGGTGAAAAACTGGAAGCATGGGACTGGTGGTACTACACCGAAAAACTCAGAAAAGAGAAATACAACCTGTCCGAAGAAGACACGAAACCTTACTTCAAATTGGAAAATGTCCGCGAAGGTGCTTTTGCCGTAGCTAATAAACTATATGGTATCACCCTAAGCAAGCTGAAAGATATCCCTACTTATCACCCTGATGTAGAAGTGTTTGAAGTAAAAGACGTCGATGGTTCCCAACTCGGTATCTTCTATGTAGACTACTTCCCACGTCCCGGAAAAAGCGGCGGAGCATGGATGAGCAACTACCGCGAACAAAGTGGGCCAATCCGTCCGCTAGTATGCAATGTTTGCAGCTTTACCAAACCGATAGGTGACACCCCTTCTCTACTCACAATGGATGAAGTGGAAACACTGTTTCACGAGTTCGGACATGCACTGCACGGCTTGCTCACCCAATGCAAATACAAAGGAACTTCCGGCACCAATGTTGTACGTGATTTTGTAGAACTTCCCTCTCAAATCAACGAACATTGGGCAACCGAACCGGAAGTGTTGAAAATGTATGCCAAACATTATGCTACCGGTAAAGTAATCCCCGATGAAATCATCGAAAAAATACTTCAGCAGAAAACATTCAACCAAGGATTCATGACTACCGAACTGCTGGCTGCCGCTATCCTTGACATGAACCTGCACATGCTGAAAGATGTAAAGAATTTAGATGTTGTTTCGTACGAAAAAGAAGCTATGGACAAGCTCAATCTTATCTCTGAAATTGCCCCACGTTACCGTGTGACTTACTTCAATCACATCATCGGCGGATATGCAGCCGGCTATTACAGTTACCTGTGGGCTAACGTACTGGATAACGACGCCTTTGAAGCTTTCAAAGAGCATGGAATCTTCGACAAAAACACCGCCGAATTGTTCCGTCGGAACGTGTTGGAGAAGGGTGACAGCGAAGACCCGATGACTCTCTACAAAAATTTCCGTGGCACAGAACCGAGCATGGAGCCACTGCTGAAAAACAGAGGAATGAAATAAATCGGTAAAAAAGCCCTTAAACATCAAATATTTGAGGGCTTATTACACATGAATGTGAAAAAAAAACTATATTTGCAGCCTTGTATGCGGCAAAAAGAACTTGTGTACGACAGAATTTAACTGAAAATTAAATTAAAAAAGTAATCATCATAAATTAAAAGTAAAATGCAAAACAAAGGATTTGTAAAGGTTTTTGCGGTATTACTCACACTGGTATGTGTGTTCTATCTCTCCTTCTCCTTCGTAACACGCCATTATACCAACAAGGCGAAAGAAATTGCGAACGGCGACCCGAAAGTGGAACAAGACTACCTCGACTCTCTCTCCAATGAGAAAGTGTGGTTGGGTAACTGGACGCTGAAACAATGTCGTGAGATGGAGATTAGTTTAGGTTTGGACCTAAAAGGTGGTATGAACGTTATCCTTGAAGTTTCTGTACCTGATGTTATCAAAGCACTGGCTGACAACAAGCCGGATGAAGCTTTCAACAATGCATTGGCAGAAGCTGCAAAACAGGCTGTAAACAGTCAGGATGATATCATCACGCTATTTGTCAGAGAATACCACAAAGCTGCTCCTAACGCAAAACTTTCCGAACTCTTCGCAACACAACAGTTGAAAGACAAAGTTAACCAGAAATCATCGGATGCAGAAGTTGAAAAAGTATTGAGAGCAGAAGTAAAAGCTGCTGTTGAAAACTCATATAACGTACTTCGTACACGTATCGACCGTTTCGGTGTTGTTCAGCCGAATATCCAGAGCCTGGAAGACAAAATGGGTCGTATCATGGTGGAATTGCCGGGTATCAAAGAGCCGGAACGTGTGAGAAAACTTCTCCAAGGTTCTGCTAACCTGGAATTCTGGGAAACTTATACAGCTAAAGAAGTTCTTCCTGCCATGCAATCTGCTGATGCTAAATTGCGCGCTGTATTAGCGCAGGAGACAGATGCAGACTCTACCGCTGTAGATTCCACCAAAGAAGCTCCGCTTGCAGAAGCTACTCCGGCCAAGAAAAGCGTAAGTGCTGCCGACAGTCTTGCTGCTGCCCTGAAAGGAGATGCTACAACTACTGAAGATAATTCAACAGCTAACCTGGCAGAAATTAAAAAGCAATACCCTCTGTTGGCTATCCTGCAGTTGAACTCTAGCGGACAAGGTCCTGTGATCGGTTACGCTAACTACAAAGACACTGCTGATATCAACAAATATCTGGCTATGCCGGAAGTTAAAGCAGAACTCCCGAAAGACCTTCGTTTGAAATGGGGTGTTTCTCCTTCTGAATTTGACAAGAAAGGACAGACGTTCGAATTATATGCTATCAAGTCTACCGAACGCAACGGTAAAGCTCCGTTGGAAGGTGATGTAGTAACAGACGCGAAAGATGAATTTGACCAATACAGCAAACCGGCTGTCAGCATGACTATGAACTCTGACGGTGCACGTCGTTGGGCACAGTTGACTAAACAAAACATCGGTCGTTCTATCGCTATCGTTCTTGATAACTATGTATATTCTGCACCAAACGTAAACTCTGAAATCACAGGTGGACGTTCACAGATTACAGGTCATTTCACTCCTGAACAGGCAAAAGACTTAGCAAACGTATTGAAATCAGGTAAGATGCCGGCTCCGGCTCACATCGTACAGGAAGATATCGTTGGTCCGTCATTGGGTCAGGAATCTATCAATGCAGGTGTATTCTCATTCGTAGTGGCTCTGATTCTGTTGATGATCTATATGTGTATGATGTACGGCTTCATACCGGGTATGATTGCCAATGGTGCATTGTTCCTGAACTTCTTCTTCGTATTAGGTGTCCTCTCCTCCTTCCAGGCAGCATTGACAATGTCCGGTATTGCCGGTATGGTGTTGTCACTAGGTATGGCAGTGGATGCGAACGTACTTATCTATGAACGTACAAAAGAAGAACTTCGCGCAGGTAAGGGAGTGAAGAAAGCACTTGCTGACGGTTATTCCAACGCATTCTCCGCTATCTTCGACTCGAACCTGACATCCATCATCACAGGTATCATTCTGTTTAACTTCGGTACCGGTCCGATCCGTGGTTTTGCTACGACATTGATTATCGGTATTCTAGTATCCTTCTTCACCGCTGTGTTCATGACCCGTATAGTTTACGAACACTTCATGAACAAGGACAAACTATTGAACCTTACATTCACAACCCCTGTTTCAAGAAACTTGATGACCAACACACGTTTTGATTTTATGGGAACAAACAAAAAATCCCTTATCATCACTGTAGCCATCATCCTCGTTTGTATCGGTTCATTTGCCATGCGCGGTTTAAGCCAGAGTATCGACTTTACCGGTGGACGTAACTTCAAGGTACAGTTCGAGAATCCGGTAGAACCCGAACAGATTCGTGAATTGATCTCCAGCAAGTTCGGTGATGCTAACGTTAGTGTTATCGCTATCGGTACAGATAAGAAAACTGTACGTATCAGCACCAACTACCGTATTGAAGATGCAGGAAACGATGTTGACTCTCAAATCGAAGCATATTTATATGAGACTTTGAAACCTGTGCTGACTCAAAACATCACTCTAGCTACCTTTATCGACCGTGACAATCACACTGGTGGTAGTATTGTAAGTTCTCAAAAAGTGGGTCCGAGTATCGCAGACGATATCAAAACAGGTGCTATCTATTCCGTAGTACTGGCTTTGATCGCTATCGGTCTGTATATCTTAATCCGTTTCCGTAACATCGCATATAGTATTGGCTCTATTGTAGCTCTATCATGCGATACCATCATGATTATCGGTGCTTACTCATTGTTATGGGGTATCGTTCCATTCTCACTGGAAATTGACCAAACGTTTATCGGTGCTATCCTGACAGCTATCGGTTACTCTATCAATGACAAGGTGGTAATCTTCGACCGTG
>ENA-OPCL01003158-OPCL01003158.1-human-gut-metagenome-genome-assembly--contig:-NODE-3158-length-9849-cov-2.300082_pt1 | contig 9849 bp, 10 predicted proteins | sample MGYA00241251_ERZ501482 | MGnify/ENA primary metagenome ERZ501482 (study PRJEB25962, sample SAMEA2042581) | human gut metagenome | biome: human gut; feature: human-associated habitat; material: faeces... | reverse complement strand
GTACAATGCTGACGGCACGACCACCGTCGTCAACCGCTGGGCGTATTACACCGTCCGCATCCCCTGTGACCACTTTGAATCCTTCCTGCACGAGACCGACGGCTTCGGCAACGTGACCTCCACCAGCCGCGACGCACAGAACGTCACCTCGGCCTACACCGACTATGAAGCGCGCCTGTCCTCCCTCAACACACAGGAGGAGCGGCTGCTGGACATGCTCGCGAAGAGCGAGGACGTCGAGACCCTCATCGCGCTTGAGCAGCGGCTGTCCGACGTGCGCTATGAGATCGAGTCCATTGAGCGCAGCCTGCGCAACTATGATATGCAGATCAGGTATTCGACCGTGGAGCTCGATCTGCGCGAGGTCGAGGTCTACACGCCGACCGTCCCGGTCCGGCGCACGTTCAGCCAGAAGCTGTCCGATTCCCTGTCCGACGGCTGGACGGGCTTTGCCCGCGGCATGCAGAACGTCATTCTGGGTCTGGCCTCCGCGCTGCCCGCGCTGGTTCTGCTGGCTGTGATCGTCATCGTTGTAATCGTGCTGGTCAAAAACGCCCGCAAAAAGCGCAGAGCAAAATTCGCCGCCCAGCAGGAGCCTCCGCAGGACCCGAAGCCGTGATCCAGCTATTAAGAACCCGCTAAGATACGCCCGGCCCACTTGACGGCCGGGCGCTTTTCTGCTTCAATAGACTCGATAAAAGGGAGTAGCAGGCGGGTTCCCCCGCGTCGGCTGCGTCAGTACGGCAAAAATGCCCGCAGTCGACTGAAATTGTGAGACTTTTACCGAAGCATCGCGTATGCTTGGGTAAAGGTCTTTTCTTTTTATCAAAAAACAAAACAGGAGGACTTTTTGTGGCGCAGTTATTTTCAAACATCAGCAATCTCAACTGGCAGCAGGCGGTCATGTGGCTGATCGGCGGGATTCTCATCTATCTGGCGGTCAAACGGGATATGGAGCCCGCGCTGCTGCTGCCGATGGGCTTCGGCGCGATTTTGGTCAATCTGCCGCTGTCCGGCGCGGTCACGCAGGCCATCGACGGCGTGGAGGAGATCGGCGTTCTGAACGTGCTGTTCGACGCGGGCATCGCGAACGAGCTGTTCCCGCTGCTGCTGTTCGTTGGCATCGGGGCCATGATCGATTTTGAGCCGCTGCTGAACGACCCGAAGCTCATGTTCTTCGGTGCGGCAGCGCAGTTCGGCATTTTCTTCACCTTCAGCCTTGCCGCCCTTCTGGGCTTCCCCATCAAGGACGCGGCGGCCATCGGCATCATCGGCGCGGCGGACGGCCCGACGGCGATCTTCATGGCGAATTTCCTGAAATCCAACTATCTGGGCGCGATCATGGTCGCGGCGTACTCCTATATGGCGCTTGTGCCGATCGTGCAGCCGCCGGTCATCCGCGCGCTGACCACAAAGCACGAACGGATGATCCGTATGCCGTACCACCAGCACACGGTCAGCAAGCGCACGAAGATCCTGTTCCCGATCATTATCACCGCCGTCTGCGGCATCGTCTCGCCGCGAAGCGTGGCGCTGGTGGGCTTTTTGATGTTCGGCAACCTCATCCGAGTGTGCGGCGTGCTGGACTCTCTTTCCGAGACAGCGCAGAAGACGCTCTCGAATCTCATCACGCTCTTTCTGGGCCTCACCATCGCCGTGCGGATGCAGGCAGCGTATTTTCTGACGAAGCAGACGCTTCTCATCATGGCGCTGGGCCTTGTGGCGTTTATGTTCGACACGGCGGGCGGCGTGCTGGTCGCGAAGCTCATCAATCTGTTCCTGCCGAAGGAGAAGAAGCTCAATCCCATGATCGGCGCCTGCGGCATCTCGGCGTTCCCGATGTCGGCGCGCGTCGTCTATAAGATGGCAATCAAGGAAGACCCGCAGAATTATCTGCTCATGCAGTGCGTGGGCGTCAACGTATCCGGGCAGGTCGCGTCCGTCATTGCGGGCGGTCTGCTGCTGAATCTTCTGGTGTGAGGGAAACAATATGAATTTTGAAGCATTCTTACAGACGCTGCCCATCATGGGTAAGGGCATGGCCGGGATCTTTCTGGTGACCGGCGTGATCGTGCTGTGCATCCTGATTTTGGGGAAAGCGGGCAACAAACCAGAAAAATAAAACAGAACGCTCTTGAATCAACATACAGATGCAGGTATAATAGAGGTACACTTCAAGAAAGAGGGTACTTTTATGTCTGTTGATATGACCAAATGGTGCGAGATCGCAAAGGCCAACATGGGCAAGCGCCCGGCGGGCGAGGGCCGTCTCGGCGGCAAGATCTGCATCGTGACCGGCGCAGCCCAGGGCTTCGGCAAGGGCATTGCGGAGGAGCTGTACAAGGAAGGCGCGACCATCGTTATCGCTGATATGAACGAGCCGCTGGCAAAGCAGGTCGCAGAGGAAATGGGCGAGCGCGCCGTCTCCATTGCGGTCAACGTCTCCGACGAGGAATCCGTTGCGAACATGGTCGCACAGACGGTTGAAAAGTTCGGCGGGCTTGACCTGATGCTCTCGAACGCAGGCGTCGTCCGCTCCGGCCCCATCGCGCACGTGGAGAAGAAGGATTTTGACTTCGTCACCAGCGTCAACTATACCGGCTTCTTCCTCTGCGCGAAATATGCTGCCATCATCATGGAGGCCGAGCACGAGGCGGACCCCGAGGCCATGTTTGATATCGTCACGCTGAACTCGAAGTCCGGTCTGGAAGGCTCCAACAAGAATTTCGCCTACGCAGGTTCCAAATTCGGCGGCATCGGCCTGACGCAGTCGTTCGCGCTTGAGCTGTGCGCGTACAACATCAAAGTCAACGCCGTCTGCCCCGGCAACTTCCTCGACGGCCCGCTGTGGTCCGACCCGGTGCGCGGTCTGTTCGTGCAGTATCTGGAGGCCGGCAAGGTCCCCGGCGCGAAGACCGTCGCCGACGTGCGCCGCTACTACGAGGCCAAGGTCCCGATGAACCGCGGCTGCCTGCCGGTCGATGTGGCGCGCGCCGTCATGTACTGCGTCGAGCAGAAGTATGAAACCGGTCAGGCCATCCCCGTCACCGGCGGTCAGGTCATGCTGAACTGAGGGCCGCGCGATGATCGAGATCGACATTCTGAACAAACTCAACGCGCCCACACGGGAAGAACGCCTTGCAAATCTCAAAGAGATTCTGAAGACCACCGAATTCCCGCCCATGGTGCCGCAGTACATCAACAATCATATTCATACGACCTATTCGTTCTCGCCCTACTCCCCCACCGCCGCGGTCTATGCCGCGCGGATGGAGGGCCTGTGCACGGCGGGCATCATTGATCACGATTCCATCTCCGGCGCGCGGGAATTCCTTGCCGCGGCAGAGCTGGTCGGCATGCCGGTGACTGTCGGCATGGAATGCCGCGTGTCCATGGACGGCACAGCCATGCAGGGCAAGCGCACCAACAACCCCGATCAGGTCGGCGTCAGCTACATGACCATCCAGTCCGTCCCGCACGACAAAATTGAAACGCTCAACGCATGGTTCGCGCCCTACCGCGCGGCCAGAGGCCGCCGGAACCGCGCAATGGTCGAAAAAATCAACGCGCTGCTGGACGGCATCGCGCTGGACTATGACCGCGACGTGCTCCCGCTGTCGGAGGCGAAGGAGGACGGCGGCGTAACCGAGCGCCATCTCATGTACGCGCTGGCAAAGAAAATGGCCCAAAAGGCCGGAAAGGGCCAGCCGATGGTCGACTATCTCGCGTCCATCGGCCTGAACCTGTCTGCCAAGCAGCAGGCCCAGATTCTGGACACGGCATACCCGTTCTACGAGTATGACCTGCTGGGCATTCTAAAATCGGCGTTCGTGCCGAAAATTTATATCGACGCGACGGAGGAATGCCCGAACGTGCGCGATGTGGCCAAGCTGTGCAATGACATCGACGCGCTTTTGTGCTACGCGTATCTCGGCGACGTGACGGCCTCCGTCACGGGCGACAAGAAGGCGCAGAAGTTTGAGGACGATTACCTGGACGACGTGATCGCCTGCGTCAAAAGCTGCGGCATCCGCGCCGTCACCTATATGCCGACGCGCAACACGCCGGAGCAGCTGACGAGACTTCGCCGTCTCTGCGGCGAAAACGGCCTGTTCCAGGTTTCGGGCGAGGATATCAACTCCCCGCGCCAGTCGTTCGTCATCAAGGCCATGGAAAACCCGCTTTTTTCCAACCTGATCGACGCGACCTGGAAGCTGATCGAGCACGAAAAGACCGGCTCTGCCATCTGCTGAGCCAAAACGAAAGGGGCATGACACCATGAGAAACCTGTTGGCGTTCGACCTCGGCGCGAGCAATGGCCGCGCAATTCTTGGCCAGTTCGACGGCGAGAAACTCACCATGCGCGAGCTGCACCGGTTTGAAAACAACTACATCGAGATGAACGGCGTGTTCTACTGGGACCTGCCGTATCTCTACAACCAGCTCAAGCAGGGGCTGCTGGCGTTCAAAAACGCGAATGTCGGAACGCTTGACTGCATCGGCATCGACACCTGGGGCGTTGATTACGGTCTGCTCGACAAAAACGGCCAGCTGCTGTCCAATCCCCGGTCGTACCGCTATGCGGTCGACGAGGATATGGCGGAGGTCTGGAAGACGGTCGATTTCCCGACGCTCTTTGCCCGCACGGGCATCGCAACCATGAATTTCAACACCGTCTACCAGCTTTACCGCCGCAAGCGGCAGCACGACCCCGCATTGGACGCAGCGCAGACACTGCTGATGCTGCCCGACCTGTTGGGCTTCTTCCTGACGGGTGAAGCAAAGACGGAATACACCAACGCAACGACCTCCATGCTCTATAACCCCACCACGAAGGACTGGGATTGGCAGACAATCGACGCGCTGGGCCTGCCCAGAAAGATCTTCACGAAGCTCGACCGCGCGGGCACGCTGCGTGGAAAACTCCGTCCGGAACTGGCCGCAGAACTCGGTATTAATCAGGCAAATTTCGCCGCTGTCGGCACGCACGACACGGCGCCGTCGCTGCCATCCCCGGCACGGGCAGCTTTGCGTTCTGCTCCAGCGGCACATGGTCGCTGTTCGGCGTGGAGACGGACAAGCCGGTTCTGACGGACGCCGTTCGCGACGCGAACTTCTCCAACGAGGGCACGATCCAGGGCGGCTTCCGTCCGCTCAAGAACATCATGGGCCTGTGGCTCATTCAGGAGTGCCGCCGCGACTGGCAGAAGGCCGGCATGAGTCTCAGCTGGAACGATATTGTCGAGGAGGCGAAGAAGGCAGCGCCCTTCTGTTCTGTCATCGATCCCGACTACGGCGAGTTCTTCGCGGGCGGTCGGATGGTCGAGAAAATTCAGGCGTTCTGCCGCGAGACGAACCAGCCCGCGCCCGAGACGGTCGGGCAGATCGCGCGGTGCATCTATGAATCGCTCGCGCTCAAATACCGCTGGGCGCTCGAGCGTCTCGAGGAGATCAAGGGCCAGCGCATCGATACGCTGAACATCGTCGGCGGCGGCTGCCAGAACAAGCTGCTCAACCAGTTTGCGGCGGACTCCATTGACGCCCCGTCGTGACCGGCCCCGTGGAAGGCGCTGCCATCGGCAATCTGCTCGCGCAGGCCATGGCACTGGGCGACATTCAGACCATGGACGAGCTGCGCGCCGTCGTGCGCCGCTCCGAGGCCGTCCACACCTACGAACCGCATCATACGCCGGAATGGGAAGCAGCCTATCAGAAAATGAGAACTTTTTTATAAGGAGCGTTCAATATGAATATTCAATATATCCATCCAGCAGACCAGATCGTCATGTTTATGCAGCGGATATATGACAAACGACTTACGACCATGTCCGGCGGAAATCTGTCGATCCGCGATCCGGAGGGGAACATTTGGATCACTCCTGCCGGCATTGACAAAGGTACACTCAGCCGAAAAGACATCATCTGTGTCCGTCCGGACGGAGTCTGCGAAGGACAGCATAGGCCATCGTCGGAATTGCCGTTCCATCGGTCGGTTTATCATCTGCGCCCGGATCTGAATGCGGTTCTGCACGCGCACCCGCCGGCGCTTGTAGCGTTTTCCGTTGTCCGCAAGCTCCCAAACCTTGACCTGATCCCATCTGTACGACACATATGCAGAGACGTAAAATTTGCGGCCTATGCGGTTCCAGGCAGCCAGAAGCTCGGCATGGAGATTGGAAAGGTATTTGAAGCGGGGTGCAATATCGCGTTGTTGGAGAACCATGGCGTTTGCGTTGGCGCACCGGATATGTTTACTGCCTTTCAGCAGTTTGAAACACTCAATTATACGGCGGAGCTTGAGGTGCTGGCAGGTCAGCTTGGGAATATCCGCGCACTGCCGGAAAACGCTTACCGCCTGAGCGAAACCGACAGCCACACCAGACTGGAGGATCTCATTCCTCAATGCCGCAGCTCTGAGGAGCTGGCAGCCAGACGCGACATGATCACGCTGATCCGGCGCTCCTACAAAATGGATCTGTTTACAGCGACACATGGCACCTATTCCGTCCGCCTGCCTGACGGGAGCTTCCTTATTACGCCGTTCGGCTTTGACCGTGCTTATCTGGAGGAGGACGATTTGGTTCGCATCAAAGGCGATGCCAAAGAGATAAGAAAACTGCCGTCCCGTGCTGTTCTGGCGCACCGGAAAATCTATCAGGAAAATCCGCAGATCGGAGCGGTGCTTTTAGCTCATCCAGTCCATGCAATGGCGTTTGCCGTCACGGACATGGAATTTGATGCAAGAACGATTCCGGAAAGCTATATTCTCCTGCGCGATGTCAAACGGGTGCCGTATGAAGAACTTTACTTGGATCCAGACAAGCTGGCAAAGGAGTTTGATGCTGCGCATCCGGCAGCGATCGTGGAAAATGACTGTGTGATCGTGACCGGAGAATCGCTGCTGCAAGCGTTTGACCGGCTTGAGGTCATGGAACTGACAGCAGCATCCATTCTGAAATCACAGCGGCTTGGCAGGATGGTGCATATCAGCGATGAAGAAGTTGCCGCGTTGAAGGAAACATATCATCTGGAAGGATGAGACCTTGAGGCTAGCATCAGACATAATGGAAAAAATAGCATCACTCTGCGCTGCGGTGACCATGAAGATGCAGGGAATCAGAGCTGAAAAAAGCTGAGGTCGTTTTGGCAAGTATTTTAATCGTGATAAAGCGGTGGTATGTTGTTGCGCTGACGCCCTAGTAAACAAAATACATTGGCGCAGATAACAGCTTAAACTGTATAGAGAGTGTGTCTTGAATTGGGCAAGATTTTAAGCATCGTGGAGTCAAAAGGCTGAGGTATTCTGCTTGTTTTGACGCTTGAAAGATAGCTTCACACGGATTTCCCGCTGTGTATACACAATTTTCACGGCTTATTCCTGAAAATTTCCATGTGCATGTACTTGTCATTGCACTATTCTCTATGGTACTCTTAATGTGGAAAAAAACAGATGTCCTGTACGGTTGTGACACAGGAACATCTGTTTTTTTATGTTTTCGCGGCCCGCAGACTTCTCAATAGAACACGGAGGAATACTGCCAATGGAAAATGAAATGACTGGTTATATTTTAACGCTTCTGGAGAATTATGCGAAAACGACCAAGAAAATCGAACTGCTGCGCTATGAACTGCAGCATTGTAATATTGTTTCGCCAGAGGAAATGATCGAGACGCTGGCGTTGTCTCGCCGCGAGAATAATCCGGACAGCAGGTATCCCCATGACGTTGCAGGCATCGCGATGTGCTTTCGGGAGATAACGGACCGGCTGAACAAAGATGCTTCTAACGAGGTTGCAGCACAATATGTAGCATTGGTTCGCGAACGGGAACGTCTACAATACTATATCAGCCTGTTGGAGCATCGGGAAAGCACGGCCCTGAAGGAGCACTACTTTTTCCAAAAAAGCTGGACGGAGATCGCCAAAGATCTTGGCGTTACCAGAAGAACTGTTTATAAAATACGCGCTGAGGCCATCGACAATCTGGCAAGCTTCTACACATTTACAAAGCAGGTGTTTCGTTTATCGTGAGAAAGCTTTTCAAGAAAAAAATGTGAACAGGAGACAAACAGGGGAATACCTATGATTTGATCCAGAAAAAATACTTCCGCAATAACTTACGGAGAATAGCACATACTTAATCTCACCCTTTCAAGAAATCTCAAAAAGGCAACAGTTTTAATAGGAGGGAATATGAGCAGACAGGAAATGTTTCGAGAATATCCGGATGTTGTTAACATTGAACAGCTTTGTGAGATGCTTGGCGGGGTCAGTGTTAAGGCCGCCTATCAACGTTTGCACAGTGGAGAAATCGCGTTTTTTAGAATTGGAAGGGGATTTCGCATCCCCAAAGAGGATGTAATCAGGTTTGTACGAGAGACGTCTACACGAATAAAAGATGTTTGACGTTCAAATAAGTCTTTTGGATTGAATTGCACTGATTATGCGGCGATGATATAATAAAGCTAGTCATTGGCAGGAATATCGCCGCTACCGAAAGGAGGAGCATATTCAATTATGGTAGCCGGACATCTGCAAATTAAAAAAGGAAAATACTACATGGTTCTCGAGCTGAAAAGTGAGAGCGGCGAGAGAAAAACGAAATGGATCAGCACAGGACTAAGTGCAAAAGGAAATAAGCGGAAAGCAGAAGCAATGCTGGAGGAAGCGCGTGCAAATTACCAAAGCACAGACGCATCAAACGGTGCAGATATACTTTTTGCGGACTATATGCTTTCTTGGGTCGAAATTGTGAGACCAAACCTAGAGGAAAATACATACGCAGGGTATCGAGGTATCATTGAGAAACGCATCGCGCCCTATTTTCGCTCGAAAAAGACTACGCTTGGGGAATTGAAGCCCATCCATATTCAAGAGTTCTACACATTCTGCCAGAATACACTGCATGTAAGTAACAATACTGTGATTCATTATCACGCAAATCTGATGAGCGCATTGAAGTACGCGACGGAAATGGAGCTGATCAGCGTAAATCCAATGGGCAAGGTCAAGCGGCCAAAGCTGATTCAGAATACTGCTAATTTTTATACGCTGGAGGAAGCAGAGCATCTGATTTCCGCGGTGCATGGGGACCCTATCGAATTTCCTGTTATCATGGCGGCCTATTATGGACTGCGAAGAAGTGAGATCGTTGGACTTCGTTGGAAAGCCATTGATTTTGAAAGTGATCGTATAACAATTGACCACACGGTTATTCAGGTAAAAGTTGATGGGGAACTCAAAATCATAGCGAAAGACCGCGCTAAGAACAAAGCAAGCTGCAGAAGCTTGCCGCTGATGCCGCAGATCAAAGAGATGCTGCTCCAGATGAAAAACGAGCAGGAAGAGAATCGAAGGCTTTGTGGGAACTGCTATCATGACAGCGAATATGTATATGTGAACAAGCTTGGAACTCCCTACACGCCCAATTACATTACAGACCATTTTCGCAATTTTTTGAAAAAGAATGAGTTCCGGAAGCTGACCTTTCATGGGTTACGACATAGCTGCGCCAGCATGCTTCTAAAGCAAAGTGTCGGCATGAAAGATATCCAAGCCTGGCTGGGACACAGCACCTACAACACTACAGCAAACTTCTATGCACATTTGGACACAGCATCCAAGACCTTAGTAGGCGAGACAATGGAAAGCATGTTAACCGTACCACTTAGCACGCCGATGGATGGCTTGCCGGGACAATCGTCAATCCACCGTTGGCAGGCGGCATTATAAAAAAGAATCAGGGCAAGCAATGCTTGCCCTGACGGTGGTGCCGCTGACGGGACTCGAACCCGTACAGTATTTCTACCGGTGAATTTTAAGTCCACTATGTCTACCGATTCCATCACAG
>ENA-OPCL01003145-OPCL01003145.1-human-gut-metagenome-genome-assembly--contig:-NODE-3145-length-9875-cov-2.581161_pt1 | contig 9875 bp, 5 predicted proteins | sample MGYA00241251_ERZ501482 | MGnify/ENA primary metagenome ERZ501482 (study PRJEB25962, sample SAMEA2042581) | human gut metagenome | biome: human gut; feature: human-associated habitat; material: faeces... | reverse complement strand
CAAGGCGGAGGTGCTCGACGTGCTCATTGAGCGCGAGAGCATGACGATGCTGCTGCACACGTGGTTTGCGCGTATGCCGGCGCCGGTCGAGCGCACGAATATTGAGCAGCTGCTCGCGGCGCAGTTTCGGCTGCGCGGCGTACAGATCCAGGCGGAATACCCTGCACCGGAGCAGAAAAAGGCCGAGCAGAAGGCCAAGGCCAAGGTGCTCATGGGCAAGCCCATCCCGAAGCGCGCGGACGTCACGCCCATGAACGAGCTCACGCTCGAGAGCGGCAACGTCACGCTTGAGGGCGAGGTCTTTGCCGTCAGCAGCCGCGAGATCGCAAAGTACGGCTCTGCCGTGCTTTCGTTTGACATGACCGACAGCACCGGCAGCGTGCGCGTGTCGCGCTTTTTGCGCGCCGAGGACGACCAGACCATCGTCGGCCTCATCCACGAGGGCATGTGGCTGCGTGTGCAGGGCAAGATCAACTACAGCAAATACGATGAAGACATGGTGCTCGAGCCGCGCAACATCGTGCAGGGGGAGAAGGTCATCCGTCCCGACAACGCGGCGGAAAAGCGCGTGGAGCTGCACCTGCATACGCGCTACTCGGCGCTCGACGCCATCTCCGACCCCGCAGATCTTGTGGCGCGCGCGGCCTATTGGGGGCATCCGGCCATCGCCGTGACGGATCACGGTGTGGCGCAGGCGTTCCCGGATATGTGGAAGGCGTCGAAAAAATACGGCGTGAAGATCATCTACGGCGAGGAGGGCTACCTCGTCAACGACGTGGACGGCACGCTCGCCGTGCACGGGCAGAGCACGCTGCCGCTTGATACGGAGTTCGTCGCCTTTGACATTGAGACGACCGGCCTGCACCTCGATACGAACCGCATGACTGAGATCGGCGCGGTGCTCTTTTCCGGCGGCGAGATCAAGGCGGAGTTCGACACCTTTGTCGACCCGCATATGCCCATCCCGGCCGAGATCACGCGGCTGACCGGCATCACGGACGCCGATGTGGCCGGCGCGCCCGATGAGGCGGAGGCCATGCGGCAGTTTCTTGACTTCGTAGGCGGGCGGCCGATCATCGCGCACAATGCCGATTTTGATACCGGCTTCATGAGCGCGGCCTGCCGCCGGGCGGGCATCCCGTTTGAGCCGGTGTATCTCGACACACTCGTGCTCGCGCAGTATCTGCTGCCGGATCTCAAGCATCACAAGCTTGACCAGGTCTCGAACCGGCTGAGCCTGCCGGACTTCAACCATCACCGCGCCAGTGATGACGCGATGGTCGTCGCGCGCATCATGGATAAGTTCCTGCCCATGGTTGCGGCGAAGGGCGCGCAGACGCTCGACGATCTCAACGCGCTCGTGCGCGGCGGCCTGAAGGAAAAGCGCCGCACGCACCACATCTCCATTCTGGTGAAAAACAAGACCGGTCTGAAAAATCTCTACGAGATCATTTCCCGGTCGTATCTGAAATATTTTAAGCGCAACCCTACCATCCCCAAGAGTCTGCTCATGGAGTACCGTGAGGGGCTCATCATCGGCTCAGCCTGCGAAGCGGGCGAGGTGTTCGAGGCCGTGCTGCGCGGCAAGAGTGACGCGGAGCTCCGACGCATCGCCTCGTTTTACGACTATTTTGAAATTATGCCGCTGGCAAATAACCGCTTCCTGCTCGACAACGGCACCGTGCGCAGCGAGGAATCCCTGCGCAACCTCAACCGCCGCATCGTGCAGCTCGGCGAGGAGCTCGGCAAGCCCGTTGTCGCAACGTGCGACGTGCATTTTCTCGATCCCGAGCAGGAGATCTTCCGCCGCATCCTGCTGGCGGCCAAGAAATTCTCCGACGCGGACAAGCCCATGCCGCTCTATTACCGCACGACGGAGGAAATGCTCGACGAGTTTTCGTATCTCGGTGCCGAAAAGGCGCACGAGGTCGTCGTCACGAACACGAACGCCATCGCCGACAGCGTCGAGGTGTTCGAGCTCCTGCCGAAGGATCTCTACCCGCCGAAGATCGAAAACTCCGCCCAGCAGCTCAAGGACCTCGTCTACGGCAAGATGACGGCCATCTACGGCGAGCATCCGCCGAAGCTCATCACCGACCGCGTCGAGACCGAGCTGCACGACATCCTCTCGCGCGGGTACGACGTCATTTACATGAGCGCGCAGAAGCTCGTCGCCAACTCCCTCGAGCACGGCTATCTGGTCGGCAGCCGAGGCAGCGTCGGCTCATCGCTTGTGGCGTATTTCTCCGGCATCACGGAGGTCAACTCCCTCCCGCCGCACTATGTCTGCCCGCAGTGCAAGTATACGGACTTTGATTCCGGCGCGGGCTTTGGCTGCGGCGCGGATATGCCGGACAAGGTGTGCCCCAAGTGCGGCACGAAGCTGCGCAAGGACGGCTTTGACATCCCGTTTGAGACCTTCCTCGGCTTCGGCGGCGATAAAGTGCCCGATATCGACCTGAACTTCTCGGGAGAATATCAGGGCAAGGCGCACAAATATACGGAGGAGCTCTTCGGCTCGGATCACGTGTTCCGCGCCGGCACGATCGGCACGCTGGCCGAAAAGACGGCCTATGGCTATGTGCTCAAGTATCTCGAGGAGCGCGGCAAGACGCTGCCGAAGGCGGAGATGAACCGCCTTGCGCTCGGCTGCGTCGGCGTCAAGCGCACGACCGGTCAGCATCCCGGCGGTCTCGTCGTCATCCCGCAGGATAAGGACGTCACGGATTTCTGCCCCGTGCAGCATCCGGCCGACGACCCGAACAGCGACATCATCACCACCCACTTTGAATATCACTGCATGGAGGCAAACCTGCTCAAGCTCGACGAGCTCGGCCATGATGACCCGACCATGATCCGCATGCTCGAGGACATGACCGGCGTCAACGCGCGCGAGATCCCGCTCGACGACCCGGAGACGATGGGCATCTTCTGCAGCGCGGCGCCGCTCGGCCTGACGGATGACGACCCGATCGTCGGCAAGACCGGCACGATCGGCATCCCGGAATTCGGCACCGGCTTCACGCGTCAGATGCTCGTCGACACGCAGCCGAAGGGCTTTGATATCCTCGTGCGGCTGTCCGGCTTCTCGCACGGCACGGACGTGTGGCTCGGAAACGCGAAAGACCTCATCATGTCCGGCACGGCGACGGTCAATCAGACGGTCGGCTGCCGTGACGATATCATGCTCTATCTTATCAGCCGCGGCATGGACGCCAAGCTCTCGTTCAAGATCATGGAGAGCGTGCGCAAGGGCAAGGTCAAGCGCGGCGGCTTTCAGGACGGCTGGGTCGAGACGATGCAGGAGCACGGTGTGCCGGAGTGGTACATCACGTCCCTGAGCAAGATCGCCTACCTGTTCCCGAAGGCGCACGCGGTCGCCTACGTCATGATGGCGTTTCGCATCGCGTGGTTCAAGGTGCACGAGCCGCTGGCATTTTACAGCGCGTATTTTTACCGCCGCAGCCAGAAGGACTCGTTCGACGCTGATATGATGACGCGCGGCCTCGACTACACCCGCCGCAAGATCAATGAGCTGCGCAGCAAGCCCGCGCTCACGGCCAAGGAAGAGGACCTGCTCGTGACGATGGAGGCGGTGTATGAGTTCAACCTCCGCGGCTTTGAGTTTGCGCCCATGAGCCTGTATGAGAGCGACGCGACGAAGTTCCTCATCCGTGACGGAAAGCTCCTGCCACCGTTCGTGGCCATCTCCGGCCTCGGCGAGAGCGCGGCGTGGAATCTCGTGGCCTGCCGCGAGGGCGGGCGTGAGTTCGTGTCGGTCGAGGAGCTCTCGGCCGCCTGCCCGAAGGTCAGCCAGACGCACCTGGAGCAGCTGCGCAATATGGGCGCGCTCGGCGAGATGCCGGACAGCAGCCAGATGAGTTTGTTCTGATTTTGAGACATTCTGCAGTTTTTGTTTGCAAGACGCGGCAATCCTTGGTATGATAAGCGTGAGCCTTTATCCCTGTATCATTCGGTGCGACCGAAAGAGGAGGTTATGCAATGAAACGTTTTCTGGCGCTGCTGCTGACGCTGGTGATGCTCGTTTCTGTCTGCGGTCTGCAGGCGTTTGCCGCAGACGGTGATACCACGGCGGATACCGGTGACGAGCTGGTCGTCTATACGCGCTCCGGCGCAACGCGGACATTCCATGTCGGCGATACATTTTCGTATACCTATTGGTTTCGGCTGACGAGCGGCTCGGTCAACAAGATCACGGGGCATGTGCTGTATGACAGCGAGTGCCTGACGGTCAATGCCGACGGGTGCAAGTTCCCGAATATGTCGTCTGCCTCGACGAAGAACAACGCGGGCGACTTTGAGTTCGGCGATTCGTTCACGACGTCGGCCGGCGGCGTGTTTGCCACGGCGGCGCCGCAGGTCATGGCGAATATCTCCTTTACCGTCACGCGCGGCGGCACGGCCTATCTGACGACGCTGCTCGAGCGGCTGGAGATCCGCAAGTCGAATAATGACAAGTCCGAGCTTGTCACGAATTTCCAGAATAAGACGTGGTCGCCGGCAAGGTATTCCACGTTTGACTATCTGCAGGACGAAAAGCCGACGGCGGCTTCCTCACCGCTGAGCGCCTCGTCCGATGTCGCGTGGTACTATGCCGTCGACGCCGAGAGCGGCGCGCCCGTCCCGGCCGGGGTGACGTTTGAACTCAGCGGCACGGCCGGAAACGGCGAACACATCGAGCGCACCGCCGTGTCCGACGCCTATGGTTTTGTCGGCTTCGGAACGGTGCCGTACGGTACGTATTACATCCAGACGCGCACAGCGTCCGATGCGACCGTTGCATACATCATCAGCGACGGCTCGCGCGTCCTGCCCGATGTGCAGGACGGCAAGCTGCAGCTGAACCACACGCTGCACTATCGCACGGCCGACCCGAGCGAGCTGCGCTCGCTCACGGTGACGTTCGAGTGGACAAATGAGCTGATCGCGCCCGATGAGCTCTACACGAAGGATCGCCCGTCGAGCGTGTACATGGAGCTAAGCCGCAACAGCGACGCTGCCGTCGTTGCGCACCGCTCGTCCGCCCCCGAGGATGGCGTAGCGGTCTTTGAAAATCTGCCGATCCGTGATGACAACGGCAATGAGATCACCTATGTCCTGACCACGACGACGCTGCAGCACTATGACGCGCAGGTCACGCGCACGGACACGGGCTTCCATATTAACTTCGTCTATCTCAACAAACACACGTGGGAGACGACGCGCACCGAGCCCACCTGCACGGTGGACGGCTCCATCGTCTCCGTGTGCAAGGACTGCGGCGCGACAGACCGTGTCGTGCTGCCCGCGACCGGCCACAAGCTGGTCTCCTCCGGGCACGATGCTACGTGCACGCAGTCGGGCTATGTGCGCTACATGTGCTCGCAGTGCAGCTACTGGTATGAGAAGAAAACGCCTGCACTCGGCCACAGCTGGGGCGATTGGGAGGTCGATCTCGAGGCCACCTCGCGCACCGACGGCATCAAGCACCACACCTGCACACGCTGCGGTGAGGTGGAGACGTATGCCATCCCGAGCGCCCACCACAAGCACACCACGGTAGAGCACGTTGTCCAGCCGACCTGCACCGAGCAGGGATATACCGAGCTTCGCTGTGTCAACAGTGCGGGCCTGCCGTGCGGAAAAACCTATATCGTTCAGGGCAGCGAGACCCCGGCGCTCGGCCATGATTACAGCGGCGACAGCGGCATCACCACGATCATCGAGCCGACGTGCACCACGACCGGCCTGAAGGAATACCACTGCACGCGCTGCGGCGACACCTATACGGAGATCCTTTCGCAGCTGGGGCATGACTACGAGCTTCAGGCGGATAAGAGCAGAGAGCCGGACTGCACACAGCCGGGCTCGGAGTATTATGTCTGCGGCCGCTGCAAGGATGTCAAGCTCGTGCGCAAGCCGGCGCTCGGCCACGACTGGGGCGACTGGATCGTTGACCAGCAGGAGACCGATCAGGCGGATGGCCTGAAGCACCGCATCTGCAAGACCTGCGGCGAGCGGCAGGACGCCAAGATCCCGAAGCTGGAGCACATCCACAATCACCTCCCCACGAAGGTCGAGCCGACCTGTGAAGAGCAGGGCTACACGCGCTACACCTGTGCCTGCGGCGATACGTATATTGAACAGAGCAGCTACGTGCCCGCGCTCGGCCATATATGGGTCGAGACTGCGCGGCAGCAGCCGACCGAAAAGACCGTCGGCGTCATCACCTATACCTGCCAGCGCTGCGCCAAGCTGCGCTATGAGTACATTCCCAAGACCGAGCCGGTCGACAAGTGGAAAAATCCTTATCGTGACGTGCGCAGCACTGCGTGGTACTACGAGGATGTCGCCTATGTCACGCGCAATGATCTCATGGTCGGCACCGGTACGATGACCTTCTCACCGGATGGAGAGATGAGCCGCGCCATGCTCGTCACAGTGCTCTACCGGATGAACGGTTCGCCGAGCGTCGCGGGCATGACCATGCCGTTTCAGGATGTGCCGGGCAATGCCTGGTACACGGATGCAGTCACCTGGGCATATAACTGCGGCGTCGTCAGCGGCATGAGCCCGACGACCTTTGCACCGATGGTGAGCATCACGCGTGAGCAGATGATGACGATGTTTTACGGATATGCCGCATATATGGACTACAACACAATGGCGGTCGCCGACCTGAGTGCGTTCCCGGACGGCGGGGACGTCTCGTCCTGGGCGGAGGCCGAAATGGGCTGGGCCGTTGCCAACACGCTCATCAGCGGCGTGAAAGAGAGCGACGGCGTGTATCTGCGCCCGCAAGGTACGGCCACGCGGGCGGAAGCGGCGGCGATTCTGCACCGCTTTGACCAGTGGCGCGTCAACGCCGTCGTCACCGGCAAATGAAAACAGGAGGAGATCTTACTATGGCCAATCTTGTGATTACGATCGGAAGAGAGAGCTCGGCAGCGAGCTGGCGGAGGCGCTGGGCGTCAAGTGCTATGATTCGGAGCTCATCAATGAGACAGCAAAAGCGAGCGGCTTTGCCGAGAGCTTTGTCCAGTCGCATGAGGAGCAGCGTCCGGGCAGCTTTTTGTATTCGCTCGTGACGGGCGGCGGCGTCATTTCTGACGAGCAGCCGTTTCCGGTGCAGATCTTTCAGGCACAGTCGGAGGTCATCCGCGCGATCGCGGCGCGCGAGTCGTGCGTCATCGTCGGCCGCTGCGCCGATTATGTCCTGCGCGACGATCCGAACGCGGCGCTTGTGAACCTGTTTGTCCATGCGCCGATGGAGGCGCGCATCCGCCGCGAGAGCGCGCGCACGAACACCACGCCTATTCAGGCGGAAAAGCGCATCCGTCAGGTGGACAAGGAGCGCGCATCGTACTATAACTTCTTTTCCTCCAAGCGCTGGGGCGACGCGCAGGGCTATGATCTGTGCGTCAACACCGGCAATATGGACATCAGCGACGTTGTCCAGCTCACGCTCCGCTATCTGGAGCTGCGCGGCCTGCGCTGAACCACAGGCAAGACAAACCCGGCAGACGCTCAGGCGTTTTCCGTGTTGGGGAGGTAGTCTGCGAGCGCTGCACCCGGGACGGGCCGGATGTCCGCCCCGGCGAGTGCGGGGCAGAGGTCTGCGATCTTTGCCGGGTCTGCGATGAGCGCGTCCTTTTGCGCGCGCGTCAGGCGCTTGATGCGCGCCTCAAGCTGCCGCGCGGTCGTGGCCGTGTCGGTCGTCAGCAGCAGCGCCAGCGCCGTGACCGGGTGGCTGCGCGTATATTTTGCGCAGCCTGCCAGATGCTCCACGTGCTGCCGCAGGCGGCGTGCGATATCCGGCGTCATGCCCGTGTAGAGCGAGCCGTCGGCGCAGCGCAGAAGATAGACATAGTGCCGTTTATCCATAGACCGTTCCCACTTTTCTTCAAAAATGCATGAGAAAAGGATAGCACAAATTTGTCAATCTTTCAAACATGCGGTGCTGACAGATTGTGCAAAAACGCAAAAGGGGCTCGGAATATTCACTAAAGCTGTGAATATTCGGCGAAATAATGAATATACGAAGAAAAACGCGAATAAACATTCAAAAAGTCCTTGACACGCGCGCTTTGGCGTGCTATCATACGACCATACCAAACAGGACGCAAGTCCAAATCTATTTTGTTGAGGAAGAGGCTAATAAAATGAAGAAATTTGTTGCACTGCTTCTGGCGGTTCTCATGGTCGCATCGCTGTGCGCCTGTGGCCAGAAGGATACGGGTTCTGATCTTCAGACCGTGACCAAGGGAAAACTCATCATGTCCACCAACGCCGAGTTTGCGCCGTATGAGTACGTCGCCGATGACGGCAAGGGCTTCCAGGGCACCGGCTATGAGGGCATCGACATCGAGATCGCTTATGCGCTCGCACAGAAGCTGGGTCTGGAGCTGGTCGTTGACAACATGGATTTTGACGCTGCGCTCAGCGCCGTCCAGACCGGCAAGAGCGACATGGTCGCCGCCGGCGTGACCGTCACGCCCGACCGTCTCAACGCCATGAGCTTCACCGACAGCTACGCCAACGGCGTGCAGGTCGTCATCGTGAAGGAAGGCTCCGACATCAAGAGCATCGACGATCTCCAGGGCAAGAAGATCGGCACCCAGCGCGGCACCACCGGTTTCCTCTACTGCAGTGATGACTTCGGTGATGACAACGTCATCGGCTTCGACGACGGCGCGACCGCCGTGCAGAACCTCAAGGCCGGCAAGATCGACTGCGTCGTCATTGATAACGTCCCTGCGCAGGAGTATGTGAAGGCAAACCCCGGTCTGACCATTCTCGATACGGAGTACGCCAATGAGGACTACGCCATCGGCATCGCCAAGGACAACACCGCGCTGCAGGAAGCGCTGAACAAGGCGCTGGCTGAGCTCAAGGCTGACGGCACCATCCAGTCTATTATCGACAAGTACATTCCCGCGAAGTAATCGCAGAAAAATGCAAAGCGCGCAAAGGGCGGCACACAGCCGCCCTTTGTGTGCGTAGAAAGAAAGAGGTTCCTCTATGGGTAATTGGGCACAGCTCTATGCGGATCTGACGGCACAGGCACAAGCCGGTCAGCCCCTGAGCTTCTGGGACAACGCCTTTGTCGGCTTTTACCAGAGCTTTTTCGCCGCCGGCCGTTGGAAACTGTATCTCGACGGTCTGCTCACCACGCTTGAGGCGACGATCCTGGCACTGCTGCTGGGCGTTGCGCTCGGCATGATCGTAGCCGTTGTCCGCACGGCGCACGATCAGCAGCGCGCCGGACATAAGAACGTGATCCTCGGCGTGTTCAACGCCATCTGCAAGATCTATACGACCGTTATCCGCGGCACGCCGATGATGGTGCAGCTGCTGATCATGAGCCTCGTGGTCTTTGCAAGCAGCCGCAACTATACCATGATCGGCATCCTGACGCTTGGCATCAACTCCGGCGCTTACGTCTCGGAGATCGTGCGCAGCGGCCTCATGTCGGTCGATCCTGGCCAGATGGAGGCCGGGCGCAGCCTCGGTCTGAACTACTTCACGACCATGCGCTTTGTCGTCATTCCGCAGGCGGTCAAGAACATCCTGCCCGCGCTCGGCAATGAGTTTATCACCCTGCTCAAGGATACGTCGCTCATCACCGTCATCGGCGGCAAGGAGCTGACGTATGCCGCCAAGGCAATCATCGCCAAGACGTATCAGGGTCTGTTCCCGCTGTTCGGCATCGCGCTGATGTATCTGCTGCTCGTCATGCTGTTTTCCAAGCTGCTGAGCGTGCTCGAAAGGAGGCTGCGTCAAAGTGATCGACGTTAAACATCTTTCCAAATCGTTTGGTGACCACCTCGTGCTCGACGACATTTCCGAGCACGTCAGCCCCGGCGAAAACGTGG
>ENA-OPCL01003141-OPCL01003141.1-human-gut-metagenome-genome-assembly--contig:-NODE-3141-length-9884-cov-1.466680_pt1 | contig 9884 bp, 9 predicted proteins | sample MGYA00241251_ERZ501482 | MGnify/ENA primary metagenome ERZ501482 (study PRJEB25962, sample SAMEA2042581) | human gut metagenome | biome: human gut; feature: human-associated habitat; material: faeces... | reverse complement strand
GTGGCCGCTTCCTCATAATATTCCGCCCGCCATACCATCAGATACAATAGTCTTCCCAACAGTCCGCAGAGCACTGCCGCACATACGAAAAATATGGTCATGATCTTCTTCCGATGAAAGAAACGATTCTGATGATCTGCCATAAAAAAACCTCACAACAAGAGCTTTTTACATTTTATTGCTCTTGCTGTGAGGCTATTCGTCAGATTACCTTACTATTCATTCTGCTGGTTCAGCAGATTATTGTTGACCGGGCTGTCCCCCAGGGAATCATCGCCGCCGACATCCGCTCCCGTAACAGGGTCGATCAGTCCACCGTCAATCGGGCTTACCAGATAACCGGTGGCCGGATCCACCGGATAATTTCTCCAATCCTCGGAAGGCGTTGTATTATCACCGCCCTGAGCGTCGCCGGTTCCATCTCCACTGCCCGTCTGATCGTCTCCGGTCTGTCCGTCGCCGGTTCCGTCACCATTATTCTGATCCTCACCGTCCTCGGGCTTCTGGGTATACTGATTGGTGATCTCGATCTGTTTTTCTGCCAGCTCCTGGATCTCCTTCTCAGACAGTTCTTCTGTCATGAAAATATTCAGGTAAGGCAGCACTTCTGTCAGTACATTTCTTACGATTCCAGTAGCGAACTTCGCATCATCCTGCGGAGATGCATTGGCACGATCCACGACCACATAGATAGCGATCTGGGGATCATCCGCCGGTGCATATCCCATAAAGGATACTACGTACTCACCGTTTTTACGGGGAATGGTCTCTGCAGTACCGGTCTTGCCACCGATGGCATAACCTGCAGGTCTTGCGGTTCTACCGGTTCTGCGGTCGCCACCCTCTTCCATTACGGTAGCCCGGCAGTACTGTCTGATCTTCGCCGAGGTGCTCTCGGAAATGGTCTGACGCAGTACTCTGGGCTCTATGTTTTCCACTGTTGCGCCGTTAGAATTGGTGATCTTATCCACCATATGAGGCTCATAATAGTAACCGCCGTTGATCAGGGAACAGAATCCCGTGATCATCTGGATCATTGTTACATTAAAGTTCTGTCCGAAACTGTTGGTAGCCAGATCGGCGCTTCCCATCTGATCTACTGGGAACAACAGGCTTGCGGTTCTCGCTTCTCCTGCCAGATCCACGTTAGTCTTTAATCCAAAGTTAAAGGTTTGCTGAAATTTGGCAAACTCTTCTTTTCCCAAAGTAGCTGCAATCTTCATCAGCGCTACGTTGCAGGACCAGGCAATGGAATCCTGTACCGATACATCACCTTCACCGCCGGAACGGTAGCTGTGGCATTTGATCGTATGTCCGCCGACTTCCAGAGATCCGTTACACTGATAGTGCTCGTTGCCGGTGATAGCACCGCTCTCCAGTGCTGCCGCCACAGTAAACGGTTTTGCTGTGGAACCCGGCTCGTAAGTAGTGGAGATACAATAGTTCTTCCACAGGTAATTCAGGTTGTCCAGCAATTCGTCATCCGTTAAGGCATCAATGTCTTCCTGCGTAAAATAGGTATCTGTCTTGGTCAGAACATCATAACCGTTGGCATTGGTCACCATCTCGATCTTACGGGATCCCAAAAGGGCGTCCGTATTCCTGGTATCGTTCAGGTCATAGGTCGGATAACTTGCCATGGCCAGAATATTACCGGTATTTACCTCCATAATAATGCAGCCCACATTTTCCGCACCGTTACCGGGATGTACCGCATCCTTATGTTCCTCGTTAAACTGCTTCAGATATTTCTCCACAATACCCTGGATATTGGCATCAATGGTACTGTGTATCGTATTGCCGTCCACGGCCGGTTTGATGGTCCGCTCCAGGTTGGCATCATCATTCAGATATCCATACTCTCTTCCGGTGGTTCCGTTCAGCACATCATTGTAATACTCTTCCAGTCCGTACTGTCCTTCGTTGTCCGATCTGGAGAATCCGATCACGTCCGCCGCCAGGGAACCGTTAGGATAGACTCTCTTGTATTCTTCCTGGAACCAGACGCCCTTGATCTTGCTGTCCTCCAGTGCTGCCGCCTGAAAACCGCTGATCTGATCATAGGTCAGCCTTCTGAGAGGGACATACCAGGAAGAATCCGGATGACTGATCACATACTGTCTCACTGCCGTCATATCCAGATCCGGGAAATTTGCGGACAGCGCCTCCATCGTCGGTTCCAGATAAGTCTCACGGCTTAACATTACATAGGAATCAATGACCAGATTATATACCTTCTCGCTGACTGCCAGTTTCGTTCCTTTGGCATCCACGATGTCTCCGCGGCGGAACGGCAATGTCACGGAGTCGTATTTCTGCTGTGACAAAACCTGTTTTTCGTAGGTTGCTCCATCCGCTTTCACGATCCAGGACAGTCGGACAGACAGCAGAATAAATGCCAGTATGATCAGGGCATACAGGCATAAAAGTTTTTTCTGCATCTTTATGGAAAATTTCTTAGGCTTCTGTTCCTTCACGCTTTCTGCCTCCCAGACTTAGTTCTGGCTGGTATCCGCCTGACGCATATAGTCGTTGCTGCTGCTTGCGTAGGTAATCACCTGTCCCTCGGTGGCATAGGTCATTCCCAGCTCGCCGATGGCAATTCTCTTGATCTCTTCCAGGTTAATATTACTGGTGATCCGGCTGTACTCTTCATCATTTGACAGCTTCAGAGAGTTTAGCTCACTCTCCATTCTGGACACCTCAGTGATCTTGGTGGTCAGCTCCGACTGCATCTGGATATAATTTACCAGAAAAGCAGCGCAGGCGATCAGGGCTCCCATCAGAAAAGTGACGTAGCCGATGCTCATATGTCTTGCTTTTTCTCTGTTTTTTCTTGTCTCATGAGACAGTTGTCTCCGGGGCTCCTCCATCTGCCTGCGGATCTGTAAGTCTCTTGCTGTATTATCATATATGTAAGGAGTATTGCTTACTCTTCTTCTCTGTGCCATACTCTTTCTCCCCGCTTTCACTACTAAAGTCTTTTATTTTTTCTCAAATACCCTGAGCTTTGCACTCTTGGATCTGCTGTTTACTTCCAGTTCTTCCACACTGGGAAGAATGGGTTTTCTGGTGATCACCTTTCCCTTGGAGACCTTACCGCATACGCACACCGGAAATTCCGGCGGACAGGTGCAGGGATTCTCATTCCTGCGGAATGCGTTCTTCACGATCCGGTCCTCCAGGGAATGGAAGGTAATAATGCAGAACCTTCCGCCGGGATTCAGCAGATCGATCAGCTCGTCCAGCGCCTTTTTCAGTACTTCCAGTTCCTGATTACATTCGATACGGATTGCCTGGAAAGTCTGCTTCGAAGGATGTCCGTTCTGTCGCATCTTTGCCGGGACTGCGGCTTTGATGATCTCATTTAATTCAAAGGTGGTCTCAATGGGCTTGTCTGCCCTGTTTTTCACAATGTGTTTCGCTATATTCTTGGCAAAAGGATCTTCACCGTAATCCCGGATGATGTGATACAGTTCCATCTCGGAATAATTGTTGACGATATCTCTCGCTGTCAGGGTCTGCCTGCGATCCATCCGCATGTCAAGAGGGGCATCAAACCGATAGGAAAATCCTCGGTCTTCGGTATCCAGCTGATAGGAAGATACTCCCAGATCCAGCACGATCCCGTCCACGCCGGTGACACCATATTCTCTGAGGGCCTCCACTGCATTAATTGTTGCGGATCACGGTCACTTTATCTCCAAACGGCTGCAATCTTGCGGATGCTGCTGCGATTGCTGCATCATCCTGATCAATGCCGTAGAAATGTCCGTTTTTCAGGCGGCTGCATACTTCGTAGGCATGTCCTCCTCCACCTAAAGTTCCGTCCACATAGATGCCGTCCGGGTTAATATTCAGTTGTTCAATGGTCTCATGCAACATCACAGAATAATGATTGAATTCCACGACGGTCATCCTTTCTCGGTCACGTTTTTCACCCGTTAAATGGTCAGTCCCAGTCCTTCCATGGCACTGGTGATCTCATCCATATCGGCATCGGAGTTCATGTTCTCCCACTTATCCTTGCTCCAGATCTCCACACGGCTGCCGACGCCGACCAGTACCACGTCTTTTTCCAGTCCAGCGAACTCTCTGAGTGCTGCCGGCAACAGGATCCTTCCCTGCTTGTCCACTTCTACCGTAGCTGCACCGGCCAGGAAGAAACGGGCAAATTGTCTTGCTTCTTTATTGATCAGAGGTAATGAGGTCAGCTTCTGTTCAAAAGCATTCCAGTCATCGTTGGCATACACAAATAAGCAGCCATCCATTCCCTTGGAAATCACAAATTCCTCTCCTAAGACTTCTCGGAATTTCGCCGGAATGATCAACCTGCCTTTCGTATCTAACGTATGGTTGTACTCGCTCATAAACATCGCACTCACCACCATTCATCCAAAATGGGACTGCCACGAAAAGGAGGTCATTTTTCTAAAAATCTACCACTTTGTGGCACTTACCTCCACTTTCTCCCACTTTTATTATGATTTTATACTAAAATAGGGTATTTTACAAGAGAAATCAAGTGGCTTTTTTCGACAGCACCACGCAAAAAAGCGCCTTGTCATACGGCAAAGGCGCTTTTTACTACAATATCTGGTATAAAAATAAGAGCAAACACAATATCTATGTATTTGCTCCTGTTTCGATATTCTTAATAAATTTTTAAAAATTTTTAATATTTTTCCACTTTCGGCTGTTTTTCCAGGCGGATACGTACCACAACGTCCGTCACCACTGCGAAGATCACCATGCACAAGGATAATACCTGTGATACGGCGAGGGTCGTTCCGGGGATAAACAGGGTATCTGTCCGGATACCTTCGATCCAGAATCTGCCAAGACCATAGCCTCCGAAGTACAGCAGACAGATCTCACCCTCGAACTTTTTGTGCTTGCGGTACACCAGCATAAGGATCAGGATCATCAGATTCCACAGGCTCTCGTAGAGGAAAGTGGGATGTACCTGAATGTAATTGGTCCCATCGATAATGTGAGCTGCTACATTCTCAGAAATATCCCGGCTGCGCACAGCTTCGATAGGAAGCCGCATGGCCAGAAAACTGTCCGTATATTCCCCGAATACTTCACGGTTCATAAAGTTACCCCAGCGGCCGATGATCTGTCCCAGGATCAACCCCGGCACACACAGATCTCCCAGCCGGAACGGGTTGATCTTCTTGATCCTGCAATAAATGAGCAGTGTCAGGAATGCTCCGATCACACCGCCGTAGATCGCCATACCGCCGTTACGGGTATTAAAGATGCTTAACAGATTGTCCTTGTAATAGTCCCAGGCAAAGACCACGTAATAGATTCTGGCTCCGATCACGGAAAAGATCACGGCATAAATGGCGAAATCCCAGATCGTATCCGGATTTTCTCCTGTCACCTTTGCCTGATGCACCGCCATCAGAATGCCTGCCAGTACCCCGATTCCGATGATCAGGCCGTAAAAGGCGATTTCGAAACCGAATACGGAAAAGCTTCTGGGAACATTCTCCAGGTAAATGCCTAAATGGGGAAATGCAATATCTCCTGCATTCATCATAATATTTATTTCCTTTCTTGGTACTATCCGGCTTCTGCGCGCTTCGCGCTCCCGAATCCGGCACATACATTCGCATTCCGGGCTATCGCCCTACTTGCTCATGTATGTTTGTTCTGCTAATCGCCAGAGCACTTTGCCTGCAAGCAGTCACGTGCCCTGCGATTGCAGAACTATTGCGACAGGTAGTTCCAGGGGGATGTGTAAGCTCCATCCTTACGCACACTGAAGTGCAGATGGTTGCCGGTGGAACGTCCGGTGGAGCCCACTGCGGCTATCGTCTCTCCTCTGACCACAATATCGTCCTTGGATACATATAATGCCGAGGCATGCATATAGATCGTATACAGTCCACCACCATGGTCGATCATCACGTAGTTGCCCATGGTGTTGCTGTAAGTGGCTGCCACCACCTGTCCGTCATAGGCCGCATAAATAGCCGTGCCCTTGGGTGCCGCGAAATCCACACCGTTGTGGAACTGTTCGATTCCCAGTGTCGGATGGATACGGTTGCCGTAATCATCCGAGATCCGGGTATAGGTTGCCAACGGGAACTTAAAGGTACCGCCATCGTAAGTCAGCACAGTACCACTGGCCTCCAGGATCTTTTTTTTCTCTGCGGCAATGGCAGCCTCCAGGGCTGCAATCTCCGCATCCTGATCCGCAATGGACTGCTTGTATTCCTTGATGGCCTGTTCCTTGTTGGTAATATCGGATTCGTAAGCGGTGATATCCCGGTTCTTCTGGTCGATCAGAGCCTCCATATTGGCCTGCTCCTGTTCCACGCCGGCCTTGGCCTCATCCAGAATGGCTTTCTCCGCTTCCAGTTCCTCTTTGCAGAGTTCAATATATTTGCGATTCTCCATGAAGTCTTTCCATTGCTGTCTGTCATAAGCCATGATCAGATCCATGAAATCCGCCCGGTTCAGGAAATCACTGAAGCTTTCTGCTTTCAACATCATATCGAGGATGTAGGAATCCCCTTTCTCATACATAATTCTTATGCGGCGGATCATGGCATCTTTCTGATTTTCTTCTCTCTCCAGTGCCGCATCCAGTTCCGCCTGGGTCTTTGCAATTTCTTCTTCTTTTGCTGTGATCTTATTTTTCAGATCCGCAATATTCTGTTCGATCTGGCTCAGATTCTGATCCAGCTGGGCTACATAATTTTTCAGATTGGTCTTCTGTGTCTCCAGGTCTTTCTTGATCTGCTCCAAATTGCTCAGATTGCTTTTCATCTGTTCACGTTCTTTTTCCGCCTGTTTGATCTGATCCTGTTTGTCCCGGATACTGTCAGAGGTAATGGATGACATATTGGTCGCATTTACCCGCAATCCCTGCATGCCGAAGGAAACCGTCAGGATCAGGCACAGTGCCAGGCACAGGAAGCCTTTTTTCTTTTTATTCAATTTGATTTAGTCTCCATTCTTAAAATGTCATGATGCAGTGCAGAGCCACACTCCGCACACATCATGACAAATAGGATCCGGGTTATCTGCTGGAATTGTATTTACACGTGCAGATGCTTTCTTACAGTAGCGATACTTCCCAGGAAACCGATACCCACACCGACACCCAGAGATACCGGGATCAGGAAATGGAATATCTCGTCCACAGACAGGAAATTCAGGAAGCCGCTGAGTACCGTAAAACGGTTGATCACATAGTTCAACGCATAATTGTAAAGGGAATAGATCAGTCCCAGCGGTACTGCCGCACCGATCAGACCGATCAGCATACCTTCCAGCACAAAGGGCGCACGCACGAAAAAGTCGGTAGCGCCGATATATTTCATAATATTGATCTCCGCAGAACGGACAGAAATACCGATAGCTACGGTATTGCTGATCAGGAAGATGCTGACTGCCAGCAGGATCACGATGATTCCCATGGACACGTAGGCGATCAGAAGGTTCAGACCGCTCAGTGTGTTGGCTGTCATTTCGGAATAGTTGACCTTGCGCACCTCCGGAATGGACTGCAGCCAGGTCACCAGTGCATCCTGCATGGAGACATCACTCAGGAAAATCTCATAAGTATCTTCTCCTGCCAGTGGATTCTCGGGGAATCCTTCTGCATAATCCTCACCGAAATAATCCGGTCCGAAGGTTGCCCATGCATCATCTGCAGACTGGAACTGTACCTCGGATACCTCTGCACGCTTGGCAATCTCCTGTCCGATCTCTTCCAGGCGCTGTTCGGACGGAATCTGTCCGTCTACATGACTCTCACAGTTATCCATATCACTGTGGAAAAATACCGTAACGGATACACCTTCTTCTGCAGTCTTCAGGATATTCTGAAAGTTGGCCACGATGCAATAGAACAGTCCAAACAGAAACAGACATGCGGATATCGTGGCAATGGATGCCAGAGAATACCATTTATTCCGGAAAATATTGACAAATCCCTGCTTGATCGTATAAAAAAGTGTACTAATCTTCATCGATATACCCACCCTTCTCTTCGTCACTGATGATCACACCTTTTTTCATGGTGATCACTCGTTTCTGCATGGCATTGACGATTTCGCGGTTATGGGTGACCACGACTACCGTGGTGCCGCTCTCATTGATCTCCTCCAGCAATTTCATGATCTCCCAGGAATTATTGGGATCCAGATTACCGGTGGGCTCGTCGGCAAGGAGTACGGAAGGATTGTTCACCAGCGCTCTGGCCAGTGCAACACGCTGCTGCTCACCGCCGGAGAGCTGTTTGGTCTTGGCCTTATATTTGCCTGCCAGTCCCACAGTTGCCAGAATCGCAGGAACATTTCTGCGGATCTCACTGACGGGAGTCTCTACGATACGCTGTGCGAATGCTACATTTTCATAGACATTGCGGTCATTCAGCAGTCGGAAATCCTGGAATACGACACCCAGGTTACGACGAAAACGAGGGATCTGCCTATGCTTTAATTTCGCCAGATCATTTCCCATAACATAAACACTGCCGCTGGTTGCTGTAAGCTCCCGCAGCAGTAATTTGATCAACGTGGATTTACCGGATCCGCTGTCACCTACAATAAATACAAATTCCCCTCTTCCGATGCTTAACGACACACCATTCAGTGCCGGAGAACCTGAGGAATAAGACTTGCTGACGTTGTCCAAGAAAATGATTCCGTTTTCCTCAATGATCCGCTCTCTTTTCAGCCTTTGTGTTTCTTTTCTTGTCATTTTATGATCATGCCTTTCTATTGCCCGTAAGATCCCACCCTGCGGACAGTTGCTGCCTTTGTGCTACCATATTGATCCCTATTCAGAGCCTCATTCACAAAATCGCATCTACGATGCTCTTCTAAACAACAAGTTAACTTGTTGTTTGCTCATTTGAGGCTTTCTCGCCAAAGAAATAACGTCAAAAGTTCTTACGAATGCAAGCATTCGACGCACACTTTCCGTTATTTCATGGCTCCGCAAGAAATCAATACTCATAAGTTTCCATATACTTCATGTATTTTACGACCATCAGTGCGATCTTGAAGGTGATGGCATCTTCAAATACCCGCAGATCCAGCCCTGTACTCTTCTGTAACTTATCCAGACGATATACCAGCGTATTTCTGTGAATAAACAGCTGTCTGGAGGTCTCTGACACATTCAGGCTGTTCTCGAAGAACTTGTAAATGGTCGTCAGGGTCATCAAAATCATCCGGGCTCTTGCCTCCGAAGATCTCACGGATAAACATTTTGCACAGAGGAATGGGCAGCTGATAGATCAGACGGCCGATTCCCAGTTCACTGTATGCGATAATATCTCTCTCGTCAAAGAAGATTTTGCCTACATCCAGAGCCATCTTTGCTTCCTTGTAGGAACGGCTGACTTCTTTGATCTCATGTACAATGGTACCGTATGCAATACGGATCTCACGGATACCTTCCTTCAGGAGAGCCGCTTCCAGTGCTCTTGCCGATTTTTCAATTTCTTTGCCGGTATCGGTCTCTGCGAATTCTTTCACCACGATCACGTTGCTCTCGTCTACCGCTGTGATGAAATCCTTGCTGTTGCTGCCAAAATGAGTTCTGGCCAGTTCCAGGACATTATTATCCTTGCCTCCCGCAGATTCCACGATCATGACCACTCTGGGCACGTCTGTCTGAATATGCAACTTCTTGGAACGGCTGTAAATATCCACCAGCAGCAGATTATCCAGCAGCAGATTCTTGATGAAATTGTCCTTATCAAATCTCTCCTTATAGGCCACCAGCAGATTCTGGATCTGAAACGCAACCATTTTGCCGATCATATAGACATCCTCACCGGTACCTCCGGCTACGAGAATATACTCCAGCTGCTGCTCATCATAGATCTTGAAATACTGATATCCCTGGAT
>ENA-OPCL01003138-OPCL01003138.1-human-gut-metagenome-genome-assembly--contig:-NODE-3138-length-9888-cov-1.620665_pt1 | contig 9888 bp, 15 predicted proteins | sample MGYA00241251_ERZ501482 | MGnify/ENA primary metagenome ERZ501482 (study PRJEB25962, sample SAMEA2042581) | human gut metagenome | biome: human gut; feature: human-associated habitat; material: faeces... | reverse complement strand
TCCGCACATTTCAGCAAAAGCACGAATCCGTCGTGACGCTCATAAAGAAATTCAAACCACCACATCATGTAATCCACATCCATATCCCACGCTTTCATCAGCGCTTCGTCGGAGAGCTGCTCCGGCCCGCTTCCCTTTTTCTCCTGCAGAATAGCCTGAAGATCCTCTACCGTATCTGCCACCACAGCGCAGAACAGGTCCTCTTTTCCTTTATACCGTTTGTAAAGAGCCCCGGTAGTCACCTGCGCCTGCTCGCAGATACTTTTCAGCGACGCTTTCTCAAAACCCAGCTCCAGAAACTCTTTCTTTGCGCTGGCCAAAATACGCGGGTCAATACTGCGGTCTGCCTTTGCCATAATTTCTTCCTCCTGTGCACACACATTTGATAATTAGATTATCGATAATCTGATTATCAATATAGCATCAGAAACGCTGCCAGTCAACGAAGGGACGGCAGCGCTATTGGGAAAAAATATTCAATAAATGGTTCTTAAGAAAATTTATCATTATAAAAAATCCGGGTGTCAATATTGACGCCCGGGGAAAATGGGTAGTTGAGAAACTTTCTCAGCTGTTTGTCACTGTCGCAGCGGATGTAAATTAGCTATTACATACGCAAATGGCTGGACAGTGACAATTAGACAGCAAACAGCCTAAGCGGAATAGCTCGCCGTAAAGAGTGAGAAATCCCTCAGAGTGGCCGCTCTGGGGGATTTCGTTTCTTCATGGAAGCTAACTTTCCTTATTGCTTAGCTGATATTATATCAACAAATAAACATCGCATCCCACATGCTTATGGGTTACAACCGAAATCTAACATTTGTTTAGTTTATTATTTAATAGGAAGATATTCCATATCTTTTATCAATGAAATGGAAGCTGTTCATCTATCTCATCCGATACTTTCATGAACCCATCATTGTAAGTAGGAAATGATTGCTGCTGATATGGTTGTTCTTCTCTTTGCTGGTTTTGGCTATGTTGGTATCTTCCCGAACTTTGGTTTCCATATTGTTCATCACCGTATTGTCTTCCGGAATTTAATTCACTTGCGCTTTTACTCTCCGCAAACTCCTGGTCTTCAATCACGACATCCGTTGTATATACTTTTCTCCCATCTCTATTTGTGTAAGAGCCAGTCTGTATTCTCCCGGTAATCACAATCTTTATTCCCTGCCGAAAATATTTTCCTGCGAACTCAGCCGCTTTCCCGAATGACACACATGAAACAAAATCAGTATCTTGTTCTCCTTCTCTCTTAAAACGTCTCGGCACAGCAAGAGTATATCTCGCAACAGCCATAGGGTTCTCCCCAGTAGTATATCTCACCTCAATATCTCTGGTCAGTCTTCCCATCAAAATTACTTTATTCATCGCTACCCTCCTACTCTTTGTATTTTCTTCCACCACACCAGAAATAATCTTCTGCCGGTCCCCAATCATCCATAACGCACTTCGGTCCTTCTTTGCTCTCCATGCAGAAATGACTTCCTTCACCACAATAAACTGCATTACTACAAGTTTCACATGTTCCCCGTGCTTTCTTCTTTTTCCTGACTTTCCCTTTTCCCATACTTTTCCCTTTCCTTCTCAACAATCTTTACCGCCTCTTCCGGACGATCCATAATTGCATGCATACAAAAAGAATATCCTTTCATTAATTCTTTGAACGGGCAATTATCGCATATCGCGATCTCGTGACATATCCTTCCCCATTCTTTCAAAAACTCCATAGCATCCATTACTCTCCCTCTCTTTCTTCCGGCTCAAAATATTTGCACCTCTTACAGTCCTCTTCCGGATCCGGAAAATCACAGCACATATCACACTTATCGTTACAACACACCTCGTTATGTAAATGCCTGCATCCTTCCCAGTCATAAACCTCTACCTGATAAGTTTCATCCGGAAGCTGATCTAACCATCTGCTCATTTTACAAAATCCTCACCAGGAAAATATAATCTGTTTTTGTTCCACAGTTCTTCTTTTCTCTCTCGTGCTGCTTGCCGTTCTTCCCTGGTAATTTTCATCCAGTCTATAGCCTGGCCACATCGTGAGCAATAATCAGATTTCCGCTGGCTGTGCATCCTCGGAATATATCTTTCTCCTACAAACCATCCGCACATAGGGCAATGCCAATCAGCATACCGAATCTTCTGAACCTCTCCAGTTCCGTCTGCATAGTCAACTGCCTGCACTGCATCCCGTTCCTTGAATACCGGAGCCTTTGGCTCCATTCGGCTTTCTGCTTCCTTTTTCCTGCAAATTGATAAAAAATCGCCTTTGCTTTTTTCTGTAATCTCATCTATCACTCTTTTATCAGCAAGCTCATGAGTATATACTGGCCTTTCCATAATCTCCTCAATGTATTTGTGATAAATACTGAAATCTTTTCCTGCCAGCGTACATATGCCTGTATGAGCCATAATAATTGCTTTCTCTCTGTCTGTCATTTTACTCCTTTCCACAATGCGCACTCTGTACACAATGCTATAACACTTAGCTTTTCAGCTTTTTCTACCAACGGTGATCTCCAGCACCATTCCCCACACTCTGGGCACTGAACCAGCTTCCAGCCTTGTTTTCCCTCTGGAACATTTTTCTTTAACGGCATACACGCATAACCTCTTCGATCACTCTTTTTTCTTGGCCATATCTTCACCGAGCTGCACCTCCATTCTTCCAATTTCTGTTTCAACTCCGGACACTCAGTCATTCCGTCTTTTTTTGGCGCTCTATGGACATCGCTATTCGCCATTTCAGACGGTTCCTGTATTTCCTTAATCTTTTCCATTTCTTTCTCTGCAACAACGCCCCATGCTGCCGCAACCGCTTCCTGAAGCGTCTCGGGTTTGCTTTCTTCCAGCATATTTTCTCTTCCCAGTTCGGAATATTTATATGCCATCTGGATAAGAGCAGTAACCTCATTTACATCAAGATCAAATCGGTTATTTCCGTATGGCGTTACAATATCAATCTTCATTCTCGTTCTCCTCGCTTTCTCCTGCATCCGGTCCTTCTCCATACCGTTCTGCACATGCCCTGCTGTCGGGAAACAAAAACATGCACGCGCCTCCAGTTATTTCACATCCATATCCGTGCTGCTCATCGGTATGATAAGCAGCCTTACATTTTCCTGCCGCCATTTTTTATTCTTCTTCCATATCATCTAAGCGCGCTTGCACCAGTTCATCATAATGGAATTTCTTTCCCTTTTTTCTATATTCCTGATACCTCTGGTACCTCTTTGCCATAGCCGTAATATACTCACTGCGGAAGTGACACCAGAACCTATATCCATCCTCATCCTCCGCACACACTCCAATATCCAACACATCCCCACTGAACATAGCGTGCTTCGGCACAATGTCCCGGCAATGTCCAATCACAGTGACTTTCTTTGCTTTGCATAACTGAGCCATTTCCCACGGATTTGGTGAAAGCCACACATTCCACATTTCTTTTTCGCCGATTTCATCATGGTGCATCGGATTCTGGATGGCTTCGATTATCTTCCCGGCTGCATTATTATATTTTTCAATGATTTCATCTTCTGTCATGGGAAGCAGAAAGAGCGCTCTTGAATCAATCCTCTCCTCATCTCCTCCTTTTCTCCATTTTTCCACGGTCACAAACGCAGGGGTTATATCTTTCACATACGCAACAAATCCAGAATGGCAGTTTCCATATTCTGTTCCCTTTATCATCTGTCCCACTTTTAAATGCTTATATGTTACTTTCCTGTTTTCTTCCATATCCATCACCTCTTTCTGGCGACTTTCCAGCCGCCAGTTCAGATATACAGTTATCAGTCATTCAGTTTTCTGTAATAAGCGGAGCGGAACCCGATGTTCGTGTCGGAATCCGTGCGAGAGCTGTGCAAGTACACGCGGAACACACCCGCATTGGACGCGTTGCCCCAGCTGCCGCCACAAATCGGCACATATTCTCCGTCCGTGCTGTCAACATACAAGTAAGCATTTTCTTCACCATCCCACAACCCCAGCTCTCCCAGCTGTTCGGATGCACAAGCTATACTGACATTTCTCCATCTGACACCAGCATATCCCTGTGAGAAATCATCATCCGTTGTAAAGGTGATTTCTCCATCTGCCACATTGACATGTATAGGTTTCCCTCTATCATCTACTACATTCCGCCAATCATCGCCCTCTGCTGTCAGATCAATGTCCAACGCTGCATCATTATTATTCGCCGCCTGCAACACGCTGTTTTTAATACGGAATCCTCTGACCATCTCCCAGACATTGCCGCAAAGGTCATGGATGCCGTCTTTTTTATGATTGTGCGTCCATGTCTCCGGTCCAGATCCCGTCAGGACAATTCCGCCACCTTCATATATAATTCCTTCTTCATCTCCATCTGCGTAATATTGTCCATAATTTGTATTCCCATGCGGTAAAATGCCGCTCATCCCACAAATCCCGGAAACAAGTCCCCATTCTGCCCTCGTCATAAGATGCCATCCTTCTCCTTTTGAGAAGCACACCCTTGCCGCCTCATCATTGGTGATGTTTGTCCACGGTTTCTGCATTGGCAGGCTGTACGGCTTTCCATTTATGTTGCAGTTCTCGTAAACAGAAATATATATTTCATCATATTCTTTATTTCCGATGATAAATGCTGGGTGAACTTTATCACTTCCTCCAGGGAAAAGTTCGCAATTTCTCTTTTTCGTGATCCGATACATAAAAGACGGGATTCCCACATCATCATAAATAGCAACAACGTCCTCTTTTAACCCTGGTGCTGGTTCCGGCATGTCAGCGACCTTCACGGCTGCTCCATGGATTGCAATGCCCGATTTGTTCCCGTATTCATTCAGGAATTTCTCACACATTTTCTGTGCAAAGGCTTCCTCCCCTTCTGCTTTGTAGATAATCTCTTCCTGATAATCTCCGCAGTTATCTCGCTTTGTCATAATTACTTTTGCCATATCTATCGCCCCTTTCTTTAATCAATCTCTGTCTCCGTGTACAGATTGTGTGTTCCATTTATCAGCTTCACTGCATCGTCAGATCCATATGTAAATCCGTACAATTCCAGTACCTTATAAAAATCTTGCAAAATCTCTCCGTTTTTAGAATTATGTTTCATTGGCCATTCTGTCAATTCAAGGTTTTCGGTTCCTATATATGCCGCAATCAGCGTCTGATCCATCGCATTAAGGCGCTCTACAGTTTCCTTGGCTTCCTGTATCTCGTTCTCCTCAGCGTTATAATATTTTTTCCCGAGAATAAATCCGATAAAATCTCCATCGGTGAGATATGCGCCGCTTTTTCTTATCACTTTCCAGAGAGAAAGCATTGCGTCCTCCGTATTCTCCAACGCTTTTATTTTCCCTGCGATAATGTCCATGATGAAATCTCTCCGACATGTCGCCATTTCTTTTGCCATGGCCTTAACCTTTTTCCTCCGGCTGTCCCTCTCGGACCTACGTTTTTCTTCCGGCGTCAACTCCCGTTTTTGCTTTTTGGCTTTACGGATTATTCTGACTTCACTCCAGTATTTCAGGTAATACAATTTTTCCTTTCCGTCTGGTTTTGCATCAAATTTCTTTGGCGGTTCTTCCCTCAGAGAATAGCTCTTTACTGTCTCCCACTTACTTGTATAGATTTCCTGCTTGGCTTTTTCCGGCGCCTCCTCAATACCATTCTTTTTCAGCATGGCAACGATTTTCTTTTCATTTGCCTTCTGCTTTTCTTCCTGGATGATTCTCTGAACACTGCTCGTAATTTCCCTGGAATTTCTTGCGTCTTTCAATATCTGATTCCGTTTCTTCACGCTCTTAATCTTCTCTAACTCATACAGATCTGTGAGTGAAAGCTGGAAACTTCCCTCAGCCTCTTTTTCCTGCAAAGCATCTTGGTCTAGTTTTGCGATATTCAGCCTTCGGCGAATGGTGGTTTTGCTAAACCCGGTTTTCTCGGCAAGCCCTTCCTCTGTTTCTCCCAAATCAAGAACCATTTGAAATCCTTGTGCCTGCTCATAAATTGTCAGATCATCCCTCTGCATATTCTCAAGCAGCATGGTCTCCAACTGTTCTTTTTCATCCATCTCTGCCACTTCACATGGGGCTGCCTCTATCCCGGCCTTAATTGCAGCCTTTAATCTCCTGTTTCCGATCACCACCAAGTATGTATCGTCTTCTTCTGGATTTTTCACCACGGTGAGATTCTGTCTGATTCCCTGAGCCTTGATGCTCTCCGCCAGTTCATCAATCCCTTTATAGGTTTTCCTCACATTTCTCGGATGGACTTTTAATTTGCTAAGTTCAATCTCCTGTATCATCTCTGCTTTTTCTCCTCTCTTTTCTACTTTTCTTTGCTTTGGATATAGAGATTTTCAATGCCGCTGTATTTGCGGCCGCCTCCATAAGCTCTCTGTTGCTTCCCTTTAAATTCCACCTGTTCATCACCACAAGTTGAGAACGATCCACCATAATCAGATTACTTATATCAGTGTTGGTAGTATCCCCATCAACAAATATGATTGCCTTTCCTTTCGGAACCGGACCGTGATGCTTCTCCCATTCCAGAATATGCTTCATTCTCCACACATTCGGCTCGGCTACTTTTTCATACACATATTTCTGGCCGCGCCTATAATTATGCCGGATACTCACTGTTCCAATAGGCTTACGGTTTTTCGGGATATGTCCTTTTTTAAATTGTGTCTCTGCCATTCTCCCCTTCGTCGGAGGATGTTTCCCCTTATTGGCCGGAACATGGCCTTTTTCAAATTTCCCAGTCCTCCCGGTTGTGATTTTATGGTTTTTAAGGCATGACCGTATCTGGTTCACCCCCAAGGAAAGACCAAACTCTGCATTTATCGCATCCGTGACTTCTTTATAGCTGTGCCCGTAAGCAAAGTTTCTGAGAAAATCCAGTTCCTCGTCGGAATAATAATGAATTTTCAACTCTTATCCTCCAAAAATCTAAAAGCTGTGGCTGTTCCAGGACCATATTCCTGTTTCATTTTTTCAGCTTTCAGCGCCAAGCTCCCATTATCAATAATCTGTGTTGCCACGTTGCACACTGCCTCTGCCCGTCTGATTTCCTCGTCCAAGTCTTCTCCCTTTATATCCTCATCAGATAACCTTTCCAACTGTGCAAACAAATGATTGTTCAAATCTGAAAGCTTATTTTTCATTCTCTTTCACCTCACTTTTTTGAAACAGATCATTAACTGCGGCTTTTATTTTCCCTGCCAGCGCCGGGCCTACACCTTTCACATCGGATACGGCTTTCAAAATTTCCTCTACATCCACGCCTGGGACTGCTTTTTTCCCGTCTTCGTACCCATTCATATAAACCCTTGTGCAGAAATCATCAAACTGCTGATGGTCATATTTTTTCACTGCTTTATATACTTTTCTTGTGGTAACATATTTCTTCACTTTTCACCCTCCTCTAAAGATTTCAGTACCTGTTTCATGGCATATCTGGCATTATTGGTGAGCTGTCTCTGCCAACATTTGTTGCGGGGTGACCAGCGGAAACCATTCTTTTTCAGGATATCCCTGATATCAGAATCTGGTTTCCCATCGAAGAAAAGCTGTAACCGCATGATTTCCGTATTTTCTACTGAGCGGAAATACTTATTATTGCTTTCAGAGTTTTCCTGCTCTTTTGCCGCTTTCAGAGCTTTCAAGCGTCCTTCCACTCTGTGGATATTCTGGTTATTATTTGCCAGGGCGTAAGACGGATATCCTACTCTTCCGCAAAAATCAGGCTTCCGTAATTCAGCAATCTGCCTGTCCGTATATCCCAATTCCCGCAATGCCGCATCCCCCTTCTCTGTGTCCTTCATGCGAATTGCCTTGTTCGCCGCTTTCATTTTCTCCTGGTTTTCTTTTAATCCAGCCAGCTTCTTCTCCAGTTTCTCCACAGCATTCTCGTCGTCAGACTTAATAATTTCCTTTCCGTAAAGGATATTTTTAATCTTTTCGAGAATGCCCTGTACATATTCATAAAACTCATAGTTCCTCTTCCATGCAGCTACCTGACGTTCCTTTTTCTTGACCGGAAAATTTCCTGTGCCGCTTATCATAACGGACGGACACATCATTCCAATGTTGCTCTCTTTGTTGTAATATTCCGCCATTTTTTTTGAGTACCGCTCTGCCAGACGATAGACCCTCTCCGCCTCCTCCGGCTTTTTCTCCGCCACTCTATCGGCAAGGTCATAAGCTCTGTCAACTGCACTTCGGTAGCCTGCCGTCGTGCTGCCCTCTATGTAATCACGCATAGACATCATATTGTGTGCCTGTTTTGCCAGCTCTTCGTTGATTGGATAATAAATTCTCTCCGCCATAATTAGCCCTCCTCTTTTGCCTCGTATGCTACAATCTCATCCAAAAATCCATACAGTTCTACGACCTCATCTTCATCAAGCTTTCCCTCAATTTCCTCGATAAACTCGCACAATCTATCGGTGAGTGGTCTCTGCATTTCTCTTATTTTTCTGTTCTCCTCCTCTACGTCCTCAAAATATTCGGACTCAAGGATAACCTCTTTCTTCGATTTGGAGACAATGACCGGTTTGTATCCCCTTTTTTTCATCCCCTCCATGTCTTCCTGATTAGATATCGGAACCGCTTTTGCGCCATATTCATTGATAAAATCCTCAGCAATCTCATTTTTCAAATCCATTGGCACACATTCATGGCAAATATAATACCCGCTATAAGAACACAAAGAATGCTTTAAGAGTTCTGCATCTTTTGCTTGTTCCATCATTCTTGACGCATACCACTGAACATCAAAGGAATTTACCATACTCCTGTCTCTTTCCAGGCGGACATAACAAGGTTTAAAATCAATCCCTATTTCTAGTCTCGGTTCATTGCAGATATACAGGCCGCCGACAAACACTTTTCCAATGAATCTTTCATCCTTCAGGATGTCTCCATACATCGTGTGTACTCTTTCGTAATCTTCTTGCAAATGGAGATTTGCCCCTTTTATCTGGTCATATTCTTCCGACGTAATCCCTCCGATTTCAATAATCAGGCTGTGCTCCGGCACTTTTTCCCATATGGCTGATGTTTCTACGAAAAATGTCGGAACTAAAACGCCGCCATATTTCTTCGATTTCACCAGTCTCGGTCTCCATATCTCGCGGCGGCAGTAATTATAAAATGTCACCTGCTTGTTATTCCTCAGCAAAACCACTGTGGCGATTTTATATCCCTCGCCGTGGTTCCCGATCATCTCCGCATCCTTATCCTTGGTCGTATTCCCGAACAGCAAGGATTTGATGTCTAGCTCGCTGTGCTTATTTCCAATCTGAAGGACTTCCCTATCGGCATCATACGAAAGCATCATTTTATTGCTGCTATCTCTTGTTTCCTCGTCAATCGCATTCTGGAAGAACTCTCTCACCCCTTCCACGATCCCCCATGACGGAACATAATCCGCGCTTATACTCAGTTCATATTTACGCATTTTCCATACCCTCCTGTGCTTCGTATTCTTCTCTGGTTGGCCTTTTCCCGTTCAGGTCATCCCATATGTAGTCGCTTCCCATCCTTAATTCCAGCTCTGTTTTGTAACAGTCCCTGCACATACATTTTCCGGAAAGCCATATCATCTCGCCCCAGTATTCAGGCTTTCCACAGGATTTGCAAATAACTATCTTTTCAGACATTGCATAGCTCCCTTTTTACATTGTTTTTAATTATTAAAAAGCTCCACTAATTCGGCCGAAATATTCACGGTCTTGAGGTCTGCATCTCCATTGTCGAATAATTCAAACAGGAAACTACCCATATCGAAGTCTGTTCTTTTTATCAGAGCCTCCAACCTTTGACTCAGTCCGTTTTCACGCGCTGCTCTCCACACATCCTGTTCTCTGTCTTCCCA
>ENA-OPCL01003122-OPCL01003122.1-human-gut-metagenome-genome-assembly--contig:-NODE-3122-length-9948-cov-3.547963_pt1 | contig 9948 bp, 6 predicted proteins | sample MGYA00241251_ERZ501482 | MGnify/ENA primary metagenome ERZ501482 (study PRJEB25962, sample SAMEA2042581) | human gut metagenome | biome: human gut; feature: human-associated habitat; material: faeces... | reverse complement strand
TTGTTCTGAAAATTATTGAAGTTTAACCCCCTGTCGAAAAACGGGGAGTACTATAGACAACGGTCGCAACATACCAATGAATTTAAAGTTGTCAGCGGATGTTGTTGATGAATTTAAGACATATCGTCGCTCTGACAAAACGCGAGTATTGGTGTGCCTTGCGAGAATGTACCCAGTGAAGCGGCATACGCTTTTGGCGAAAGTCACGGCACGGCTTTACGCTGAAGGATATGACTTCACGGTGCTTGCGATTGGCAGTACCAGTCAAACTGATATTGTTGAAGAGGTCAAGAGCTTGAAAAGCGAAAATTTCTATATTCTTGGAGAGCGGAAGAATCCGTTGGAATATTTAAAAGCGGCTGACGCGTATGCATTGTGTTCATCGTATGAGGGATTGCCAATTTCTTTGATAGAAGCATTAGGTGTCGGAGCGGTGCCGGTATGCACCCCTGTCGGAGGAATTGTGAATTTGGTGCATAACGGAGAAAATGGTATTCTTGCTGCCGGTTTGGAGGAGGATGATTATTACAATGCAATGAAGCGATTCCTTGATTTGGATGATGAGGCGTTGTGTGCAATGAGTAAAAAGGCAAAAGAAAGTTATGCGCCGTTCAGCATGACGGAATGTGCGCAAAAATATGTGTCGCTTTTTGTGGATATTAGGGCATCTAAAAAGCTATAAAAATCAGTGGTGAATTTCTTTTTGAGGAACTATGAATCGATTACTTATAATAGGAGGGTTGCCTGACCAAAAGCGTAGAAGAGGATTGGGAGGAGCGACTGTGTTGATGCAGAACTTTGTAGAATTTCTGGACGAACAGAAGGTTGAATATAAATTTGTACAAACAAACCACTATTTCAATAAAAATGGCAAGCCAAATTCTATAAAGAATACATTGATATTCTTATTTCAGTTTATTTGTTTATTGCGATGGTCAAGGATTGTAATGTTTAATTTTAGTGACCATGCAACAGTTAAAATATATCCATTATTGGTTAGAATAAGTAAGGTGTTTGGAAAGAAGGTGGTATTCAGAAAGTTTGGAGGGTCATTGGATTTGTATTTGCAAAAATATGATGACAAAATGAAGACCAAAACTTTTAAAGCCATAAGAAGGGCTGATTTGGTGTTGCTGGAAACTAAAGCATCGATAGAATATGTTTGTAAAAATATAGGGCGTGGTGATAATATAGTATGGTTTCCTAATGTGAGAAAAAAGAATAATCTTCGTTCGTCGGAGAAATATGATAAGCGGTTTGTATTTATTTCTCATATTCTAGATGAGAAAGGTGTTGGGGACATAATTGAAGTTGCTAAGACATTGCCAGATGGGTATACTATAGATTTTTATGGCCCGATAAAAGAACAGAAATATGAAAATTTCGATTGGGAAGCAAATAATGTGCGATATGGTGGGGTGTTGACAACTGAAGAGGTGTTGACAACACTTATTAAGTATAATTATCTGCTATTGCTAACAAGTTATAGAGAAGGATATCCTGGCATTATAATCGAGGCAATGTCGGTTGGCGTCCCCTCCATAGCTACAAAGGTTGGCGGTATACCAGAAATAGTGTGTGATGGAAGCAACGGAGTCCTTGTAGAAGTGGGGAATTTAGAACAAATTAGGGCTTCAATTGTGTCTGTTACTCAAGAGCGTTATGCTGAGATGCGAGGCGTGGCATTGCATTGTTTTGCAAAGAACTTTGAGAGTGTTGTTACAAATCAGAGGATTCTTAAGACAATTGAGACCTTGCAATGATTGCAGAGGACTGGTGAAATAAGACGACAATGAACATAGGGTTGGTGCTGCGCACGGTGGCTCATCTGAGGCCTGCGCAGGTGCTTTTTCAAGTGTTGAGACGGGTGCATAAAGCCCGGTTCAAAGCATTGGCATGCCCTTCTGTGGAGGTCAAGCCGATGGCTGTGGAGCCGGCAGCGAAGTGGCGAAGCTATGACGGCAGGCGATTTGCGTTTCTCAACATTGAGGATGAGTTCCGCGGGTGGAACAACACTGCGCACGGGATGCTGTGGGCATACAACCAAAATTATATGGATTGGCTTTGCCAGCCGGGAATGACGGCTGCGGAGGCTGCGCGCTGGATTGACCGTTTCATCGCCGACATACCGACAAGCCGCGTGGGGCTCGACCCGTATCCTATTGCGCTGCGCGCCATCAATTGGGTTAAGTTCTTCAGTCGTTTTCCGATGGAATCGACAGCGGAGCGCAGGGATTCTCTTTATTCGCAGTTGCGGTTGCTGGAGCGCAAGTTGGAATATCATCTGCTTGGCAACCATCTGCTGGAGGACGCATACGCGCTTTATATTGGCAGCGCGTATCTTAAAGACAGCCGTATGCACGGCAGGGCGAGCCGGCTGCTTCGCCGGCAGTTGAGGGAGCAGGTGCTTTCCGACGGAGCGCACTATGAGCAGTCGCCGATGTATCACTGCATATTGCTTGACCGCCTGCTCGACTGCATAAACGCAGGCGAGGGGGCGTTTGTCTGCTCTGTCTTGAAGCCTGCGGCTGAGCGTATGCTTGGGCATTTGGAAAGCATTGTGTATGCCGACGGCACTATTCCGCTGCTCAACGATTCCGCAGAGGGAATCGCTCCGGAGCCTACAGCGATTTTTGCTTATGCCCGCCGTCTCGGCTTGCAATGGATGCCGGTGGCGTTGGGAGAATGCGGTTATCGGAAGTTTGACAACACCGCCGTTGAGGCGGTTGTCGACGTGGGCAACATCAAGGCTTCCTATCAGCCCGGCCATACGCATGCCGACTCATTGTCGTTTGAACTGAGGCTTGGCGGAAAACCGTTTGTCGTTGACACCGGCATTTCGACCTACGACAAGACGCCGCGGCGGCAGCTGGAACGTTCGACGGCGGCACACAACACTGTCGTGTTGGCAGGCAAATCGTCAAGCGAGGTGTGGGGAGGATTTCGTGTGGGCAGAAGGGCAAAGGTGCGGCTGCTGCGCGATGGAGAGACAGTTGTGGCAGAACATGACGGATTTGGCACGCTGGGCATGCATCGGCGGTCATTCAGTGTTGACAATGACGGCTTTCACATGGCCGACCATATAACAAAGCCCACTCCGGCAACGGCATATCTGCATTTTGCTCCGGGAGTCGAGGTGGTTGAACACACAGCGGAGAAAATTCTCACGACGGCAGGCGTGGTGTCGGTGGTCGGAGCAGACGCTGTTGAGATATCCGACGGCACGGTCAGCCATGACTACAACCGCTTTGAGGCAGTGAAGATTGCCGCTGTGCATTTCAAAGAGAATTTACAAATCACAATAAGTTTATGAAAATATTGTTTCTGACGGACAATTTTCCGCCAGAGGTTAACGCGCCGGTTTCGCGTACCTACGACCATGTGCGCGAATGGCATAAGGCGGGGCATGAGGTGACGGTGATCACGTGTGCTCCGAATTTCCCGAAAGGGCGAGTGTATGAAGGATATAAAAACAAGCTGTATCAGACGGAGTGGATGGATGGCATCAGGGTGGTGCGTGTGTGGTCGTATATCGCCGCCAACAAAGGTTTCCTGAAGCGCACGCTTGACTATATCAGTTATTCTGTCACGTCGTTTTTAGCCGGTCTGTTTCAGAAAACAGACATTATTATTGCCACTTCTCCACAATTCTTCACGGCGTTGAGCGGACGCACGTTGGCTTTCTGGAAACGGAAGCCGTGGATAATGGAAGTGCGCGACCTTTGGCCAGAGTCGATAAAGACAGTCGGTGCTATGAGCGACAATGTGTTTATACGCTATTTTGAGTGGGAGGAAATGCGATGCTACCGTTCCGCACGTAAAATAGTTGTTGTGACAGACTCGTTTAAACGCACGTTGACGGCTCGTGGTGTGCCGGCAGAAAAAATAGAAGTGGTGAAAAATGGAGCCAACCGTGAATTGTTTAAACCAATGCCGAAAGACGAGGCTTTGGCGGAACGTCTTGGCTTGAAAGGCAAGCGTGTGATTGGATATATCGGAACGCATGGCTTGGCGCATAAGTTGGATTTTATTTTGCAATGTGCAAAGAATATGCAGGGTAAGAATGACTATCATTTCTTGTTTATTGGTGCTGGCGCGGAAAAGGAACGGTTGCTGAAGATGAGGGATACGGAGCATATAGATAATGTAACAATGCTTGACCCTGTCCCGAAAACAGAAGTTTGGCGCTACATCTCGATACTTGACCTGTGTTTGATAAATCTGAAGAAATCGCCGTTGTTCACCACGGTGATTCCCTCTAAAATATTTGAGAATGCAGGGATGGAGATTCCTATCATAATGGGAGTTGAGGGCGAGGCTAAAGATATAATCGACAGCTATGGGGCTGGGCTTTGTTTTGAGCCGGAGAACGAGGCGGATTTCAACGACAAATTGGACAAGTTGCTCGCTGACGATGCGTTGTATGAGAAATGCAAAGAAGGCTGTAGGGCTTTGTCGAATGACTTTGACCGCAAGGTGCTTGCGGCAAAGATGCTTAAGGTGATAGAGGATACTGTAGAATAGCAGCTTCGGCGACGGGGCTGGAGGGGCGCGCGGCTGACAGGCTGCGCGCCTTTTTTCGGCTAAAGGAGAGGGGTCATATAGACGGGGAGATATAGCAGCTCGTTGTCGCCGCGCTGCAGGTCGCGGGTGTAGAGAATGTAACTGTTGGCGATGCGTGCGGAAAATTTGTGGCGGAAGGCGTCGAGCGAGGCGTGGGTTTTATAGCCGGATGATTTCACTTCGATAGGGCAGATTTTGCTGCCGTGAGGGATTATGAAATCAACTTCATAGAGGTGGCGGTCGTCCTTGGGGAAGGTGTAATAAAACAGTTTGTTTCCGGCAGCCGTCAGCATCTGTGCCACAATGTTTTCGTAGACGTAGCCGAGGTTGGCGTCGAGCTTGTCTGCCAGAAGTTTCTGGTAGATTGTGTTTTCGGAGAAGTCGCTGTCCCAGAAGGCCATTGTTACAAACAGTCCGGTGTCGGCGGCAAACAGCTTGTAGCGGGATATGTCGCGAGAGAGCGACATGCCGGCGTTTGGGTCGTTTGTGTGGTATGCCACGAGTACAGTTTTGCTGTCCTCGAGGCTGATTATCATTTCCTGCTCTTTTTCGTCGTCGGTCTTCCCGACAACGGCGTTTGGCGAGTAGCGCGATGCGTTGCGGCTTAGTTGTGCAGGGATTGCCATAAATAGTTTGCCAAGCTTGCCCGACGGGTCGATTTTCAGGAAGTCGTCGGCATATAGTTGTACGATGCTTCTTTTCACGGCGTCGACAGCTGCAAGGTTGTTTGTCTGGATGTATTCGCCGACGGCTTGTGGCATGCCGCCAACGAGCATGTATAGGCGAAGGTCGCGCTGCTTTGCGCGGTGGGCAGCGCCAAGAGGGTGGCGCTTCTCGAGGAATGTGCGCAGCAGAGGCATAGTGGCGGTGTCGCCGAGAGCCCATCTGAATTCCTCGAAGTCCATTGGAAACATGTCTATGCGTTCTTCTTCGCTAGGTATGGTGATGCCGCGAGTGTTTTGTCGGATGCTTATAAGCGATCCGGTCTCGATGTAGTCGTATCTGTGGTCGGCAACGAGGTATTTTATTGCCTGTCGCGCTTTTGGACACATTTGCACTTCATCGAATATTATCAGGGACTTGCGTTCTTTCAGCGAAACGTTGTAGATGGTTTGCAACTGCAGAAACAGGAAGTCGAGATCCATTAAATCGTCGAACAGCGCCTTTACGTCGGCCGAGGCTTTGTTGAAATCAATGAGAATATAAGAATGATATTCTTTTTTGGCGAATTCTTCGACGATTGTGGATTTGCCGATGCGGCGTGCGCCTTGCACCAGCAATGCGCTCTTTCCGGCTGACAGCTGCTTCCATTGAAGCATGCGGTCGTATATCTTGCGTTTGAACACGAGTTTTGCCATGATTTTTAGAGTTTTTGCAAAGGTATTGCTAATTTTTCTGTTTTTCAAGTGTTTACGCTGAAAAATTCCATTTCCCCGAAATTTAAAACGGCGATTTTCGCCATTTCCCCGAAATTTAAAATGCCGATTTTCGCCATTTCCCCGAAATTCGGAGGGGTGCTTGCCTCCGATTTCCGACAAATTTCAGAGATTTTGCCTCCGATTTCCGACAAATTTGCGGTTGTTTTGCCTCCGATTTCCGACAAATTTCAGAGATTTTGCCTCCGATTTCCGACAAAAGCATTAAATTTGCATTGTAAAGCAAAGAATGTTGACTATGGAATTTAAACGGGAAATACAGAGTCGGCTGGAAGAATGGCGCCGGTCGTCAAGGCGAAAGCCGTTGGTGCTGCGCGGGGCGCGGCAGGTGGGAAAGACCACGGTTGTCAACCAGTTTGGGCGCACGTTTGACAATTATATTTATCTGAATCTTGAGGATGCGGAGGCGGCGGCATTGTTTGATTTGAATGTGCCGCTTGCCGACTTGATTCCGTTTTTTTTCGCTCATTGCAAGAAGAAGAGAGTTGAGGGCACGACGTTGATATTTATAGATGAGATACAGAATTCGGCGAAGGCAGTGGCGCGGTTGCGTTATTTCTATGAGCAGTTGCCTGAGATTTTTGTTATCGCGGCAGGTTCGTTGCTTGAGAATTTGGTTGATGTAAAGACGTCGTTTCCTGTTGGGCGTGTTCAGTATATGGCATTGCGTCCGTGCTCGTTTCGCGAGTTTCTTGTCGCGGTTGGCGAAGGACAGTTGCTTCCGGCGCTTGCCGACAAGGTGATGTCGCAGGCGTTTCATGAGCGTTTGATGTTGTTGTTCAACCAGTATGTGGTGACCGGCGGAATGCCTGAGGTTGTGCAGGCATTTGCTGAAACGCGCGATTTTGCGTCGTTGGGAGATGTTTATGAAACGTTGCTGCAGGGCTATCGTGACGATTCGGAGAAGTATGCCCGTGGAGGCAAGGTGTCGGAGGTGGTGCGTTTCATCTTGAATGAAGGCTGGTCGAAGGCCGGTCAGATAATCACGTTGGGTAATTTCGGCTCGTCGGCTTATAATTCCCGGGAGGTCGGAGAGGCGTTCCGCTTGCTTGAGAAGGCGATGCTTCTTGAATTGGTTTATCCGACGACGTCGGTCGATGTCCCGGCTATTGGAGAGACCCGCCGTCAGCCTAAGTTGGTGTGGCTTGACACCGGGCTTGTCAATTATGCGGCGCAGGTGCAGGCGGAGGTGTTGCGTTCGCGCGACATAATGGATGCTTGGCGAGGAATGATTGCGGAGCAGGTTGTCGGGCAGGAATTGCTGACGCAGAACGACAAGGTTAGCCAGAAGCGTAATTTCTGGAGTCGTGGCAAGGGAGAGTCGTCGGCTGAGGTGGATTTCATTTGGGTCTGCAATTCAAAGATATATCCGATAGAGGTGAAGGCGGGCCACAATGCGCATTTGCGCTCGTTGCATTCGTTTATGGAGCGCTCGTCAAATGATGTGGCGGTGCGTGTCTGGTCGCAGCCATATTCAGAGGATGAGGTGGTTACTGCGTCGGGGAAGGCGTTCAAGTTGATAAATCTGCCGTTTTATATGGTCGGCGGTTTGGAGTCTCTTGTTGTTGGCAAATAGGATGTTTCGGTCGACGAAATGTTGCCAAATATCGTTAATCGCTTTGTGGTATGGCTAATGTGCCGTAACTTTGTAGGCTAAAATATTGTTGTTTTGAAACAAAAAGAGCTTTAAATATGAGGAACTTTAAACTATTATTGGTTTTTGTGGCGGTGTTTGCCACGTTGCAGGCGTCTGCGCTGTCGCGCGACTGCAATCTTACGGTTAAGGTTGTGGCTGCCACCGGGGAGTCGCTCGAGGGACAGCGGGTGATGCTTGTGCAGACAGACTACAGTATGACTTACGGTGCGAGCGAGACGACGCTCGATGCTGCCGGCGAGTGTCGCTTGAAGGTGTATAGCGGAAACCACCGTCTTACGGTGGAGCGTGCGGGCTATGCCGCGTATGCTGAGGATTTTCCGGTGACGGGCGACATGACGTTGAATGTGACGCTCACGGAGGACGTGCGCAATCCGTTTGCTCTCAAGCTGGCTGAGCGCCACGACCCGATGACGGGCAAGAACGACGTGACGCTGCAGTGGAACCGTGAGGATCCAGTGTTTTTCGATGATTTCGAGAGCTATACGGCGTTTGACACGGAGTTTTCGCCGTGGACGGGCATCGACGGCGACCATGCTGCCGCCGCTCCGCTTCAGGGCTCTTATCCTAACCGCGGCACGCTGCAGTATGCGCAGGTGATCAATCCGCTTGTGGTGGAGCCGTCGTGGTGGACCGATTATCCCGTGCTGCGTCCTTACGACGGCAAGCAGTATGTGGGCTTTGTGCGCACTTATGGCGGTTCTGCCAATGATGATTGGCTGATTTCGCCGGCAGTCACTGTCGGCAAGAACAATATTGTGCGTTTTATGGCTAAGGCTGCCGATGTCTATAAGGAGCGTTTCGAGGTGGGCATCACTACGGTCGACAACCCTGAGGCGTCTGACTTTACGGTCATCTCGTCGGGCAATTATGAGACTGTGGGCTACGAAGAGTGGGAGGCTAAGGAGTATTCGCTTGCCGACTATGAGGGCGAGACGGTGCGCATAGCCATCCATTATATCGGCGACCCGTCCAACGGTGGCGCGTTTATGCTTATGGTCGATGACTTTTTCGTGGGTCAGGCCGATTATTTCAGCGATGCCGTGGCAACGAAGTCGCTGCGCTGCGCGATGCGTTCGCCGTACAATCCCAACGAGCGTTTCCTCGTGTATAAAAACGGAGAGCAGGTGGGCGAGACCGACGGCTATTCGTTTGCGTTCGACCAGCTTGAGGCTGGCAGCTATACGCTTGGCGTGAAGGCGGTCTATAAGAACGCCGAGAGCGAGCTCGTCGAGCAGCCGTTTGAGGTGGGAGCCGGCACGTTCTGCAAGGTCAGCGTCGCAGCCTCCGCCAACGACAATGTGGAGGTAGACGGCGTGAAGGTGGAATTTTTCAACGAGTCAGCGTCGACAATCTACAGCGCCGTGATAAGCAAGGGCGCGGTCGAGATTCCGTCGCTGCCGGCAGGCAACTATATCGTGTCGGTCGAAGCCGACCGCTACGACAAATGGAGCAAGTCGATGGAAATTGCCGACGGCGCAAAGGTCGACATCGCTCTTGTTGAAACAATCTTCGACCCGTACAACATAACCGTGACGCAGACCGACAGCGAGACCGACGCCGACAAGGTCAATGCCGAAGTGCGCTGGAACCAGGATCTCGGCTTCGAGGACGATTTCGAGGCATACGATGATTTCGCAACGAGCTTCGGCGAATGGAAGTCGGTCGACAACGACCGCCGCGTGGTCTACCCGATTGCGCTCGGCTCGGCGTCAAACATCATCAACTTCCCCGGAGCCTGCACCCCCGACAATCAAGTGGCGGTGGCACCGATGGTGTTCAACCCCTACGCCACCACTCCAGCCATGGCGCCGTCAGACGTAGCGGCGATAGCGCAGTCGGGCGAAAAGGCGGTGATATTCTTCTCGCCTCAGCAGGCCGCCGCCGACAAATGGCTCATCTCTCCGGCGCAGACCGTGATGGACGGCTACGTGTGCCGTATCAGCCTGAAGGCGTATTCGGAAGCCTATCCGGAGACATTCGAGCTTTGCGTTTCCACGACCGACGACAGTGTGATATCGTTCAAGTCGCTCGGCAACATAATGCCTAAAGGCACATGGCAGACCTACGAGGTCGACCTCTCGGCTTATGCCGGACAAACCGTCTATCTGGCGCTCCACTACATTTCCAACGACTGCTTCTTCTCGCTTGCCGACGACTTTTATGTAGGGCCGAAAGAGGCGACCGACGCAAATGTGGGCAACGTGCAGAAATACGACCTCTATCTCGACGGCGCGTATCTGGGATCGACCAGCGCAACGTTCTTCCCAGTGATGGGCGTCAGCCGTGGAGAGC
>ENA-OPCL01003115-OPCL01003115.1-human-gut-metagenome-genome-assembly--contig:-NODE-3115-length-9960-cov-1.538314_pt1 | contig 9960 bp, 8 predicted proteins | sample MGYA00241251_ERZ501482 | MGnify/ENA primary metagenome ERZ501482 (study PRJEB25962, sample SAMEA2042581) | human gut metagenome | biome: human gut; feature: human-associated habitat; material: faeces... | reverse complement strand
TAGTAAAAAGTTGTATTGGGAGGATGTCAGAATGAAATTAGGCGGAATTGAAGCCGGCGGCACAAAGATGGTATGTGCCATAGGAGATGAGCAGGGAAATATTTTCGACAGGGCAGTATTCCCTACGGAGACACCGGAGAGTACGGTGCCGAAAATGATAGCATATTTTCAGGATAAAGGAATCGAGGCACTGGGGATCGGCTGTTTCGGCCCGGGGGATCTGAATAAAAAATCGGCAACCTACGGCTATATTACTAGCACTCCGAAGTTGGCATGGAGATTTTATGATTTTGCGGGAGCGTTCCGGGAAGCACTGAAAGTCCCTGTAGGTTTTGATACAGATGTCAATGGAGCAGTGCTTGGCGAGGTACGCTTCGGCGCAGCCAAGGAGTGTGAGAATGCGCTCTATATCACCATTGGTACGGGAGTAGGTGTAGGGGCATATATTAACGGCAGACTGCTGCATGGCCTGATGCATCCCGAGGGCGGACATATCTTCCTGCGCAGGCACCCGGAGGATACCTATGAAGGCTGCTGTACTTATCACGGTGCCTGTCTGGAAGGACTGGCTTCCGGTCCTGCGATTCAGGGCAGGTATGGCAGAAAGGGAGCTGAACTGGCCGGAAGAGAGGATGTCTGGGAACTGGAAAGTTACTACATCGGACAGGCTGTGGCAGATTACATGCTGACTTACTCGCCGGAGAAGATCATTCTCTGGGGCGGCGTGATGCACCAGGAGAAGGTTTTCGACATGGTGAGACAGAATGCGGTGGAGTTTCTGAATGGTTATCTGCCGGAGACCAGCCTGCCGAAGGATATGTCACAGTATGTGGTGGCTCCTGCACTGGGCGAGAACCCCGGAAGCATCGGTGCAATGTGTCTGGGAATGGATGCATACCTGATGGAATGTGGGAAGAATCTGTGAGGAGGCTTGATGAAGTAGCGGTTGATAATCCAGAGAGGGTGAGATCACCAGAGAGTTTTCGGCGATCTCGCCTTCTTTTTTACGTTCCTGTAAGGCCAGTATTTCAAGAGAGTCCGGTTTGGCCGTGTCGGGATTGACACCGCCGAGACTTTCGATCCGGTACAATTCAATATAAAGGGAGCATAACAGGCTTCTGGCACTGATCTGATAGCAGGGATTCTGCTCTTCCAGCTCGTGGATGATATGAGATACCAGATAGTTGATGTGGGGAAAAGCCTCTTTGCTGAAAATATAACGGAATGCTGGGAAACCGTCCGTGGACAGGTCGTAATTTTTCCAGGAGGCGGGGAGGAGATTGCGGAACAATTCCTTCGGATCCAGGAAAAGATAAGACCAGTGGCTTTTCGTGCCTGGTGCACTGTAAGTGGTATGTGGAACATTGCGGGGAAGAACGGTGACATCTCCGGCATGGAAAGTCTGTTTTTCTCCGTTGATCTCCAGCGTACCGCTGTCGGAATGACAGATCCCAATCTCCAGACAGTTATGAAAATGAAGGCTTCCGCTGGGAATATCGGAAATCTTCCAATAATCACCGGACAGAAGCAGTACCGGGAAGTGTGTTGGCAGATAATAACTTCGGTATTCTGTGACAGCTCGTTTGGATTTCGCCATAGTGTGCCTCCTGTTCCAGAGTTTTCTGAATAGCTTTGTGCATCCTGTATGATGATGCAACGGAAAGATATGTTGCAGTAGAAATAATGTCTATACATTATATATAACAATTAAAATGGATAAAATCAACCATTATGTTGCGAAAATGACTTTTTTAGGGTTGGCAATGTTTCCGTGGAAGAGATTAAAAAAGGCTAAAAATACCGTGAAACAGCGAATCCTACAGCAAAAACGCTCCAAAATTCACGTAAAATTTACGAAAATGCAACGAAACTTCAATACTTACGAAAAACGACCATGATCTATAATGATCGTTTTTGCATAGTTTTCTATAATGATTGATTAGAAAAATATGACAACATGTATGATAATATACTTACAAAGTTACAAAAAGTGTACAAAGTGACGAGAAAATATAGCTGACACTTGAGGAGGTTCGACATGGCGAAGAAGAATGCAGCCAATGTGGTGGGAGTGAAAACGAAAACCACGTGGAAACAAGCTTTTAAAAGAGACTGGCAATTGTATCTGCTGTTACTGCTTCCACTGATTATGGTATTTGTATTCAGTTACGGAGCATACCCGGGATTGAGGATGGCCTTTATGGATTATAAACCGGCGAAGGGATATGCAGGCAGCGAATGGGTGGGCATGAAGACATTCGTTAAGATATTCAAGGATGCCGATTTCATGAGAGCACTTCGCAACTCCATAGTGTTTAACCTGGCGGATCTGATCATCGGTTTCCCGATGCCGATCATTCTGGCACTGATCCTGAATGAATTAAGATATCCAAGATTCAAGAAAGTGTCCCAGACGATCCTGTATCTGCCGCACTTCCTTTCCTGGGCCATCATCGGAAGCGTAGCCATGACAATGTTCCGTCCGAACTCCGGTCTGGTGAACATTCTGCTGACCAACCTGGGAGTGATCTCCGAAGGAATTCCTTTCCTGAATGAGAAATGGCACTGGGCAATTACATATCTGCTGATCGGTGTATGGCAGACGATGGGATGGGGCACGATCCTCTACCTGGCAGCGATCACCGGTATCAACGGAGAATTGTACGAAGCAGCCATGATCGATGGAGCAAACCGTTGGAAGAGAATGTGGCATATCACACTTCCCGGCATCAAGAGCACAGTAGTAACACTGCTGATCCTGAACCTCGGACGTGTCATGGGAAGTAACTTAGAGCGTCTGACCGCGTTAGAAAATTCACAGGTCAAGGACTTCCAGTATCAGCTGGCTGTCTACATTTACAACAAAGGTATTGGAGCCGGAAAATTCAGTGCGGCGACCGCAGTTGGTCTGTTCCAGTCATTGATCGGATTGATCCTGGTTCTGTTATCTGATAAATTCGCAAAGAAGCTTGGCGAAGACGGATTACTGTAGGAGGTGAGAGAGATGAAGAAAAAAGAAGTTAATATTAATGAAGAATCTACCTCCGCAGGCGGAGCACATGCGGTCAACAAATTCCGCATCAGTGATTTCGTCATGATGGCAGTGATCGTCATCCTCTGCGCCAGCTGTGTATTACCGTTCTTACATGTAGCAGTAAAATCCATATCCGGTAATACCGCAGTAATGTCCAAGAGCGTTTACTTCTGGCCCAAAGACATCACCTTCGATGCTTACAAGAAGGTATTTGCAGATAACTCCATGACCTACTCCATGATCTTCTCGGTGATCGTTACCGTGATCTTCACCGCTCTGGGAATGCTGGTATGTACTTGTGCCGCTTATCCTCTTTCCAAGAAGAGACTGAAGGGCAAAAAGTTACTGACTTTCCTGCTGATGGTACCGATGTACTTCAGTGCCGGCATCATTCCCAGCTACCTGTTATATCAGAAGCTGCATGTGCTGGATACCATGTGGGTGTTGATCTTACCTCTGATCTATTCCCCGTACAACATGCTGATCATGAAGAACTACTTCCAGAGTACGATTCCCGACAGCTTAGAGGAATCCGCTTTCCTGGATGGCGCAAGTAACTTCCAGATCCTGAGCAAGATCGTATTACCGCTGTCCAAACCGATCCTGGCAACGTTGTCTCTGTTCTACGCCGTAGGCCGTTGGAACTCTTACGCAGACAACATGTACTACACCAAGAGTGCTAACCTGAAGCTGATCCAGTACAAGTTATATCAGTTGGTAGCATCCGCAGCAGAAGCACAGACTTCCTCCCTGGCAGATACCGGCAGTGCGATCCAGTCCACTCCCGAAGTATTACAGGCAGCAAGTATCATGTTTGTAACAATTCCTATCATTATTATTTATCCTTTCCTGCAGAAGTACTTCGTACAGGGTACCATGATCGGAGCAGTTAAGGGCTAAAAGTTAAAAGGAACAAAACAACCAAGTTAGTTTTCCCCAAAACCGGGGGTACACATAAAACTATGTATAATTTTTAAGGAGGATTGATTTATGAAGAAGAATACTCTTCACAAGGTAATGGCAACAGCACTTGTTGGTGCTATGGCAATGAGCACTCTGACCGGATGCGGCAGCAGTGCGGACAACACAACCGCAGATGCAGGAACAAAGGAATCTGTAGCAGAGAGTTCTGCAGCAAGCACAGATGCAGGAGCATCCACAGCAGTAGCAGGTATTGACGGATGGGAGGCTTTCGCAGACAATGTTACTCTGCAGATCCCCGTATACGATCGTGGCTCTTCTGGAAACGGATGCTCTGATGTAGAGAACAACTACTGGACCAACTGGGTACAGGAGAACTTCGGTGATAAGTACAACATCACGGTAGAATATGTAGGAATTACCCGTAGCGACGTTATGACTGATTACGCTATGCTGGCAGCAAGCCAGAGCCTTCCTACCATCTGTATGGAATATGACTATGATAAGCTGGCAAGCTGGCAGGCAGACGGCTATCTGCAGACCTACGATGTAGAAGAGTTCAAGCAGATCGCTCCTACTTACTGGGAGACCATGGTAGAGCACGGCAACGATGCTTACACCAAGCTGGATGATGAAGATTATCTGGTACTCGGTTACAGACCTTACGGTAACACCACTTATACCTGGTGCACTTTCTATCGTCAGGACTGGCTGGAAGAAGCTGGCTTCTCTGAGTATCCCGTTGGCGACAACACCAAGCTGTTAGAGCTGTATGCAAAACTGGTTGAGAACGGCCATAAGTATCCTTTAAGCGGTAAGAAAGTAAGCGGCGCAGGTATTGACCAGAACTATGGTTACAGAGATTATCCTCAGGATGAGACCACATGGGCAACCACCGGTGACTACCAGATCCCCGCTCTGTCCACCGAGGCTCAGAAGAGATTCTTAAAATGGGAGAACGAGCTGTACAACGATGGTTACTACAATCCTGAGTACTATCTGAGAGATGCTTCCGAGGCAGAGGCAGACTTCATCAACGGTGAAGCATTTACCTGGACCGGATATATCTCCTCCAGCATGAACGTACTGAACTCCTTCTATGATGCTAACCCCGATGCCAAGCTGGCAGTAGCAGTGACTCCTTCCACCTGGACACAGGATGAGACCTGGGGATCTTCCGCTTCTTACAGACCCGGAACCAACTTCGGTATGATGATTGGCTTCGCTAACGATGCTACCGAGGATGAAGTAAAGGCAGCTATGATGTACCTTGAGTGGCTGAACCAGCCCGAGAATCTGTTCACTATGCAGTGGGGTATCGAAGGTGTGAACTTCAATTATGATGATAACGGCGATCCCGTAGCGGTAGCAGATCAGACCGGTCTGGCTGAGCAGCAGGGACACAACAACAACGTAGACTACTGGTGTGCAGTAACCGCAGTTAAGACCCTCGGATCTATCGAGAAAGATATCCAGGCAGTTACCCCTCAGGGTATTCCTCAGGACTTCTATGATCAGATCCTGGCTAACTACAACGGACAGGTTGCTATCTATGAAGCAGGCAAGGCTAACTCCGACTGTCTGTTCGCAACCGCTATCGATGCTGTTACCGAGTACAACCAGACGCTGTATGATCTGTATACTGAGTACCGTGACAAGCTGACCATGTGCCCTAAGGACCAGTTCGATTCTCTGTATGAAGAACTGAGCCAGAAGTACCTGGATGCAGGTTATCAGGAAGTTATCGATGAGAGACAGGCTGCTCTGGATGCAGGTAACACCACCAGACTTCAGTAAGTAAAAAGTTTTATTACAGGAAGTACATACAGCCCCCAGGCATGAATGGCTTGGGGGCTATATTAAAAATGCAACTATTCAGAGCCATGTAAATATTATTCAATGGGCGTCGAATGCTTGCATTCGTAAGAACATTTGATATGATTTATATGGTAAAGTAACCACAATGAGCAGAGAACAGGCCGGCCTGTTCTCCAAGGAAGCCTCATAGATGCGATTTTGCGAATGGAGGTCTGAATCGTTACATTATTAGGTAGAAATCATAAAGAAGGTGATCCGTCATGTCCACAAAGAATTCCAACTTTTTTTCCAGAGATTGTATGGTACAGGCTCTGATCCAGCTGCTGAAGACCAAATCCCTGTCCAATATTACAATTACCGAGCTGACCGAGCGTGCCGGTGTCTCCCGCATGACCTATTATCGCAATTACCATTCTCTGGATGAGATCTTCAGCAGTTATCTGAAGGATCTGGTAGAATCCTACCGTCAGGATGTTGCGACATGGCCGGACAAGGGCAATTACAATGACTCCCGCAATATGCTGCATTGTTATGAATATTTCAATCATTACAAAGAATTCATTGCCTGTCTGGTGCAGACCGGTCTGGGGCACCTGCTGTTACAGGCACTGGACAGCTACATTCTGGATACCTATTATACCGAAGACAAGGGGCAGGATTTTTATTACACGCTCCGAGCCTTCTCCGGTTCCCTCTACAATATTTATGTCACCTGGATTCTGGAAGATTCCAAAGAATCCGCTGAAGAGATCGTATCCATTATCTGCAAGATCTATTCGTAGGTTCCCCGATCTGTTCTCCATAGTAATTCAGCAAAGGACTGCGCAAAATACGCAGTCCTTTATTATTTGATAATTTATCTCTGATTCAAAGGAACATATTCCAGTTCCTGCATTACGCTCTTGTAAGCGGGACGAATGATCTTATCCATATTGATCAGCTCTTCGATACGATGTGCACTCCATCCTACGATTCTGGCAATGGCGAAGATCGGGGTATACAGTTCCAGAGGAATCTCCAACATGCTGTATACGAAACCGCTGTAGAAATCAACGTTGGCGCTGACACCCTTGTAGATCCGGGATTTCTGGGAAATGACCTCCGGTGCGATCCGCTCGATCATGGAATACAGGGCGAAATCCTTGTCTCTGCCCTTGGCTACCGCCAGTTTTTCCACGAAGCTCTTGAATACCTGGGCTCTGGGGTCAGACAGGGAGTAGACTGCATGCCCCATACCATAGATCAGTCCCTTGCCGTCGAAGGCTTCTTTGCTCAGAATCTTGTTCAGATATGCCCTTACCGCATCCTCATCTGTCCAGTCGGACACATGTGCTTCGATATCCCGCATCATCTCTACGACTTTGATATTGGCACCACCATGTTTGGGTCCCTTCAGGGAGGAAAGTGCTGCCGCAATGACAGAATAAGTATCGGATCCGGAAGAAGTCACGACTCTGGTGGTAAAGGTGGAGTTGTTACCACCGCCATGCTCCATATGCAGCACCAGTGCGGTGTCCAGTACCCTCGCCTCCAGTTCGGTGTATTGTTTGTCCGGGCGAAGCATCATCAGCAGATTCTCTGCGGTGGAAAGTTTCTTCTGGGGACGGTGTATGTACATACTCTCATCGTTGGAATAGTGATTATATGCATGGTAGCCGTAGACTGCCAGCATGGGGAACACAGCAATCAGTCCCAGGCACTGTCTTAATACATTTTCAATGGAAGTGTCGCTGCAGTTTTTATCATAGGAAGCCAGTGTCAGAACGCTCCTGGTCAGTGAATTCATAATATCACTGCTGGGGGCTTTCATAATGACGTCTCTGGTGAAGTTGGTCGGCAGAGTTCTGCTGGACGCAAGAATATCGTTAAAATGTTTCAGTTCCTCACGGTTCGGCAGCTTACCGAACAGAAGTAAATAAGCCACTTCCTCGAATCCGAAATGATCACCCCGGAAGCCGTTGACCAGCTCGATGCAGTCATAGCCGCGATACCACAGCTTACCTTCACAGGGAACTTTTTTGCCGTCTTCCATTTTGAAGGATTCGATCCGTGAAATATTGGTAAGACCTGCGACTACGCCGTTACCGTTCTTATCACGCAGTCCCCTCTGTACGCCGTATTCGTCGAACATCTGGGGTTCCAATCTATCTGCCGCTCTGCACAATCCGGCATGTTCCAACATATACTCTTCGTTTTTCTTCATCCAAATACCTTCCTTTCCCTCACATTTTTATATACTTATTTATCATAACTTTTTGGAAGGGGCGATGTCAATTAACAAAATATAAAATATTGAGTGATATTTATAGGGCGAAGGAATATTATCCCAGAATCCTCTTTGTATTTTCTTTTATTTTCTCCGACAGATCTGCGTATTTTATCAGTTCTTCCTCGGTAAATCCCACAAATCTCGCCTCATCATAATCCCGCTGTGCCAGTGCCAGTTCCTTCATGACCGCTTCCGCAGTGGGAAGGATTGTCACTGTGACCTTGGTTTTACGGTCTTTGCGCCTTGTCTCCGGCTTTTCCGCTTTTCCCTGTACTTCTCCGGCTGCCTTGCTTTTTCTGGAAGGCTTGGGTTCCTTCACTTCCTCTATTTTCAAGAATCCCTTCATGGTCAGGCGTTGCAAGCCGCTGGTCAGGTTCGTGCGGGAGATTCCGGCGAAATCCGCCAGTTCCCGTCTGCTGTCCCACTCGTGCTTTTCACACAGGCACAGAAGCAGCCGCACATCCGCTACCTTCAGATCTCCTTTTAATGCCACCGGCTCCAGATAATGTTCCAGAAGCTTCCGCTTACGGTAAGCATCCCCCGCCGGTCCCTCGGCCTGCAGGATCTCGGTGTTGACAAAGACTCTCTCGTCTCCCAGCTTCTTGGATCCGGGCAGGATGGAAGGCGGCACGTTTCCGTCTCCTGCCGCATCAATGAAGAAACGATATACCTGCAAACGGTTCTTCTCGTAGTCCTCTTCTTCCAGCACATGCTTGTAGAAGTTATTGTAATACTCAAAGACATTCAACTTCATCTTTACCGTCTTGGAGATGCTGATTCCCTGACTGGCAAGGGAGCCTTTGCGCTTCACATAATAATAGATTGGGGCATGCAGGGCATAGAATACTTTCGCGTAACGGATATATTCCAGATTGAACAGAAAATCCTCACACCAGTTGATATTCGTATCCATTCGCAGACTGTGCTCCTCCACCAGATCCCTGCGGTACAGTTTGTTCCACAACACACCATAGTAAAAGTCTGCCGGATTCTCCATCATATGTGCCGCGAACTCCTCCTGGGTGAGCACACCCTCCTCTTCAATGTCTCCCTTGGGGGACAGACGCTCTCCCACCACGCGGTAAAAGTCTGAAATGACCATATCGCAGCCATACTCTTCCGCCGCCCGCACGAACAGTCTTGTGGCATCCGGCGTGATCCAGTCGTCGCTGTCTAAGAATTGCAGATATTTTCCCCGTGCACGATCCAATGCCAGATTTCTGCTGTCGGAGACTCCGGTATTTTCCTTCTGGATCACAATGACTCTTGTGTCCTTATTGCCGTATTCCTCGCAGATGTCACCGGAGGAATCCGTACTGCCGTCGTTTACCAGAAACACTTCAAAGTCCGTGTATTCCTGATTCAAAATGCTGTCGACACAGCGTCGTAAATATTGCTCCGCATTGTATACCGGAACAATGATGCTTACCATGGGACGCATAAGCTCATCCTTTCTGAAATTACTTCATAACAATAAGTTCGTACACCCTGCTGCCGATACCGATCTTCTCCGCATGCTCCAGACAGGTCTTGTACTCCGCATTTGGAGTGGTATTTTCAAAATGATCATGGTGATCGCAAAAGCCCTCTTTTGCCATGGCATCCGTCAGCTGGCTGTTCGGCAGCGGTGTCTGCTTCAGGCAGGCATCCACACAGGCCTGATCCAGCGCCAGAGGATCGAAGGAGGCGAACATACCGATATTGGGCAGGATGGGTACATCATTCTCCCGGTGGCAGTCACAGTTCGGAGACACATCCACCACCAGAGAAATATGGAAATTGGGTCTGCCGTCCACGACCGCCTTCGCATACTCTGCCATACGGCAGTTGAAATCCTTTGTTGCCGCATCACAACCGCTATGGATTGCGTCGAAGTTACAGGCACCGATACAGCGTCCACAGCCCAGGCATTTGTTAT
>ENA-OPCL01003105-OPCL01003105.1-human-gut-metagenome-genome-assembly--contig:-NODE-3105-length-9982-cov-1.858064_pt1 | contig 9982 bp, 7 predicted proteins | sample MGYA00241251_ERZ501482 | MGnify/ENA primary metagenome ERZ501482 (study PRJEB25962, sample SAMEA2042581) | human gut metagenome | biome: human gut; feature: human-associated habitat; material: faeces... | reverse complement strand
TGGGTATTATTTCCTTCGCATATTCTACAGTCCTTGGATGGGCATATTATGGCGAGCGGTGCGTGGAGTATTTCTCCGGCAAAAAGGGACTCATCCCCTATCGTGTGCTGTACATTGCGGTAGCTGCCATCTCCCCTGTTATCTCTCTGAACCTGGTATGGACCGTAGCGGATATCCTGAATGCACTGATGGCTATTCCAAACCTGATCGCAGTACTACTGCTTTCCAATGTGATCGTAAAAGAGACCCAAAAATATATCAACGATCTGGATGCACGGGATGACACACCGGTGGAAGTGATCGATAAATAAAAAAACGATAAATATAAGCATTTTATATAACAAAGTTACAGCTCCGACTGCTTCTCATATTACAAAGCAGTCGGAGCTGTCCGTTTACAAATGTCTTCTTCACTTTTTTATAATACATCCTGCGCTTTCATCTCTTCGGACACAGTAAGATATTCTTTGCTGTTTTCCACGATACCAAGCTTCTCTTCCCAGGTAAGGTTTCGTTTGATCCTGGCCGGACTTCCCATTACCAGGGAGCCATCCGGGATCACCGTATTTTTAGTCACAAGGCTTCCGGCTCCTATGATACAGTCGTTTCCGATCTTTGCACCATCCAGGATCACGGCTCCCATTCCGATCAATGTCCGGTCTCCGATGGTACATCCATGGATCACCGCATTATGTCCCACAGTAACATTGTTTCCGATATGGACCGGCATGTTGTGGCTCACATGAATGGTACAGTTTTCCTGGATATTGGTTTCTTCTCCGATCACTACCGGCGCATCATCTCCGCGGATCACCGCATAATATAATACACAGCTGTCACGGCCGATCGTTACATTTCCAAGGATCACAGACTGCTTTGCGATCCTGGCACCTTCTGCGATCTTTACATTTTTATAATTCATTTTTCCTCCTGAATCTGCTTTTTTTCTGTACAGAACCCTGGTATATAATCTGACTATAGACTCCGTGCACAACAGCAATTTTAATGTTTATACTGACTTTTTAACCCATATTATATTTCGTCCGGATCACAATATCTGTATACTGGTATTCCTTTTCCGGTGCCTTGCTGTCAAAGAGAAGCTGGAACAAAATAATCACCGGAGAATGTCCCTGTACAGCCGCATCCTGACCGATAAGGAAATTGATCGTCCCCTCTTTCAGCCATTTCAGATTTTCTTCCAGGAAATCATTGGCGATCACATGCATGGTTTTATCCTTTCCAAGCTTCTGCAAGGTCTGGCAGACACCCTTTACACCATGACCCGTAATATAGATCCCGGTCAGCTCCGGATAAAGCTCCAGAAATTCTTCCACGATCTTGGATGCCACCCATTCGTCATCATAAGAATACCTTATATCCACGATCTCGATTCCCGGAAAGCTTTCTTTAATCTCTGTCGTAAATCCTTTCTGCCTGCTGATCAGACCAGGATTGGCAACCTGTCCGGAAATTATGGCAACCTGCCCGTTTCCGCCTGTCATCTCCCACATCAGGCCTGCTGCCGTACGACCGGCCTGAAAGGTATCCTGTCCCACAAAACATAACCTTTTTGTATCTTCCAGATCTGCATTAAAGGTAACTATCGGAATTCCATACTCTTCCTGATACTGATCGATCCTCGCTCTCAAAAGCTGATCCTCTGATGGAGTCAGCGCGATTCCATTAAACCCCTTTTCCCGGAGTTCTTCCATTGCAGCCATTACTTTTTCCGGTTCCACGCCTTCGATCTCATAGATCTTTACTGTTCCGCCAAAGCTCTCCACTTCTTCTTTTGCTTCCAGGACTCCCTTTAAAACCTGCTGCATAAAAGGAGTCTCCATATACTGAAGGATCACACCGATACGGATTTTCCTCTTTGCCATGGCAAGGGCACGACCGGCACGGCTGGGCTGATATCCCATCTCCCGGGCGATCCTTTTGATCCTTTCCTCTACTTCCGGGCGGATACGGCCTCTGTTGTTCAGTGCCCTGTCCACAGTGCCTCTTGAAACTCCTGCTGCTTCCGCAATCTGTTGTAATGTTACTGCCATATTTTACCCTCCAAAACCCCTCCTGTGCGCTTTGTGTTCACGCGCACGCTCTTTTGTCCCATTATACACATTTACACTTTCTCCGGCAATCCCTGATTTCATTATTTTTATAATTTTCCTTTACGATCAGACAGGCCCGGCATAAACAGGTGCATTACCTCAGCCAAAAATGCTTCCGAAAAAATCTCCGGAAGCATTTTTATCATTGCAAAACAGATCCCTTTGTCAGTCCAGAAGCTCCTGTACCATCTCGGGGGTAAAGGTTACAGCCTTCACATGATCCACCTCGATCTGATACAGGGCATTGGCCGCAATATGCTCCGCAGCCTGCTCCAGATCACGGATTCCACTGGTGTGTTTATGCAATTCGATCACCGCATCCAGCCCGTCCTTCGTAAGCGTACATTCGTTTTCCTGCATACCGATCCTTTTCAGGACTTTAGGAAGCGCATACTGCGAGAAGATTACCTTCTTTTCCTCCGGCGTATAGTCCGGAATCTCAATCACAGCAAACCGTGACATCAAAGGCGCACTGATCTGATCCTTATCATTTGCAGTCGCAATGGGATATACACCTACGGTGGGAATCATGCACTCGATATAATTGTCTGTAAATCCCAGGTTATCAAGCAGGGTTAAGAGAACGTCCGCCGGGTTCCCGTTGCCTTTTCCGGCCGCCGCCTTGTCCAGCTCATTGATAATAAATACAAGATTGGACTCGCCTGCCATGGAAAATGCTTCCATAATGATTCCAGGCTTTGCATTGGCATAGACACGGGAACTTCCGGTAAGCTGCTCCGGATCATTAATAGAACTCATATCCAATGTTGTCCACGGAAGTTTCAGAATACGTGCAACTGCGTAAGCAATCTGGGATTTGCCGGTTCCTGCCGGGCCAACCAGAAGCAGCCCGTATGCCGGAAGTGTATGCGTACGGTTAATCTGAATGATCGTCTCAATGATTCTCTGTTTTACTTTTTCCATTCCATAGAGTTCTTCATCCAGAATACGGCGCGCCTCTACTGGATCAATGGATTCAAAATAGTTATTTTTCCACTGAATATTCATCATAATGGACAGTGCTCTCTGTGCATGTCTGCGTTCTTCCTGCGACACCTCATGAGATCTCGCAACAGCAAGGTTTCTTCTTGCCCAGAGACGGATATTGTCCGGCATGGTCCTTCCTGCACAAGTCATAAAATCCGTGATGCTCTGAATGCTGGTCAGCTTCATATCATCGCCGTCCTCATCTTCCTCATCTCCATCCGGAAGTTCTGTCGGTGCATTACTTGCCAGAAGACGTTCGATCATAAACTGCAGGAATCCATCTTCTGCTGAAAGTTTTCCGGCTCCTCCAAACGCAGTTTCACGAATCTTATAGATTGCATATCCATCTTCTGTATTCTGTCCAGATAATCGTACACTAATATGGTTTTCGCCCAGCCATTTTACGAGGCTCACAAAACGTGCATCAATTTTGAGAATATCTGCCGGGAAAACACCGTCCTTTTCTTTGAATTCAAAAGAAGATTTCTGGTTTGGATTGGAAAAGACACCACAGGAATGATGCTTCCACTGACGACTTTTATTATCAATGATCAGGATCGGTTTCTCCGGTGACGGTACTTTTTCATTCGACTGGAACGTCGTATAAGTACATTCCGGATCTTTCTTTTCTGTTTTGCTGTTGCTGAAATCAAATACTGGCATAATAAACTGCTGCTCCTCTTTTATTGTTTGTATTGTTGCAATGATTACCATGAATCTGTAATCACTTATCTGTCTTTAATTCTGATAAAACTCACCGCTGCACACATTATAGATTCCCCGTGGAGTAACGCGTATCTCTGGAATGACCGGCAGAGCCATAAAGGACAGAGTGATAAATGGCGCCATAGCATCCGGCACACCCATCTCGTGTGCCTTGCGGATCATTCGTTCCAGTTTTCTATGACTGTACTGAAAACCTGCATCACTCATCAGTCCCATTACCGGAAGTTCCAGTGTATCATATACATGATGATCTGCAACCAGTGTATAACCGCCCTGCGTACGGATCAGTTCCTGTACAGCAAGATACATATCTTCATCATTGTCACCAATTACAATGATATTGTGAGAATCATGGGATACACTTGACGCAATTGCGCCACCCTGAATACCAAATCCACTCACAACACCGACACCTGTTTTTCCAGTTGCTTTGTGCCTTTCAACCACCGCAATCTTCTGATACTGTTCATCTGCGGTGAATACTCCCATTTCATGAAGTATCTGTACATTTTTACGGACAGTTATAATTTCGCCTTCCTGCATTCCGACTACATTGAATATACCATCCGGAGATTCCAGTCGCAAGTCTTCCTTTGAGAATTCTCCAACATGAACTGTATTTTTCAGTTCTGATGGACATTCTTTTACAATGCTCTCTCCGTCCTGATCAATTTTTCTGCCCTTATAGTAAACATCCTGGATTGTCATCTTTTCAAGATTATCCACAACAAGCATATCTGCCTGATATCCAGGTGCAATCGCCCCAAGATGTGTTAATCCATAACATTTTGCAGAATTGATGGTTGCCATACAGATTGCATCTATCGGATTCATTCCGAGTCCGATAGCCTTACGTACATTATGGTCGATATGACCTTCTTTTTCAATATCTTCGATATGTTTATCATCTGTACAGAAGCAGAATCCCTCTCCATTCATCTGATTCTCTACGATTCCATTCACAATTGCTTTCAGATTTCTTGCAGCACTCCCTTCACGAATATGTACAATCATGCCATTTCGACGCTCTTTCATCGCATATGCAAAATCTGAACATTCATGATCTGTAGCAATTCCGGCCATCGCATATGCCTGCAGATCCATATCAGAAAGAAATGGTGCATGTCCATCCCTGACTTTATCACTGAACAGTTCCAGTTTCCGGTGCATGGCTTCATCACCCTTTACAACTGATATGTAGTCCATGACTTCACCCAGTCCGAGAATTCTTTTTTTTGAAAGATAAGGTTCCATATCCTGTGCAGTAAGCGTGCATCCATTATCGTCGATCGCAGTTGCCGGAACACAGGATGGCATCATAACAAAAACATTGGCATCCACGTCTTCTGTCTGATTCAAAATATAATCAATGCCCTTTAATCCGGACACATTGGCCGATTCATGTGGATCTACGATAAACGTTGTCGTTCCATGCCTGGACGCCACTGTTACCAGCTCTGCCGGAGTCACAAGTGTAGATTCCAGATGCAGATGACTGTCTATAAATCCCGGACAGACATACCTGCCGCCCAGATCTGTTTCTTCTTCACCCTGGTAGTTTCCGATTCCAACGATCATTCCATCCTGAATCGCAATATCACCTTCCAGGATCTCTCTGGTAAAAACATTCACAATACGGGCATTTTTCAGTACAAATTCTGCTTTTCTCAGTCCACGGGTTACTTTTGAACATTTCTGATATTTCTGTAACTTCATAAAGCCCACACTCCTTTTTATTACTGCCCTTTACAGCAGTTCTATTTTTACCTTATTCTATTATTATCTGTGAAACTTCCGGCAGAAATTTAATCCAGTTTAATCCCGGAAAGTGCCTGTGCAAACGCATTGTTTACTGGTTCTGCTGCTTCTTTCTGCTGTTTTTTCAGATATTTCTGTACGTCTCTTTTGTTGACACCGGCTCCTTCTTTGGTTCTTCTGGCCTGGAAAGATGACAGTTTCTCTTTATATCCACATACACATACAAATGTTTCTTCTTTGCCTTTGACCAGCATCTCCATTCGCTTGTGACATTTCGGACATCGTGCATTTGTTGTACGTGAAATTGTCTCTCTGTATCCGCATTCACGGTCCTGACACACCAACAGCTTACTGTTCTTGCCATTTACTGCAAGCATTCGTTTACCACAGTTCGGACAGATCTTATTCGTCAAATTATCATGACGGAAGGTTCCTGTTCCTGTCTTGATCTCAACAACGATCTCCTTGGTATATTCGCGAATTCCATCAAGAAAGACTTTCTGTTTCAGTTTGCCCTTGGATATATCAGACAGTTTCTTTTCCCAGTCTGCTGTCAGTTCCGGCTTCTTAAGCTCTTCCGGTACAAGTTCCAGAAGCTGTTTTGCTTTGGAAGTCAGATAGATTTCATTGCCTCTCTTTTCCATAAGGAAGGTGTGGAAAAGTTTTTCAATAATATCTGCTCTGGTGGCAACTGTGCCAAGTCCACCGGTTTCTCCCAGCGTCTTTGCTGCTTGTGTATCTTTTGAGGACATATATTTCACCGGATTCTCCATTGCCGCCAGAAGCGTTGCCTCAGTAAAATGTGCCGGCGGCTTGGTCTTACCTGTTGTCAGACGAACACTGCCTATCGGAAGCTTCTCTCCCTGTTTCAATACCGGAAGCTTCTGGTCTTTCAGTGTCTGCTCTTCTTCGTCATCGTCCGTGCTTCCGCCTTCGTAAACTTCTTTCCAGCCAGCACTCACAACCGTCTTGCCACTTGCCACAAAACTCTGTCCCGCTGCCTTCCCTTCCATGGAAGTCTGTTCATATTCAAATGGAGAATAAAGAACACTCAAAAATCTCCGCACAACCATATCATAGATTTTGCGCTCTTCATTTGTCATATGATCCAGCTGTACAAACTGCTCTGTCGGAATGATCGCATGATGGTCACTGACCTTTTTATCATCCACGAAACTTCCGTTTGTATGGATTGGTTTAGTAAGCAGCGCACCGGCAAGTTTTCGATATGGGCCGGTTCCACAGGCTTTCAGTCTCTCTTTGATCGTCGGGACAACATCCTTGCCGATATAACGGGAATCCGTTCTCGGATACGTAAGTACCTTATGATTCTCATATAATCTCTGCATGATATTGAGTGTTTCTTTTGCGGAAAATCCATATTTCTGGTTTGCTTCCCGCTGCAGAGTCGTCAGATCATAAAGTCCGGGAGCCATTGTTTTCTTAGGCTTTCTGTCCACAGATACAAGTTCCAGATCCGTATTGGAAATCTTCTTCTGGATCTCCTCCGCACGCTCTTTCTGAAAAGTTCGATAGCTTCCGTTCTTCGCATCTTTCCAGGTCCACTGTATTCCACCAGCCTGCAAAGTTACTCCAAAGTAATCCTCTGGTTTAAACTTACGTATTTCTTCTTCTCTTCTCGCAATGATTGCAAGTGTCGGTGTCTGTACACGCCCGCAGGAAAGCTGTGCATTATGTTTACAGGTCAGCGCTCTTGTTCCATTGATTCCAACCAGCCAGTCTGCCTCTGCTCTGGCAACTGCCGCACGATAAAGATTATCATAATCTCTGCCGTCTTTCAGATTGTGAAATCCGTCACGAATTGCTTTATCGGTTACTGAAGATATCCACAGACGGCGAATTGGTTTGTGACATCCGGACTTATCCAGAATCCAGCGGGCAACCAGTTCTCCCTCTCTTCCGGCATCGGTTGCAATGATGATATCACCGATATCTTTTCGGAACAGCTGTGTCTTCACTGCCTGATATTGTTTGGAAGTCTGTCGAATAACGACAAGTTTCATTTTATCCGGCATCATCGGTAGAGTTTCCATATCCCATTTCATATATTTCTTATCATATTCTTCCGGATCTGCAAGTGTCACAAGATGTCCCAGGGCCCATGTTACAACATATTCTTTGCCCTCAAGGATTCCGTTACCCTTCTGGGTACAATGGAGTACTCTTGCAATATCCCTTGCTACAGATGGCTTCTCTGCTATTACCAATGACTTCATACTTCTGCCTCTTTCTCAGGTTATTATCCGTTGCTGTCTGTTTTCCCAGCAAGTTTTCAGTTAAATCTGCTTTGATGTGAGTATATCATATCCCAACAAAAAAAGGAAGGTATGTCACCTTCCAATCTTATATCCTACGCCACGCACTGTTTCAATCAGATCTCCGGCGCTTCCCAGCTTCTGCCTGAGTGTCCGGATATGTACATCCACCGTTCTGCTTTCACCATCAAATTCATATCCCCATATCTGATTCAGAAGCTGTGTTCTTGATAAAACCATTCCGCTGTTTTTCAGAAGCAGCACCAGCATCTCATACTCCTTCAATGTCAGATTAACAGGTTCCTGATCCACCGTCACTATATGTCTTCCCGGACACAGATACAGGTTTTCCAGATGATATTCTTCTGCGCCTTTATCCTCTGCCCGACGAAGCCGTGCCTTGATACGTGAGATCAGCTCCATCATACGAAACGGCTTCGGGATATAATCATCTGCACCGCTGTCCAGTCCCATGACCACATCATATTCTGTGCCTTTGGCCGTCAGCATGATTACCGGAATCTTGCGTGTGTCCGGTCTGGTACGCAGTTTTCGTAAAATCGATATTCCGTCTTCTTCAGGAAGCATGATATCCAGAAGGATCAATGCCGGCACTTCTTTCTCCAGTTCTTTCCAGAACAGGGACGGTCGTTCAAATCCTTTTGCATCCATTCCCTGACTCTTTAATGTATATACTACAAGTTCACGAATACTCTCATCGTCTTCTACAAGATAGATCATTTATTTCCTCCTGCCTGTCTGTTTCTTCACAAACAGGTTCTTTTTTATCTTTTTGCAAAGTATAAAAAATGAACGTTAAATTTCTGGCCTGCACAGTGTTAAATGTTTGTAAATTTCTGTCGAACATGCTATGATAAACGAGAACATAAGGGAGGAACTCATGTACTATTTTATTATAAATCCCAACTCCCGTTCCGGCAAAGGTGCTCTGATCTGGAGGGATCTGGAGAACATTCTGCGTGAACGGAATATTAAATACCAAACTTTTTTTACAGAATATAAAGGACATGCTGTTAAGCTTTCTGCTTCCATTACTGCCTCGATTCCGGAAGATAGTCAAATCAAGCTGATTGCCGTTGGCGGTGATGGTACGATACAGGAAGTCCTGAGCGGAGTAAAAGATATTTCCCGTGTCATTTTCGGCTACATTCCCACCGGATCCGGAAACGATTTCTGCCGCAGTATGAAACTTCCACAGGATCCTATGAAGGCACTCGAACTGATTCTTTCCGATAAACGTCCACATCTGATGGACGTTCCTCATATTTCCTGTGGTTCCAGCAGCAGTCGTTTCGCGATCAGCTGTGGAATCGGTTTTGACGCAGCGGTATGCCATGAAGTTGGCGTCACTCCTATGAAAAAAGTCCTGAACAAAATCGGCCTCGGCAAACTGGTCTATCTCTTTGTCGCATTGAAACAGTTGCTTTTCCTGAAGCCATCTTCTATGACACTGCTCATGGATGACAATAAAAAAGAAGAGTTTTCCAAAGTATATTTTACTGCCATCATGAATCAGAAATACGAAGGCGGTGGATTCAAATTCTGTCCCGATGCCAGTCCTTCCGACGGCTATCTGGATGTGATCGTTGTAGACAGTTTGAGCAAACCCAAAGTAATATGTTGTCTTCCTACTGCTTTCTTCGGAAAACATACACATTTCAATGGTATCCACATTTTTCGCTGTAAAAAAATTGATATCCACAGTGAAGCCAGACTGGCCGTACATAAAGACGGAGAATCCGCTGGTCTTTTGCATGATTTTTCTGTATGTATGGAACCGAAACAAATCAATATGATCTCATAGAAGTAATTTCCGCAACGCAAAAAACTTCCCCATAAAGGGGAAGTTTTTTAGTTGAATCCATAGAATTTCTGACATACTTTGTAAGCAGCTACAAACATTTTGCGTCCACCTCTGCCCGGAAGATTGGCTGCACGTCCCAGAATACTGTAACGCAGTTTATGATACAGCCAGAGATCCTGTTCACGAATATACTCCAGCATTTCTTTTTTCTTATCCAGTGCTTCCTGAGTACCTGCACGTACCAGCATGATCGAGGACACGGTCGTAATGATATCCAGATAGCTGAGCATATATTT
>ENA-OPCL01003098-OPCL01003098.1-human-gut-metagenome-genome-assembly--contig:-NODE-3098-length-9995-cov-1.383903_pt1 | contig 9995 bp, 3 predicted proteins | sample MGYA00241251_ERZ501482 | MGnify/ENA primary metagenome ERZ501482 (study PRJEB25962, sample SAMEA2042581) | human gut metagenome | biome: human gut; feature: human-associated habitat; material: faeces... | reverse complement strand
CATGGTTGCAATGGGTGCTTTGATGGCAGTTATTGCCGGACTTGTCACTTGGCAGCCAGATTTGGAAGAGTTTGTTGGAAAATCTCTTCCTATATTAAAGCTACTCGGTCAGGGTATCGGAGAGTTTGTTGGAGGAATTATCACTGGTGTTGGAAATGCTGTTTTAGATTTATTACCAGCCCTTGGAAATGCACTTTCCGAATTTATGTCATGCGCGCAGCCATTTATAGACGCATGTAAAGGGGTTGACGAAAGCGTTATTACTGGAGCTGGGTATTTGACCGGCGCGATATTAGCACTTACAGCGGCTAATTTTATATCTGGAGTTACTCAGCTACTTGGTCTTCAGACATTTTCTATGCTTGGAACAAGACTATCGAATTTTATGGATGGAGCTAAACCATTCCTAGATGGACTTAAAAATGTAGATTCATCAGATGTAGAAGCAGCTAAGGCTATGGCTGAAGTTATATTAGCATTGACTGCGTCGAATCTTTTATCCGGAATCACGAGTTTTACAAGTAAATTCACCGGCGGAACCAATATGGAATCATTTGGCGATATGCTTACATCATTTGGCGAAGCAATGGTTACTTTCTCAGATACCGTAAAAGGTAAAATAGATAGTGATTCGATAACTGCTGCCGCAAATGCTGGGGAGACGATGGCGAGACTAGCCAATTCAATTCAGAGAACCGGTGGATATTTACAGAAACTGACTGGAACCGCTGATCTTGAAGGCTTTGGCGATATGTGTAAAGCCTTCGGAAAAGCCATCAAAGAAATGTCAGATAGCCTTACTGGTGAAAACGGAACGATTTCCATAAATAACGAGGCGATAGATACCGCAGTTACTGCCGGTGAAGCGATGTCCAGAGTTGCTGATTCAATTCAGAGAACCGGTGGATATTTGCAAAAATTAACCGGTACAGCAGATCTTTCCAATTTTGGTGAGATGTGCAAATCATTTGGCGAAGCTATTAAGGAAATGTCCAATAGTCTTAGTGGAGAAAATGGCGGAACGGTCATTAATCAGGAAGCTATAGACTCAGCAGCTACTGCAGGACAAGCAATGAATCAGGTAGCGGATGCGATACAAAGCACAGGCGGTATCCTGCAGAAAATTACCGGCGTATCTGATCTTGGAGAATTCGGTTCAAAATGCAAGAGTTTTGGTGAGGCACTTAGAGAAATGTCAAAAGCTCTTACTGGAGAAGATGGCGGAAGTGTTGTAGACCAGAGTGTTGTCGATTCTGCCGTTACGGCTGGTAAAGCAATGGCCGCTCTGGAAGAAGCAATTCCGGAAAAGAATCTGTTCGATGGCAAGGTGTCATTAAGCGAATTTGGAGAAAAAATAAAATCATTTGGCGGTGGCCTTAAAGATTACTCAGATTCTGTGTCTGGGGCTGACGGTGGATTAATCGATAACTCAATTTCATGGGCTAATAAGTTAGTAGAGTTGGCTAAAAAAATCATTGATATGGACGCCAGTGGCTTTGAAAATTTCGCATCTATATATAACATTGGCGACTCAATTAAAAAGTATTCTGATCACATAAATGGAATAAATACCGAGGCCGTATCCGTATCGGTTAAAGCTGCTATTGATCTTAAAAATCTTGTGAACAATCTAAAGGGGTTTGATCCCAGTCCGATCTATAGTTTTAACATAGATAGTCTTGGCACAAAGATCAAAGATTACTCTGATAGCTTATCTGGTTTTAATTCATCTGCAGTTTCATTATCTGTTAATGCGATCAAGATGCTGATTAATGTTGTCAATGACATGTCAAGTCTTAATACATCCGGAGTCTCATCATTTACACAGGCTATAAGCGATCTCAGTGGAGTACAGATCTCAGCGGTCGTTAAGGCGTTTAACGGAGCAACGACAAATCTTGTAAATCTCGGAGTGCAGTTAGTAGGCGCTATCGGAAGAGGAATGACCTCAAAACAGAATGAACTTCCATCTAAGGCAACAACTATTATCAATGACGCCTTATCCAAGTCTAAAGCAAAATCTTCGGAATTTTATTTGACAGGTTCCAATCTCATGAAAAAATTCGCATCTGGCATGAGAAGCCAGAGTAGTAATATTTCGTCGGCTTCAACATCCGCATTATCATCGGCAACCTCGAATATGCGAAGCTATTACAGTAGTTTCTATAGAGCTGGATCATATGTTGCAAGCGGATTTTCATCTGGAATCAGAGCGAATATTCAAAGTGCGGCTTCGGCTGCTGCCCGGATGGCATCTGCGGCTTCAAACGCTGCGAGACAGAATCTGAAAATTCATTCCCCATCGAGAGTGTTTAAAGAGATCGGTTCTTACGTGCCACAAGGATTTGCTCAGGGTATAAGTATGTTCGGAGGACAGGTCAAAAAATCTGTTTCAACAATGGCTGATACCGCGACAAGCACAACTCAGAGTGTTTTGGCACAGATGCTGAGTATGATTGATAGCAATATTGACGCACAGCCAACGATCAGTCCGGTTGTTGACTTAAGTAATGCGAGAAGTGGAATCAGTGCTTTAAATGGAATGCTTAGCACAGGACAAACTATTGGAATCAGAGCGAGTCTCAACGACATCAATACATCCATGAATTATAAAAATCAAAATGGGGATATAGGTGAAGTTGTATCAGCGATCAATAAGTTGCGAAAAGACATTGGTAACATGGAACATGCAACATATCAAATTAACGGAATAACTTACGACGATGGAAGCAATATTTCAGACGCAATAAGCACTATTGTTAAAGCGGCGAGAATAGGAAGGAGGGTGTAAGATGGCTACGTATACAGTTGTTAAGGGAGATTGCCTCTGGGGGATTGCCAGAAGATTTCTTGGAGATGGCACCCGATGGACTCAGCTTGCGGATAAAAATGGGATATCGAAAACAAATCCTATAATCTATCCTGGGCAGGTCATTAATCTCGATGTAAATGGAACCTCTGCACCAAAAACTTCTCCCACATCTTCAACACCTACTAAGCCGACTGTGCAATATTTTGGATTGCAGGCTGGAACAGATAGGACATTGTTCGCAACATGGAAATGGAGTAGAGCAAATACAGACGGTTATAGCGTTTGGTGGGAATATGCAACTGGAGATGGTGTCTGGTTTGTTGGTAACATAACATCGACTGCTGAAAATGTCCGACAGAGTACATATTCAGCACCATCAAACGCAACAAAGGTAAGATTCTGGGTTAAAGCTATATCAGAAACCCATACAGTAAATAATGCTCAGGTAAGTTACTGGACTGGCAAGTGGTCTACGGCGATCACCTACGACTTTACGAACGCCCCTCCAGTAACACCGAGCAATTTAAGTGTGTCGATTGATGACAAGTATAAACTCACGGTCACAGCACAATACACATCAACAAAGCCAGCGGCAGACGGAATTCAGTTCCAAATCGTTAAAGATAACACAACAATCTTTAACACTGGAAATGCTGAATTAAAGACTACGCTGGCTTCTTATTCTTGTACGGTGTCGGCTGGCGGGGAATATAAGGTACGTTGTAGAGCATATCGAGGAAAGTTATACAGTTCTTGGACCGATTATTCAAGCAATACAGCAACCGCACCATCAGCGCCAATAGGAATAACTTCAATTAAAGCAACATCAAAAACATCGATATATCTTGAATGGGATAGCGTTACGACGGCGACTAGCTATGATATCGAATATGCTACTCAGGAAAGTTATTTCGATGGATCGGATAAAACGAGCACAGTAAGCGGAATCGAATTTAACCATTACGAGAAAACTGGTCTTGAAACCGGAAATGAATATTTCTTCCGTGTACGGGCATCAAACGACAAAGGCAAATCTGCATGGACAAGTCCGAAGTCTATAGTAATTGGAAAAACACCGGTGGCTCCTACAACGTGGTCATCGACAACGACGGCGATTACTGGGGAGCCGCTCACATTGTATTGGGTTCATAATGCTGAGGATGGGTCAAGTGAGACGTATGCTGAATTGGAGCTGATAATCGGAAGTAATAAGCAGACAAAAACCATTAAGAAGAGTACGGATGAAGATAAAAAGGATCTTACAAGTACATACTCGGTTTCGACATCTGGGTATACTGAAGGAACAAAAATTCAGTGGAGAGTTAGAACAGCTGGCATAACAAAGGAATACGGAGAATGGTCTATTCAGAGAACTATCGACGTATATACGCCACCGACCATGTCTTTAAATATAACAAACTCAAAAGGTGAAGCGCTTGATGAGATTACTTCGTTTCCGTTTTATCTTAAAGGACTGACCGGTCCTAAGACGCAGGCACCGATCGGCTATTATCTGACAATAACCACAAAAAGTGCATATGAGACGGTTGACGAAGCTGGCTGTTCGAAGATGATAAGTAAAGGCGAGCAGATTTATTCAAAATACTTTGATACAACGGATCAGCTTACTATTGCTTTCTCAGCAGGAAACATAGACCTCGAAAATAATGTTACTTATACAATTTCATGCATAGCTTCTATGAATTCTGGTCTTACCGCAACATCATCAGTTGACATACTGGTCGCTTGGAAAGATGAAACCTACCAGCCGAGTGCTGAAATTGGAATAAACCAAGACACGTTGACTGCGTATATACGCCCATATTGCGAGTATTACCCTTATGAATATTATGAGGTTACAAAAAATGGGTCAACATATACTCCAACGACAACTAAAATTTCGACAATTGATGGAACGTCGGTGAATGGAGCGGTGACAACAACTGGTGAAACAGTGTACTCTGGAAGATTAAATGGATCAACTGTATATTTTTGCGCGAGGGTTGCCAAAACTGGTAAGCCGGTGTCAGGCATCACACTATCTGTATATAGACGTGAATTCGATGGTTCGTTCACAGAACTAGCAACTGGAATTGCAAATGGCAAGAATACTTACATTACTGATCCGCATCCGGCACTCGATTATGCTCGATATCGTATCGTGGCGACAAGCACTTCGACAGGGGCTGTAAGTTATACGGATATGCCTGGCTATCCGGTGAATGAGAAAGCAGTCATTATTCAATGGGATGAGGAGTGGCAGGAATTTGACGTTACTGACGGAAAAGAGACAAGCGAGAAACCATGGTCTGGATCTCTTTTAAGACTGCCATATAATATCGACGTGTCTGATAATCACAGCGCCGATGTTTCGCTTATAAAGTATCAGGGAAGAAAACGACCTGTGAGTTACTATGGCACACAGCTCGGCGAGACTGCGAGTTGGAAAGTCGAGATAGAGAAATCAGATGTTGATACTCTATATGCTCTACGGAGACTTGCGATCTGGATGGGCGATGTATATGTAAGAGAACCATCCGGAAGCGGATACTGGGCAAACATTTCCGTTTCATTCAGCCAGACACACAAAGTACTTACGATTCCAGTAACACTCGATATCACGCGAGTTGAGGGAGGTATCTGAATATGGTTGATTGGTCCGCATCGATGCAGCAATCATTTGAGTATTATATCGTTGACCCAGGGACATGGAAAGATACTGAGAGGATTCGCACGGTGAAATCATGTTCAATAACGCGTGATACATCGGCTGAGACTCTTGGGTCAGCTTCGATTGATATGACAGAATCGGTTGGGGAATGCTATATTCGAGCATATCTCGTTACAATTCAAAATGGTTTTAAAGATAAGCATCCATTGGGAACATTCTTAGTCCAAACGCCATCATTAAAGTTTGATGGAAAGGTAGAGGATATATCGGTGGATGCTTATACACCATTAATGGAACTTAAAGAAAATAAGCCACCGATAGGTTTCTTCTTATTAAAAGGCGAAAATATTATGGAAAATGGCTATCGACTTGCTAGGACACATGCGAGAGCTCCAGTAGTTGCGGCAACCAACTCAGAACCATTATTTTCAAACTTTGTCGCCGAAACAGATGAAACATGGTTGGCATATATAAGCGCTTTAATCTCTAATGCAAAGTATTCCTTTGACTTAGATGAGTTAGGGCGTATTTTATTTGCACCGAATCAGGACACAGCATCACTTCAGCCAGTATGGACATACGACGACGGAAACAGCTCTATTCTATACCCAGATATCAGTATTGATCGAGATCTATATGGAATTCCGAATGTGGTTGAGGTTATTTATTCTGAAGGGTATGACAAGTATTATGCCAGAGTGGTGAACGATGATCCAAACAGCCCTACATCGACAGTGAGTCGTGGAAGAGAAATAGTACATAGGGTGAGCAATCCGGATTTGATCGGTAATCCAACAAAAAATCAGATCAATGAATACGCCGAACAGTTGCTTAGAGATTTGTCTTCGTTGGAATGCACAGTGACATATACCCATGGCTATTGCCCTGTTCGAATTGGGAATTGCGTCCGACTTGATTATAAGGGAGCAAAACTCACCAATATTAAGGCAAAGGTAATTAGTCAGACAATTAAATGTGAGCCTGGATGTCCAGTAACAGAAAAAGCTGTTTTTACAACTAAATTATGGAGGTGATACGTTGTGATTCTATCAAGTGATCTTATAGATCAACTCGTCAAGGTTACCCGCAATGATGGACAAAAACTTACCGAGTCGAGTGCTTATGGAACAATTGTCAAATACGACAATAAAAACTATGTTCGTCTTGATGGGTCAGATTTATTGACTCCGATATCTGCAACTACAGTGTTGTCGGACGGTGACAGAGTAATCGTTACGATTAAGAATCACACTGCCTTGGTTACTGGAAATATTTCCTCTCCATCGGCAAGTGATAAAGATGTCAAGGAGATGGGTAGCAAGATCTCAGAGTTTGAAATAGTTATCGCCGATAAAGTAAACACGAAAGAGCTTGAAGCAGAGATTGCCAGAATCAATGATCTTACAGCAGATAACGTGACAATCAAGGAGAAACTTACGGCAAGTGCTGCGGAAATCGATGATCTCAAAGCAAAGAATATTGAAGTTGATGGGAAATTAACTGCTAATTCTGCTGAGATCGAGAATGTTAAGGCGAAAATGCTTACGGCAGAAGCAGCCGATATTAAATATGCGAGTATTGAGAATTTAAATGCGGCTAATGCTAAAGTAAATAATCTTGAAGCTACATATGGCGAGTTTAAAGATTTAACTACTGAGAAATTTGAATCAACGGACGCGACGATTAAAAATCTTGATACCAAATTTGCAAATGTTGATTTCTCGAACATCGGGAAAGCTGCAATCGAGCAGTTTTACGCCACATCTGGTATTATCAGAGACCTTGTTATCGGAGACCAGACAATTACAGGAGAATTGGTCGGTGTCACGATTAAAGGCGATTTAATCGAAGGTAATACTATTGTTGCCGATAAGCTTGTTATCAAGGGATCGGATGGTCTCTATTATAAACTCAATACGAATGGTGAAAGTGTTGAATCGCAACAAACAGAATATAACAGCATCCATGGTAGTGTTATTCAGGCAAAATCTATCACGGCTACTAAAATTGATGTAAAGGACCTCGTTGCATTTGGCGCTACAATCGGTGGTTTCCATATTACTGAGGATTCTTTGTATTCTGGGGTAAAAAGTAGTGTTGACAATATGACTCGAGGAATCTATTTGGATAGCAAAGGTCAGTTATCGCTTGGGGATAAGGCAAACTACCTGAAGTATTACAAAAATCAAAATGGAGAATATCAGCTTGCAATTTCTGCAAAAAGTATCTCGTTTGGTGTAAGCGGTAGTTCTGATCCAGATCCAGATGAGCCAGAAGATGGTGATAACTTAGTCGATGTCATCAATGGCATCCAGAATGATATCAATAAAGTAAGACAGGAAATAACAACAAGCCTTTCGATTGAATCGTCTAGGGGAAACATTTTCAAAAATGACACGCAGGCGATGGTGCTCACATCAGTTATTTACCATGGAACAGAGAGAATCACTTCCATTAGCCGTCTTAAAACTGTATTTGGAAACAGCACGGTTAGCATTAGATGGTCTATGCAGAAATTCAATGAAACATCATTTACAGTGATTTCTGCAAATGATTCGAGAATCGGAAGTGATGGATTTACATTCTCATTGGCACCAGATGACATTAAAAACAAGGTTACACTTAAATGCGAATTTATCCTAAACTCTCTCATCAAAGCTTCTGATCAAATTACGGTAATTGATGTTACTGATGCTTATTCTGTTGTATTGACGAGTGAGACATATACATTCATCGGAGGTACTTCTGGCGTTGCTGCTGGTCAATCTTGTTCGACAGAAGTCGCGGCATATTGCGGACAGAATCAATGCTCGAAAGTATCGGTAACCCAGTCTGCAATTGTATGCCCAATAGGTATATCCGCAACAGTAACAAATAACAACACATCTCTTGTCAAAATCACTTTCAAAACAACGGCGACAATAAGCTCGGCATGTGAAGCGACCATTCCAATCGTGGTCGATGGTATCACGATTTACAAAAAATTCTCATTCGCGGTCGCCAAGGCTGGCGCGGTAGGTCCGAAAGGAGATCAGGGAGTTGCGGGCAAGGATGGTAAAGACGGAGCGACAACCTATTTCCATGTCAAGTATTCGGCTGTTTCAAATCCGACATCTTCAAGTCAGATCGGTGAAACACCAAATACATATATTGGAACCTATGTCGATTTTATATCAGAAGATTCGAACGATCCCAAAAAGTACAAATGGTACCGATTTCAGGGGCTTCAGGGAAAGCAAGGCGAAAAAGGAATCCCTGGCGAGAATGGAGCAAATGGTGAGACCTCATATCTTCATATCAAATATTCAGATGATGGCGGAAAGACATTCACATCAAAGAATGGAGAAACTATGGGCGCCTACATTGGAACATATGTTGACTTCGAGGTTGACGACCCAACAACTGTTAAATCTTACTCATGGGCACGAATTAGAGGAGATCAAGGTCCACAGGGCGCTGCAGGTAAGGACGCAAATCAGGTAGTGCATACGGTAAATGGAAACGGTGAGTCAAATCTTTATGTCGAATTTGCTACAATAAAGATCACAGGTTCGTATGCAAATCATCCAACAACATTTAAACTTGGTGGCAGAGGTTTTGAGACAACAGATGTCCAGTTTAGTTTTATCTCTGCAAATAACTCAGATCCTGGATTGGATTTCCTAAGATCTTCAGGCGGATGGTCGTTATGGATTTATAAAAAGACTACTTCAACGTGGGGCCTTATAACAAGATTAAATGAACCGTATGGACAGCTGAGAGTATTTAACTATACTCAAGGTTCTGGTCCATATACAGTGACGTGGACATCAACCAAATTAGCTTCTTTACCATCTGGTTCAATTAATGCGAATCCTTTACAAGCAGCAAAAACAGCCACCAACTTTATGCAGTTTACTGATGGGACCGGATTGGAAGTTGGTAATAAAACCAGCGGATCTTGGTCTGGCTATCGGACTAAGATTTCAGCATCAGCATTTGAGATTCTCAACCGGGCAGGAACGACACTCGCATATTATGGTGATAAGTTGATCCAGCTTGGAAAGAACGCAAAAGATGCGGTTATTGAGTTATGTGGCGGTGTCGGTAAGATTTTGGTTGAAACAAAATCCGGCAATGCGGCTCTGTCAATCCAGAGCGAATATGTAGATATTAAAGGTGTCCACGAATCTGTATTGGAGACATCAAGTTCTTCTGGAAGCTGTATAGCCGGGGCTGTTGACGATTCTTTCGTTGTAAATACTTACTCGGATGCCAACAACAAAGCAAACTTCGATATTGGTAACGGTAGCATTATTCTTGAATCAAAGAAGAAAGGTTATCAGGCAGAGGTCGAATTTTATGGCTGTGGCTGGTCTGGAGGAGTGTATACTGGAGCGTTCGCACCGACCAAGGCGTACTCCGAAAAGATTATGTTAGGAGATAGCGGAAGAGTATGGGAGCGTTTGATTGTTAAAAACTTTCGCAACATCTTTTGTAAAGTCCGTCCAGCTGGCGCGAGATGATGTGATT
>ENA-OPCL01003097-OPCL01003097.1-human-gut-metagenome-genome-assembly--contig:-NODE-3097-length-9995-cov-2.181288_pt1 | contig 9995 bp, 9 predicted proteins | sample MGYA00241251_ERZ501482 | MGnify/ENA primary metagenome ERZ501482 (study PRJEB25962, sample SAMEA2042581) | human gut metagenome | biome: human gut; feature: human-associated habitat; material: faeces... | reverse complement strand
ATGCTAGAATTTTGACAGAATTATTTTATATGAGGAGAAATGCAAATGAAAAAGAAACAAAATCTACTGTTGTTGGTTCTTGCTGTTTTGTTTGTATCTCTGTTTAGTGGAAGTACTGCTGTATCAGCAGCTTCGTTTCCGCGATTGGAGATAGCCAGAACGGGTGAGATTGTCAGCAAAAACAACAACCTGTATTATCGTTACTCAAAAAGAAATTATGCCAGAAATAAATATCTGCGTATCAAGGGAAAAAACTATTATTTTGATAAGTCAGGAAAAGCCTGGTATGGAATGCATACGATCCACGGCAGAAAATATTACTTTGGAGTCCGTTCAGAGGGATATATGTACAGGGATCGTCTGTTCCGTTACAACAAGAATTATTACTACGTGAACAAGAAGGGAATTCTTATCACCGGTGGCTGGTACACACTTCCTTCCGGTAAACGATATTATTTCGATTCCAGTGGAAAAGCATATATCGGGAAAAAGAAAATAAACAAGACGACATATTATTTTGAAAAAGATGGTGCACTGAATCATTCGGGGCTGTATTATGATCTGGCTTCAGACTGTGCGATTCTTATCAATGCCGATACAGGAAAGGTCTTATACGCAAAGAACGAAAATATGCGGCACGCCAATGCAAGTACGACCAAAATAATGACTTGTATCCTTGCTCTTGAAAACAGCAAAATGAATGAAACAGTGAACTTTTCAGCACAGGAACCAACGAAGCTGTATGCCAGAACAGGAGAAAAGTTTTATATGAGAGATATGCTTTATTCTCTGATGCTTCCGTCTCATAATGATACCGCAGTGGCAATCGCAGAACATATAAGTGGTTCACAGAGTAAGTTTGCAAAGCTTATGAACCAGAAAGCCGCACAGATTGGATGCAGCAATACTCATTTTGTGACCGCAAACGGACTGGATGTCGGTTATAATCATTACACAACGGCCTCTGATCTTGCCAGGATTGCCAGCTATGCAATCAAAAAACCAGCTTTTTTGAAACTCGTCAACATCAAAAGCTATGCTTTCAGAAGTCTGAATACACGGAGACGTTTTTCGGTAAATACAACAAACGCACTTCTTGGAAATATGCCAGGTGTAACAGGTATGAAAACAGGATATACCAACAAGGCCGGCCATTGTTTTGTTGGGCTGTGCCGCTCACAAAAAGGAAATACATATATTTCCGTTGTTCTTGGAGGGTCGGCATCCAAGGCTCGCTGGAGAGATTCAAGGATCCTTCTGAACTACGCATATAAACATTAGAAATTCCATAAAAATAAAAGATTACAGGACCGGTCTGCCGGTCAGTATCAAATAAGAGGATACTGGCTGACAGACCGGTTTGTTTTATATGGATAAAAAAACCAACTTTATTCGTAAGAATCTGTATTTACCTTAAAAATCAGCGTACTTATAATTAGATAAACGGAAGAACAAAAGGAAAAATATATGAAACGTAAAAAAATCACCATGCGAAATGCACTTCTTATTTTCTGTATAACAAGTGTGGTATTTGCACTTCTTCTGCAGACCTTTTTGTTTCATCAGACTCTGCGGCGGCAGATCCGGACAGAAAGTATTTCCGATCATGAGATTTCACTTACCAAAATGCAGACGGATATTGCTTCTTTTATCCATAATATAAGAACGGAAATGCTGACGATCTATAGTGAACAGGATCTGATCAGTGCCCTCAGAGCAGCAGAGGAAGAAGGCAGCAGTATGAAGGATTATTACTGGCGGAGCTGGTATTTTGCGAGAAAACGCTTTACAAAAGAGGATCAGCTTCTTGCACTGTATCTGTATGATACACAGGACAAAGTCGTCAGTGCATACAGATACAACGCCTCTTCGTTTCCAAGAAATTTGTATCAGACGGAGTATGATTCCAACACAGAAAGACTTTATGATTATGTACATGACAAACGAACAGACTTTATGATTTCTGGCTATTGTAATCCAGATGCAAAGAGAAGTGTGGTTCGTTTTGTCCTGAAGCTTCACAATTATGACGAGGAAAGAAAAAACATCGGATATCTGGTATGCGATATCAACAGCTCTGCATTTACATCGATCATGGCAAAGTATGTAGATATCGAACAGGTCTGCCTGTGGCTGCAGCCCGTGGGAGATCAGGTCATTGCAAAGACGGGACAGGTTTCTGTATCACAAAAACGGATTCAGAAACAGCTTTCCAAAGTAATTGAAAATTATTACAGTTCGGGTGGAGCAGGAATATGAGGGAAATTATCTCATTCAGGTACCTCAGGAAGAGTATAATCTGGAAGCTTTTGTTCTGGTATCGCAGTCTCTTCTGACGGCAACACAGAAATCACTGATAAGGACACTTCTGATCATTATGACGGCAATGATCGGTCTGATCGTATTGCTTGTTTTTATGTTGTCCAGATGGATGACAAAGCCTGTAGAGGAGATGAGAAATACCATTGTCCGTATCAAAAATGGGGAGGCCTCTCTTCGTGTAAGTCCGGTCGGGTGGTCGGAGGAACTGACGGTGCTTGGAACGGAGTTTAATGAAATGCTGGACCGTATTCAGGCAATGGCAGAAGAGGAACTGCAGAACAAAATGCTGGTAGAAAGAACGGAATTTAAGATGTTTCAGGCGCAGATCAATCCACATTTTCTGTACAATACACTGGAGTCGATCACGTGGATGGTGGAAGCCCAGGAAAATGAAGCAGCGGTTCGTATGATTTCTGAACTGGCAAAATTGCTTCGTGTCAGCCTGTCACGCGGTAAGACCATCATTCCCATTAAGGATGAGCTGCAGCACAGCAGAAGCTATATGAATATCCAGCTGGCCCGGTACAAAGAGCGGTTTAAAACAGAATTCCGAATCGAGGAAGAGATCGAAAACTGCTGCATCGTAAAGCTGGTGATCCAGCCCATCCTGGAAAATGCCATCTATTATGGCGTCGGAAATATGGATGAGGATGATGACGGCATGATCATCGTCAGCGGAAAAAAGAAAGACGAGGACATTCTGATCACCATCGAAGACAATGGGATGGGCATGCGGGAAGAAGTCCTGGAAAATATTCTGACGGATAACAGCAAGGTTCCGAAGCACGGTTCCGGCGTGGGCGTAATCAATGTGCATTCCAGAATCCGGCTGATGTTTGGCGAAGAATATGGACTTTCCATAGAAAGCGAACCGGACGAAGGAACAAGGGTTACGATCCGTATTCCGGCAATCCCATATACACCGGAAAACGCAGAAGCATTGGAATTACAAAAATACATACAGAGGAGACCGGGCGGATGAAAAAGAACAGAATGAAATTTCTTATAATTGAGTTTCTTTTGCTGCTGCTGGCAGTATTCTTTGTATGGAAGATTTTCGATCAGAACGTAGCAGAGCCCCGGATTGCGGTGATTCTTCCGGAGTCCGGTGACAAACGCTGGGATGCCCTGATCAAGGGAATGAAGCAGGCTGCGGCAGAGAACAACGTTCATATGATCATCTGCAATACGGAAGAGATCGACGGGCCGGAGGTGGAAAGAGAATTTATCAGGGAACAGAAGGACAACGATATTGATGGCTTTATCATATATCCGGCACCCGGTCATGAGACGGAAAATATGCTGAAAAAAGAGTGTGGAAATAAACCGTATCTGCTGATTGCAGATGGTCTGGCGGTAAAAGAAGGAAAAACTGCCAGTCCCACGATCCAGCCGGATTACCGGGAGATCGGAAGGTGGCTGGGAGAACAGCTGAGAACAAAAAAGCAGAAAATCGGAGTTATCGCCGACTGGAAAATGTCCGAGGCTGTACAGGCGGAGATTTGTGGATTGAACGAGGCGCTGGAAGGCAGCGAAAGCAAGATCAGCTGGTGTATTTACCGGAGAAAAGAACAGGACATTGTGGAGCGGATGAAGAAGGAAACAGAGGCGGATGCTCTTGTCATCCTGGATGCAGGAATATTGGAAGAGTTTGGAGAGCAGGCAGAAAATGGAACATATAAGGGGGCAGAGCTCTATGGAGTGGGTTACAGTCTGAAGACGATTGCACTTCTGGATAACGGAAACATTCAGGGGCTGGCTGTGCCGGACGGATATGAAATCGGCTATAAAAGTGTGGAAGAAATAACCAAAAGGATCGAGCACAGGTCTTATAAAATGCAAGGATATATAACCGAATATCAGGTACTTGGCAAGGAAAATTTCTCTATGGACGAAGATTTAGAAAGGTTTTTATATTCCTATGAATAAAAAGAAAAGAAGGGTGGCAGTATTATTATCTGCCACGATAGGGAGTGCGGTGCTTGTGCTGTCGGGGTGTTCCGGCAAGTCGGACCAGACAGAGAAAACCCTGCGGGTCGGAGTGATAACCTACACGCAGGATGATCCTTTTATCAATGGACTGACGGATGAACTGAAGGCGCAGCTGAAAGCCATGGAAAACAAAGAACGAAGGATTATCGTATCGATAAAAAGCGGAAACGACGATCAGCAGGAACAGAACGAAAAGGTGGAAGAGATGATTGATGCCGGCTGTGATGTGCTCTGTATCAATCTTGTGGACCGGACAGCTCCGTCCCGGATCATCCGAATGGCAAGGAATGAAGACATTCCTGTGATCTTCTTTAACAGGGAACCGGTAAGAGAAGACCTGATGCAGTGGGAAAAGCTGTATTATGTGGGCTGTGATGCAGAACAGTCCGGGATCATGCAGGGTGAGATCGCAGCAGAATACATCAACAGCCATCCGGAAGTCGATAAAAACAAGGACGGAAAGATCCAATATGTGCTTCTGGAAGGAGAAGCGGGCCATCAGGATGCCATCAGCAGAACGGAATATTCCGTAAAGACACTGATGAAAAATGATGTTATACTGGAAAAGCTAAGTTATCAGTTAGCGGACTGGAATCGGGGACAGGCGGAGAACCGCATGAACCGTCTGATCAGCCAGTACGGAAAAAAGATCGAACTTGTCATGTCCAACAACGATGAGATGGCACTGGGGGCGGTGGAGGCCTATCGGAAAGCAGGCTATGCCCGTGAAGACTGGCCGGTGATCTTCGGAATTGATGGCCTGGAAGAGGCTCTGGAAGCCGTAAAGGCAGGAGAGATGCAGGGCAGCATCCTAAATGACAGAGTGGATCAGGCAAAGGAAATGGCGAAAATGGCAGTGGAGCTGTTCGAGGGAGAGGACTTTGAACAGGAAAGCCTGAAAGAAGGCCGGTACTATTTTTCGGAATATCAGAAGGTAGACGGCAGCAACATCGATGAGTACCTGAACGCAGAAGAGACGATTTCCCACTCCGGAATGTAAGCAGGAAGACTGCGTTTGCAGGCAGAAAGAGTAAGTGAAGACGTGTCTTTATTTTAAACCAATCAAGCAAGCAGCGAAGCGGATTGCGAATATCCGCCTGACAGAATGAGGAAAAACAGATGGAACATACATGGACCAAAGATTTTTATCAGGAGACAGATCCGGCAAAACGGCAGCAGATCTTAAAAGAACATATCGGAGAGGAGGAAGCCTGGGAAGAAGAATACCGGGATCGGCTCTGGACGGTCCGATACGGACAACGCAGGCTCCAGAAGGATGAATTTGTCAAATGCCTGATGGAACTGAAGTATCTGGCGGAAGGAACCTCTCTGGATCTGGGAGGCGACAGAAGAAAGATGGGAGCCCGGATTCTCTCTACGTTGTGCCTGGCGGAAGCCATGCAGTCAGATGAGGGATACCAGAAAATTCTTGCAGATGAACTGTACAATGTATTCCTGAAATTTATTCAGGTAAGCAGAGGAGGCAGAGGATTTACCTCTCTGGTATTCGGCATGGGACAATTGTCCGAAGAAGGAATCGCGAAAAAAATCGCCGAACAGATCAGTGTGATCGTGTTCAAGGCGCCTCGCCTGCTTCACATGGAAAAAGAATTCACCCTGCTCCGGGAAGCCGCCCTCCGGGCATATCGGCAGGAGTATCCGAACAGGGAGCATTTCCTGAATAAATATTGAGTTTATTGCAGTAATGTCTGAAAAGTGACCGGGCGGAAAGAGAAAGGAGAATAAAATGGAATACAGAAAATTTGACAATGTTATAGTAGCAAGGATTGACAAAGACGAGGAAATATCGGAGCAGCTGAGGGTAATTGCCATAAAGGAGAATATAAAGCTTGCCAGTGTCCAGGCTCTTGGAGCAATCAATGATTTCACAGTCGGAGTATACAAGACAGACGAAAAGAAATATTATTCAAACAGCTTCCAGGGGTATTATGAAATTACATCACTGACAGGTACAATCAATACAATGGATGGAGAATATTATGCACATCTTCATATGAGTGCCGGAAATCAGAAGGGCGAGGTGTTTGGAGGACATCTGAACAGAGCGATTGTCAGTGCAACCTGTGAGCTGGTCATCACGGTAATTGACGGAAGAGTGGACAGAGTTCATGATGAAGAAACCGGACTTAATATTTTTAAGTTTAACTGAATCAAGCAAGTAGTTCTAAGCGGATTGCGAATATCCGCTTGACTTAAAAGCCGGAGAGGAAATAGTGAGAAGCAACATCGGGATGCGGCGTAAGTGAAATCGAGATGTGATCTGAAGAGGTAATACAATTTACGAAAAAGTGGATTTTCCACATAAATACCTGAACTGGAGGTGTAGGGGCTATGATAAAAGAACATTATTCGATCCTGTTTTGCAGCTTAACGGGTAATACAAAGAAGCTGGCTGATGCAATCTATGAAACATTGCCAAAGGACAAATGCGATTATTTTGGCACAAACGATTCGCAGGTACCGCAATCCGACGTATGCTATATCGGATTTTGGACGGACAAAGGGAATGCGGATCAAAAGACATTAGAATTGCTGTCGAAATTAAAAAATAAAAAGATTTTTCTGTTTGGAACAGCTGGATTTGGCGGAAGTGATGCCTATTTTGAAAAGATTCTCGGACAAGTCAAACAGTCGATCGATGCAAGCAATACGGTCATCGGTGAGTATATGTGCCAGGGAAAGATGCCGCAGTCTGTGCGTGAACGGTATATGAAAATGAAAGAAAACCCGGAACATCCGGCCAATCTTGATCTGCTGATTCAAAATTTTGACCGTGCTTTGTCACACCCGGACAGCGAAGATTTGGAAAGACTGAAAAAGTCATTATGAGATAGAAAAGTAATCAGATAAGAGCAAAATTCGCGAAATGATTGCAATGGATCGTCAAATGGAATAGAATGGAGAGAAAAAAGAAAGGTGTGGAAAAGGCAGGGCTGGCAAAGCATATCCGGCAGATGAGGTCATGCAGAAACAAAAACAATGAAAACTACAACAAAACAAACTCATTTATACAGTAACACGGATCTTCGCAAGCTTTTAATTCCGATCATCATTGAACAATTGCTTTCTTCCCTGATGGGAACTGTCGACACGATGATGGTCAGCAATGTCGGGTCTGCCGCAATTTCGGCAGTCTCGCTGGTGGATTCCATTAATATCTTAGTCATTCAGGCGCTTTCTGCGCTGGCGGCAGGAGGAGCGATTCTCTGCTCGCAGTATCTTGGAAGCGAAAAACGGGATGGAGCAATCCGTTCGGCACAGCAGGTGCTTTTTGTTATGACAGTTTTGTCCGTCGCATTATCCGCGGGCTGCCTGATTTTTCGTGTTCCGCTGCTGCGCGTGATTTTCGGGGCAGTGGAAGCGGATGTTATGAAAAATTCACAGGTGTATTTCCTGTTTACGCTGCTGTCATTCCCGTTTATCGGGCTTTACGATGCGGGCGCATCCATTCTGCGGGCGCAGAACAACAGCCGCAGTCCGATGGTGATTTCGGTGATTTCCAACTTTATGAACATCGGCGGAAATGCCATTCTTATTTTCGGCTTCCATATGGGTGTCGAAGGAGCCGCGATTTCGACTTTAATTTCGCGTATTTTCTGTGCGGTTGTCGTACTGTGGAAGCTTCGGGATGAAAGCAAACCGATTTTTGTGAAGCAGTATCTTTCCATTCGGCCGGACTTTGGTTTGATCAAAAAAATACTGTTCATCGGTATTCCATCGGGAATCGAGAACAGTATGTTCCAGTTTGGAAAGCTGGCGATTCAGTCCACTGTGTCCACACTTGGCACGGTTGCCATTGCCGCGCAGGCGATGACGAACATCCTTGAGAACCTGAACGGTGTCGCTGCGATTGGTGTCGGCATCGGACTGATGACGGTAGTCGGTCAGTGTCTCGGCGCGGGCCGGAAGGATGAAGCAATCTACTATATTAAAAAACTGTGCTGGCTGTCAGAAGTGGTTATCGTTGCAAGCTGTCTGCTGGTATTTGTGCTGACAAAACCGATTACGATGATCGGCGGTATGGAGGCAGAGAGTGCAAAGCTCTGCATGCAGATGATGATCTTTATCACGATTGCAAAGCCGTTCTGCTGGGTCATGGCGTTTGTTCCGGGATACGGCATGCGGGCCGCGGGAGATGTAAAATTCTCCATGATCACGTCTTGCTGTACGATGTGGCTGTGTCGTGTGAGTCTCTGTATTTACCTGTGCCGCGTATGGGGATTCGGCCCGATTGCGGTCTGGATCGGTATGGCGGCAGACTGGAGCCTGCGGTCCATTCTCTTTACCATCCGGTTCAAATCAGGAAAATGGCTGAATCACCATTTGATAGAAGAAAAGAAATAGGAAGTTCGCCACACGCTCTAGACATCTTCTTGCGGTAAAAAGGAAAGCGCATATGCAAGAGAGTCGTTGAGATGAGATTTTTGACCGCGGCTGGAAGCCGTACCGGATCAATCACCTGAGCTGGTGGAAAGAGGAGCTTGCATCCGAAGAAGAGATGGAAGAGGGACGGAACAATCTTGCAGCACACGACAATCGGGTGGATTTTATTGTAACCCACTGCTGTGCATCGTCCGTGCAGGATGCCATCGGCGAAGGCCTATTCCAGAAGGATCGTGAGACGGAATATCTCGAAGAAATTTTACAGACCGTACAATTTCAGAAATGGTTTTTCGGCCATTATCATGACAATCGGAATGTAGATGAAAAGAAAATCCTTTTGTACGAACAGATCATTCGGGTTGTGTAGAAACAGGAAGAAAAAACTGGATTTTTCCAGTACCGGATGATAAGATAAAACTGTGTTTCGGGATGGCTTAAACATATGGAGGTGCAGGATGGAACCAATTTATTTGTCAATCCAGCAGAAAGAAACTGGCAGCCGCATCAAATCCCTTCTTCGTGAAAGCGGATACACCGTGAGAGACATTCAGAATGCCATGGGTTTTGAAAATCCACAGGCGGTCTATAAATGGATTTCCGGCAAGTGCCTGCCAAGTCTGGACAACTTTCTCATTTTAAGCAGATTATTAAACACAAGCATCGAAGATATCCTCGTCATTGACGGGGATATTCCTCGTTTCCGAAGCAAATACAGAGAAATCCGAGAAAGATTAAACCGCTGGTATAATGACAAAATCGTTATTTTGTGATACAGTGAAGAAAAAGCAGAAAAAGAACCGGTTAAAAAGGTTTTGGAAAGGAAAAACAGATGTCAGCAGGAATACGTTTTGGCTACCGCAATTTAGAACATACCCCAGAAGCAACGTTTGTCGTCAAACAGCGTGGCTTTGTTTTGATATGTTCAATTGAGAAAAGCGACAGAACGGATTCTGTGGAATATGATACGGGAGGATCAAATTAGACGACCGCATCAGACAACTGGATACGAACGAAGAGGAGCCGCTTATCTTATGTTGAACACATGGGATAGGTGGCTTTTTCTATTAAATTTTTATATCAGAACAAATTGAGAAGGGAGAAATCCGGAATGGATCAGATCAAAATCAAAGGAAAAGTAAATACAGCCATCTGCTATGCCAGGGTCGTAGAGGAGGAAGCTATAGAGCAGATCCGCCGCATGTGCGATTATCCGATGACGGAAGGCTCGCGGATCCGTATCATGCCGGATGTGCATGCGGGAAAAGGATGTACGATCG
>ENA-OPCL01003093-OPCL01003093.1-human-gut-metagenome-genome-assembly--contig:-NODE-3093-length-10011-cov-4.626557_pt1 | contig 10011 bp, 11 predicted proteins | sample MGYA00241251_ERZ501482 | MGnify/ENA primary metagenome ERZ501482 (study PRJEB25962, sample SAMEA2042581) | human gut metagenome | biome: human gut; feature: human-associated habitat; material: faeces... | reverse complement strand
AAACGCTCCTATTTCTAGGAACGTATAATTACGCGGTACCATCCTAGTTCATTTTCCAAAATAGAAAAATGCCCTCAATTCACTCGTTAACGCCGACTACGTTTCAACTCCAAAGTAGCTTCAAAAATAAATCTCTGAAAGGCTTTCACCAAACGCCCTCTCTCTAGACAAGACAATTATTTTCTACTTATCTTCTTCACTGTCGAATCGTTAAAATTTTAACACTCTTTCACCAATTCTGCAAGACGAATCACACCATCTTTCATCAATTCTTTATCCATACTCGCAAAAGATAAACCTATCCCACTACTTGAATAACTAACACCCATTAAATTGGATTCACACAAAGACTTAAACTTTTCCATATCCACATCCAACTTGATCCAATACGCCATATACGTTTCATCCAAAATATAAGAACAACCAAGATATGTATCCAATAACTTCTTTAAATACAAATGCTTCTCTCTATATTCACGCACCAATTTCCTTAAATGCTTCTGCAAATACCCATCCACAATATACTGACTAAAAGCCACCTGCTCTAGTTTACTAGCCGTAGGACCAAAGAAAGAAGCACAATACTTCTTTGTATATTCCTCATTTAAGATCATATATCCAATACGAAGGCTAGGAAGTAAAAGTCTAGAAAAAGAAGAAAAATAGATCACATGATTCGACATCGAACATAAACTCGTCTTAATTTTAGAAGCATACACAAGCTCCCCATTATAATCATCTTCTAAAATCAATATATGAGATAGACTAACCAACTCTTTTCTCAACTTTTCAGACATAGACTGACGATTCTTACTAAAACAAGTCGTATTCACATACACAACATCCACACCCTTCGTTTGAATATCTTCAATAAAATGATTCGGATCTAAATATTTCACAGAAAAGCCATAACTTAAAAATACTTGTTTAGCTTGTTCATCCACCAAAGTTGACAAGCCAATCACCTTTTGTTTATCCAACATTCCACAAAATATATACAACAAAGACTGATAGTTCGAACCAATCACCATCTGCTCAGGAAAACACAATATATTTCGATTTTGATATACATATTTACACAAAGCCTGTCTTAAACCATACTCCCCTTGAGCTAAACCATAACTTGACATTAACTTCTTATCATTCAATACACCCTTGATATATCGTTTCCAAATCGATGTCTCAAATGAATCAATCGAAACCGATTGGATTCGAAAATCATAATCATATTCCTTTTCTTTGTGACTTGAAGAATAATCCAAGATTTCATGATGCAATAAAACCCTTTCCGGATTCATACTCACAACATATCCAACCTTTTCCTTACTTGAAATAAACCCATCTAACACAAGCTTATTATAAGCTAGCTCCACTGTTGTCTTAGACACATTCATTTTCTTGACACATTCACGAATCGAATCGACACGATCCCCATATTTTAAGATTCCAGAAAGAATCGACTCCCTATATGTATTATAAATCACTTCATATTTCTTCATAAACTGTCCCCTATTTATTTTTTATAATTGTATATTTTTTTAAATACAGAAACAAGTATAATAGTCATTAAGTTGTAAGAAAGAAGGAAATGATCATGAAAAATAAACAAACTTATGAAATCGTATTAACAGGACTTGGCATGGCACTAGTTTTTGTGGCAACCATGTTTATCAAAGTACCAAACGCACTCGATGGATATTTCAATTTAGGCGATGGATTCATCCTATTATTCGCAAGCTTTTTAAATCCATTTGAAAGCTTCTTAATTGGAGGACTAGGAAGTGCACTAGCCGATGTAGCCGGAGGATATGGACACTACTTCTTCTTTACCCTAGTCATTAAAGGACTTGAAGGAATTGTCGTATCTCTACTTATGAAAAATTACTCGAAGCCGAAACAAATCTCAAGCTACGTATTAGGATCTGTCATTATGGTCTTTGGATACTTCATTGCCAAATATATGTTAAAAGGAAGCTGGATCGTTGCCGCTAGTGAAATTCCAGCTAACATTGTACAAGGTGTAGCCGGCATTGTGATTGCGCTAGTCGCCTATCCAATGGTCAAAAAAATCGTACAAGATAAGTTAAACTAAAGCCTGGAAATTCCGGTTCTAGTAAAAGAATTAGGACCTATATTTAACAAAAGGTGTAAATATGCTTTATTTACGCCTTTTTCTTATATTTGTAAAAGTGATAAAACGGGAGAAGGAAGCTAAAATTTAGGTCAAAATCATGTCTCATAAAAGAAAAAATCTTTTAGATGAGCTCAACAAACTGGCTCCATCTGAAGCAGAAAAATTAATCAATCAGTATGCTAAATCCAAAAATAAATCTGTTCCAAAATCTCTAGTAATCACCTATGCTCACGATATAGAGAAACATTTGGATACGGTAACTGTATCCTGTCCATATTGTCAGAGTACAAATATTATTAAAAAAGGAAAAATACAACATGGTTTGCAGCGATATCAATGCAAATCATGTTGCAAAAAATTTACAAAATTGACAAATACTATATTGGAAAAGTCTCCATGGTCATGGAATGTATGGACTAAAGTTTTGTATGAAATGTTACATTTTTCTTCTGTAGATTTGATTATGAACACTTTAATCAATGAACATTACGTAGTTGAAATAACAAAACAGACCGAGCTTCCTCCACAGTTTTGTTCAAATTTTAATTATTTATATGTAACAGAAAAGGGAAATATTAAGAAAATAATTGATAATTACAATATTAAAAGAAAAACTGATGTTTTGATTCATATTTATCAAATTGCAACAAATTCTAGCATAGATGGAAGTGTATTAGAAGATCATGAAGAATGTTCGAATAAATTAATTCGACATTGTTATAAAAAACAACAAATAGTTCCTTTATGGATTATTCCTAATGCTTTGACTATGGGAGAATTACAAACGCTATTTTTGATGCTTCCTGATGAACCTCAAAAAAAGATAATATCGAAAATAATGAATATAGATACAACTAAAGTAAGTTCAAAAAACGTCGTTGCTTTTGCTGGACAGATTGAGCAAATTAGAAAATTAAGAAATATTGTAAATCATTATGAACCAGTTCTCCCCTTTTTAATGTCTGAGATTAAAACAAAAAAATTGAACAATCTCAATTGTTTACTACACTAGAAATTTTATTTAAAATATCCCCTATTGTTGATATAAAACCTGATGAAATCCAAGCTAAAATAAATCCATCTAACGCAAAAATTATACGTATTCTTAACGTTATGTACAAAAGCATATTATCGTAAAATATAAAAAGTTGTGGCCGATTTAACTGTCATAACTTTTTTTCATATTTAAAATTTGATAGGGATAAATAAGCCTTTAAAGTTTAAAGGGTTTTCTTTGTCTAATTTAGATAAAATAAAAGGCAAACCCTAATGATTGGTTACATTAGTGATTCGCCAGTTTGTGACCCCTGGTCACCTTCGTCATACGTAATATACCATAATTTTTGCAAAGGTGCAAATTTTTTTATAATCTCCATTACAATATGCCTTATCTTTTTACAAAGTGGCAAAACTTTTTAGGTCCTGATTTTTTTACTAGAACCGAAATTCCAGGTTTTTAATTTGTTTTGAAAAAAAGGATATGCTCAACACATACCCTAATATCTATGCTTCTACATTCAAATATTTTAAGCCACCATATTTTACTTGAAACTTATAAATATTACACTTCAATTGAAGCCATTCCATATCCGTAATCGCATTCTTTCCAATACATTCTATAATCAAATCTTCAGAGGCCTTTAAACAATCCAATGTCTGCATCCATTTATTATAATTTTTACTATTTGGTTCAACCGCCATGTCTATGAGCTCATCATACTTCACATTAATAGCCTTATATATCAATCGAATACAATCAATCGTAGGCTTTTCAATTGTGTCCATATAATCAAAAAATCTCATAATAAATCATCCTTTCTTTTCTTTTTTTTATGATTTAATAATACACCTTGAAAAAACGTTTGTATAGAAAAATACCCAAATAAATAAGCTATACCATAAACATCTTTGATTCCAAACTTTGATAATTTATTAGCAATTCCAGGTTCTATCACCAAATATCTGTAATTGGTTGATGATGCCATATAAGCTGTTTAAGCAAGTCTTATCTAAAAATTACATACAATCTTTTGCATATTTTGTAGTAATGTCTAAGAAGGATTCATCGATCGAATAAACATGAATATCTTCACTTGAAATAAACTTTTTAAAAAATACGCAATTGGACTTTTAATAAAAAAAATAACTTGTTTGATTAATATGAACAAACAAGTTTTTGAATTGTTGCCAAAACACTCTTTGAATAGACTTTGTTCGATTTAAGTATTTCAAAAGGCAATTTTATTTCTTTTACAGATTTGAACATACAATCATAATCATGTCTATGAGGTTTTGAAATTCATATGCTTTTCGTATCATGACTTTAATCTTGTTGTTCATCGATTCAATTCGTGCATTGGATAATCCAATATGTATTGTTGCTATGATTGCTTCCTTATGCCTTGTATTTTTCGACTGAGTTCTACAAAAGATGGTATTCTGCAACGACATGTCCATGACAACCATCGGCTTAATGCTTCTTCTACTTCTTCACCTTTACACTGAAATACTTTTCGTAACCCTTCTTTTAACGGATACCTTTTAAAGAATTTTAAGTACACTTCTCGTATCTCATCTAGCTTATTCTTTTGATAATGCATTAAATATTCTAGATTCTTTCCTAGAGCATATTTTTGGCCCGTTTAGTACTTTTTTAGTAATTTTAAAAGACATATGATATACCTTTCTGCTTGAAGAACTCGAAAAATATCATATGTCTTTTTTTATCAACTAATTCTAGAAATATCCTATAAGAAAAGCATTATTCATTGTTTCCCTTATATTCTTCACCCACATCTACTGATATAGAGCCTATATTTTTCTTTTATTACGCTTATGAAATGATTTAGAAACATGGCGAACTCCAAGTACTGGAGACAAGAAAATGATAATTGGATAAATCTCCAAACGACCAATCAACATCGCAAAAGATAATACGATCTTACTAAAATCAGAGAACATGGAGAAGTTGCCCATTGGACCACACAAACCATATCCTGGACCCACATTTCCAATACATGTAATGACGGATGTGATGGTTGTTTCAAAATCAAAATTATTAAAGGAAATCAAGAAGAATAAGATGCCGACAATGATGATAAAGCTACAGAAATAAGCCATGATCTGATTGACAACCTCTGTATCCACTACTTTACCATCCATTGTGATGGCCTCTACTTTTTGTGGGTGTAATAACTTTTGAATATCCAACTTGATCTTCTTTACAATAATCAATAGACGACTAATTTTTACACCACCACCAGTCGAACCAGCACTTGCACCACATACTGTTAATAAGAATAATATCATCTTACTAAATTGTGGCCATACACTATAATCACAACTTGAATATCCTGTTGTTGTAATGATGGAACCCACTTGAAAACTCGCAAGACGAATGGATTTCAATACATCAAAATTATACATAGACAAAATATTGATTGTGATACAAACAATAGAGAATAAAATCACCCCTAAATAGGCACGCAACTCTTCATTTTTAAAGACTTGTTTAAAATCTTTAATTAAAAGGAAATAGTACATATTGAAGTTAACACCAAATAAAATCATAAAAATCGTAATGATGATTTCATAATACGAATTGTTGTAGGCACCAATACTTGTATTCTTAATCGCAAAACCACCCGTACCTGCTGAACCAAATGTGTTACAAAGCGCATCAAACAATGGCATTTTACCAATTAAAAGTAAAATCACTTGAATGATCGTAAGACCCATATACATTGTATATAAAATCATAGCCGATTGACGCATACGAGGCACAAGCTTACCAATGGTAGGTCCTGGCGCTTCTGCACGCATAATATGCATATCACGATCATTGGATTTTGGAAGTATTGCCAAAATAAAGACTAAAATTCCCATACCACCAATCCAGTGTGTAAAGCTACGCCAGAAGAGCGTGGCATGCTTCAAACTTTCAACTTCTGTTAAAATACTTGATCCTGTCGTTGTAAATCCACTCACGGCTTCAAAGAAACAATCCACAAAAGAAGGAATTTCACCCGATAAATAAAAGGGTAAACCACCAAAGAAAGAAACAACGATCCACGCAAGTCCTACCGCAATCATTCCATCCTTCGCAAAATAGTTATTGACTTTTGCACGTGTACGCGTTAGCGCATATCCTAAAACTAGACAGATTCCAATCACAATCAAGTAAGAATCATACAATCCCTCTTGATAGATCAAATCCACAATGACCGGTAAAACCATTAGGCAAGCTTGCGCAATTAAAACCACACCCAATACATTACCAATCATAGCCCAGTTTAACTTATGTAAATTGTGCTTAAGATAGTAAATCATTGATATCCCTCAATCCTGCAACTTTACTAATAATAATAACCGTATCTGACAATTGAATACGCGTATCTCCCGTTGCCACTTTGGAAACACCCTTATGCGTTACATACGCAATGATGATCCCTTTACGAATATTTAGATCCTTAATTGGCACATCAATAAAACGACAATTGTCACGCACTCTAAATTCCAATGCCTCTAGCCTATCATCGACAAGTTTGATCAAAGATTCAACATTCGATCCAACCGTATTTTGCATAGCACGAACATATTGCACAATTTGGTTGGCCGTAATAAACTTAGGCGTAATCGAATTTTCAAGTCCTAATTTATCCAATAAGAAACCCAAAGAAACACGGTTTACCTTAGGAAGAACATGCGTTACACCATGAGACTGGGCAAACATAGAAATAATGACATTCTCCTCATCATTATCAGTTAATGCAATAAACGCATCCATTTCCTCCAAAGATTCACTTAATAATAGTTCATGATCTGTACCATCGCCATGAATGACTGTAGCCTGCGGGAATTTCTCAACCAAATTCACACACTTATCCTTATTGATTTCGATGATCTTTACATCCATACCTAGTTCTAACAACATATTTGTCAAATAATATGTGATTCTTCCACCACCAACAATCATTACTTCATTGACTGTACGATTGCTTAAAATACCAACTTTAATAAAGAACTTTTCAAGCTGTGTAGTCGAACCCGTTAATGTGACACGATCCTTTTCGTAGATGACGGTATTTCCATTTGGAATGATCACTTCCCCATTTCTTTGAACAGCCACAAATAACACTTCACTTTTCATACGACGATTGATGTCGCAAATACGCATATTTGAAAGTGGCGAATTTTCTTTAATTTTCACTTCCGCAAGCTCAATTCTTCCCTTCGCAAAAGAAGAAACCTTGATGGAATTAGAGAAACGAATCGCCCGCAAAATTTCACGAGCCGCAGCCTGCTCCGGATTGATACTCATACTCAATCCCAATTCATCCTTAATCAAACGAACGGTATTGTTGTATTCCGGATTACGAATACGTGCAATCGTATGTCTTGCACCCAATTTCTTAGCCAATAAACAACAAATAATATTCACTTCATCCGTTGATGTAGCCGCAATCAACAAATCCGAAGATGAAACACGAGCTTCCATTAAAGTATCTAAACTTGCACCATTTCCCTGTACGCCAACAATATCCAACTGATTCATGGTACTCGATAGAACACTCGATTTATTTTCAACCACTGTAATATCATGACCTTCCTGGTTCAATTGTTTTGCGATCGCAAATCCAACTTTTCCATCACCCACTACAATAATTTTCATAACTCCTCCAAAAAAAATGAATTCCCATATGGAATCATTTCAAGTATAATACAAAACATGTATAAAAACTAGTACTACAAAGGATTGTAATGAACACATAGTCAATATCAAAAGACAAACTATTCATACTTTTCAAACTCTCCACGAATATACATCTTTTCTAAATTGTGTCCTTCACGTAATTCTCTTTCAGTCGCATCACAAAGTGCCGTTAATGTACCTCTACTTGATAGAATAAATAAACAGTCTGGACGCATAATTTTATTTGTCATTAAATTCGTATTATGTGAAGTCATAATCAATTGACATTTTGGGTATTTGTTTTTAAAAAAAGAAATTAATTTTTCAGCCATTTCATAATGATAAAAAGCAGCAAAATCATCTATATAGATCAACGAACAATTAGATACTATTTTTTGATAAAGACTAGTCAATGCCAACGTCCCACTTGATGCAGTACGATAAAAAGGCACTAACTTTTTATGAGAAAAATATAATTCAACCTGACCATCCGGCAATTCTTGTAAAACCAATTTACATTCAATTCCCATCAAATTCAAAAAATCTTCAAAGTTATGTAAATAAACTGGATTTTTTAAATTCTCAAGAAAATTTCTATTAGAATACAACAAATCATTTCCCACAGTAATCATGTCCATTTTACGTACATATTCAAATAATTGAATTAAAACAGAATCATCACTAAAAGCCGTATTATTTATTAGCCATCTTAAAAAAGGTAACACATACTCATTATCCATCTCATCTTTATTTAAATAACGTTTCATATTTACTGTCTCCGCACCAATTATACTTAAACCTTGAAAATCAAATTTACTATTTTTAAAATCACACTTAATAATAGCTTCTCCATTTATATACAATTCTTCATCACATAACTCAGTATTCGCAAATCTAGAATACTTATAAGTAACTTCATCACTTCCAAATTGAAACTCATATATAAATTTTGCCGTATCCTCTTGAGAATCTGCATTGATCAAAACACTATTTTCGTCATTTCTAAACATACCATACAACAAAGTAGTAATATCAAGAAGTGCCCTACCAAAATTTGTCTTTCCCGTCGCATTACGCCCATAAATCAACCTCATAGAAAGACAATCCGCATTAAATGAATATTCACCAATTTTACTAAAATCAAGAGAAATCTCATCTTTAAAATTCTTGAAGTTGCTAACAGTAAACTTTTTCAACATATTCAATCACCCTTCTTTATGCAGCATAATACACTTTCTTATTATATCTAAAATTCCAGTGTTTTTACATAATCCGTAAAAAAAGCCATCATTAATGAATGCAAATCACAAAGGATGGCTTTACTATTTAATCGTAAACTATTTATATGCATGAACTTCAAATTCAACTGTAGAAATATTTTCTAATCCAGTATCAGATATAGATTTTTTGGATATATATTACCATTTGAAGTCTTAAGATCAAAATCAATTAAGCCATCAGATTTTATTGCATATATCTTTCAAAGTAATTATGGAAGATATCAATATAATCAAATTTGGATATTTCTGAATGCTCAAAATTTTACATTTTTTTAGTTATCATTTATGTTCGTAAATTACGCTATAAACAAACTATAATTTTTGCCAACTCCATTTACTTAAAATCTCTTTCAAAACAACATTAGCATCTAAACTTTGTACTTCAGATTTGCTCAGTTCACGAACTAAGTTAAGATTATCCTCTGTTTCTTTATGATTCATAGTATTTGGAAGCATTAAATACTCAGTTTTATTCACATTAACATCTTCATCCACTGTTACAGTTTTGCAAATTGCGATACTTTCTTTCCAAGTTACATCTTTACTTTTAATTTTTTCGATTTTTAAATCATCATAATCTGGCAATAATTTATCCTCATTGATTTCCACTTTAAATATATAAACATATTTTAAATCATCTTTTGATTCAGAACGAAGCGAGTTTAAGTTCCCATAAAAATATGCAGTTTCTATATTAGGCGTTAAATAAACATATCCATTAGTTGTATCACAATCTAACTTTCCTGTATTTGTATATACTCTTGATATATCATGTTTAATACAATGATCTTTAATTATCTCCTCTCCTCTACTTAAAGTTGTTCCGTGATATAATATCATATTTTTTACTTGGTATATTGTAATTGACCCATCTAACTGGTCATCTACAATATACTTCTCCTTTC
>ENA-OPCL01003092-OPCL01003092.1-human-gut-metagenome-genome-assembly--contig:-NODE-3092-length-10012-cov-1.780356_pt1 | contig 10012 bp, 6 predicted proteins | sample MGYA00241251_ERZ501482 | MGnify/ENA primary metagenome ERZ501482 (study PRJEB25962, sample SAMEA2042581) | human gut metagenome | biome: human gut; feature: human-associated habitat; material: faeces... | reverse complement strand
CGGAGGCTTCGGATTCCGTCGCCGCCGGCGCCCCTCTGATCTCGCTTGACCACGTCACCGTCGAATTCGGCTGCGGCAAAAACCGCTTCCGCGCCGTCGACGACGTGTCCCTGACCATCAACAAGGGCTCCATATACGGCATCATCGGTTTCTCCGGCGCCGGAAAATCGACGCTGGTGCGCACGATGAACGTCCTGCAGCGTCCGACCAGCGGCACCGTGACCTTCAACGGAACCACCATCAGCACGCTCGGCGAGGGCCGGCTGCTACCGCTGCGCCGCAAGATTGCGATGATCTTCCAGCACTTCAACCTGATGCCATCCAGAACCGTGCTTGACAATGTCACCCTGCCGCTCATCCACGAGAAGGTATCCCGCAAGGACGCCCGCGTGAAGGCCATGCATCTGCTGGAACTCGTCGGTATCGCCGACAAGGCCAAGGCGTATCCGCGGCAGCTTTCCGGTGGCCAGCAGCAGCGCGTCGCCATCGCGCGTGCACTGATCGGCGACCCGGAGGTGCTGCTGTGCGACGAGGCGACCAGCGCGCTCGACCCGCGCACCACCCGGTCGATCCTCGCCCTGCTCAAGGACCTCAACGCACGGCTCGGCCTGACCATCGTGCTCATCACCCACCAGATGCAGGTCGTCAAGGACATCTGCACCGACCTGGCGGTCATGAGCCACGGCAAGGTCGTCGACGACGGGTCCATCCTCGACGTGTTCGACCACCCGTCCAACGAACTGACCCGCGAGTTCATCTACACGTCCGGCAACATGAACAAGGGCATCACGCTCGTCCAGGAGCACCCGCTGTTCAGCAAGGAGCGGGAGAGCGGCAGCGTGTATCTGCTGTTCTCGGTCGGCTCCGGTGCGGAGGAGACGCTGATGGCCGACATACGCGAACGGTTCGGCGTGAGAGGCAACATCATGTTCGGCAACGTGGACGTGATTCACGGCACGCCGGTCGGCATGATCCTGGTCAGTCTGGATGGTCCGGCCGAGGCGGTCAGCAAGGCGCTCGCGTATTTCCCGACGGTCGGGGTGAGCGCGACGCCGCTCGCCGACCTGCATGTGAACGAGGTGGAGGAGAACGACAATGAATGATCTGCTGGAGACATGGCTGCCGAATGTGTCGATGATCTGGCCGGAGGTCTGGGACGCGACCTACGAGACTCTGTACATGGTGATCGTCGGCGCGGTGATCGGATACGCGATCGGCCTTGTGCTCGGTCTGCTGCTGTTGCTTACCAGACGCGGCGGGCTCACGCAGAACGTGATCGTCTACAACATCCTCGACAAGATCGTCAACATCGTGCTCTGACGGAGACGCTTGTCTGTCGCGCTTGCAGATATGTTTTGACAAGGTTCTCCGGAACGTTTATCCTCCCTTGCGATTTCACCCCGACCAAAGGCAAACTGGCCGGGGCGATTTCTGTTTTCGGTCGGTTGTCCTGCATTTCTCAGAACGATCGGTTTTCTGATTTCCGGGTCTAAGCCGGACAGCGGCGGTCCCGTGTGAGACGGCGAAACGGTCTTGTCGTGCCGGCGTATATCCGTGTCAGCGCGATACGGACGTCGGGACCCGTCGGCTGTCAGGGATACGCCGTTTTTTGCGGTGAGTCCGATCGGGTGCCGATGCCGAGGACCGGATCGACGATGACCGTTTTCATCTCATAAGCTTTTCTGCACGGATCTTCCGATAGGATCGGTATATCCAAAGTAAGAAACGTTCGTCGATTTTTCGGTTATGTCGGGCCGTCATGCGTTTTTTCAGTGGTTTGCCGTTTGAGATCCGTCCATACTCCCGGTTGCCGGTCGGGCTTTTCGTCCCGTTTTTATCGTTCGGCACTTTCGGTTTCTCCCGGTTACGGGCCGGTCCGGGACGAAGCGCGTTACGTTCTTTCGGGCGGGCGGGGGCTCGCGGGATACCCGTCTGTGTATCGGTTCTCTGTTGTATTCATAAAAAAGATACCTGCGGAAAACACCGCAGGTATCTTTTAACCTCGCGCGTACTTGCGCGGGAATCGGTCTCGGTTCTATTTCACCTCTTTTCTTATTTCGTCGAATGCGGCGAAAGGCACTTCCATCAGCTTCATTTGAGGTTGCTCGTAGCTTTCGTAGCTGTGGGCTTCTGCGGCCGGCGTCACGTCGAAATGAACCTTTTCGCAGGAAATCCGTTCGAGCAGGCTGCCCGGTTTCTTAAGCGTGAATTCGGAATGGCGGCCGGGCATGCGGAGCCCCTGGTTCAGTACCGTATTGCCGTCGGCCTTACGGGTCAGCGTCATTTCCGACGTGCCTATGAAGGCAAGACTGACTCTGCTGGAAGAGATCAGATAGCCGGCTCCCATGAAGTAATCAGCCCCTTCGTAAACGGCGGTCTTTACCTTGATCGTGTTGAAATCGTCGCTTACCTCGACAGGGAACGGCTCGAAGACGACCTGCTCGTTGATGCCCATCAGATAGAACGTACCTTGCTGCGCCCAGTCGAACAGGTTGCGTTCGGTATCGCACAGCACGGTCACCTCGTCGCCTTCGGCGATCTGGAGGAACCATTTGGGACCGTAGGCCTCATTGGCGACGGATTGCGGGAAGTTGTTGGCTACCAATTCTTCCGGTCCGTAATAGTTGAAGTCGGCGAGTCCCAGACAAACGAGCAGATTGTGCTTGCGATATTCTTCGGCTGTCGCCTCGTTGACACCGGCGGCGATCGTCACGTCGAACGTGTAGGTCGAATCCTGATTCTGGCTGCCCAGTCCGTTTATCGTTGCCGACCATTCGCCCGGGAGCTTGTCGAACAGTTGCGATTCTACGCGCGGAATCTCTTGAGTCGAAGCGCTCAGGACCTCCACCTTCGAGTATTCGCCGTTGAGCGCCTGAACGATCAGCGTATAGGAGGTGCCGGAAGAGAGTCCGCTATAACTGAACGGCAACCCGTTCTCGCCGTTGGCCAAATCGGTATAGTTGTCGGGCAGCGTATCGCCGGCGAGCGTTACGATTTCTTCGTCCGATAATCCCAGTTCGTTGCGGATTTCGGTTATTTCGGCGGTCGAGGCGGTTACGTATTTGATCATGTCCGCATCGGTCGTCTTGATATTGAAGAAAATCGTGTTGTACGGATTGCGTCCCTGTCCGTCGTCCTTAAGCTCGTAATCGAGCGCGACGGTAGGCATCGCCGACTGCTTCGTCGTGAAATTTTTCTGGAACAGGTCCGTGAAGTTCCGGTCGTCGTCGATTCCGACGGCATACACGGTGTAGTTGACGGTCGGTTTCTTGCCGCTGACGGAGGTGCTGATCGTGTGTTCGAACGGTTGGCTGCCGGCCATCAGGACGCGCTTCCATGCTTCCTTTCCGTACTTCTCGATGTACTGATTGACTACGGCCGTTTCTTCGATACCGATATAATAGCGGTTCAGAATGGCGCCCGGCACGCAGCGGATCGTTACGCCGGACGAAGTGATCCGGGAGAGCTCGACGGTTATTTCGGCGGCCGAAACGGAATTTTCTGCTGTCTCGAACGTCAGGGTATCGAGAGCGCTCGTCAGGTTGCCTTCCGCATCGCAGTCGGCCTTCACCAGCAGATACTCCGTAGCCGGGAATACTTGTGTCAGGTTTTTGTGAACATCCTTTTCGCCATCGGTCAGGGTATAGGTCTTCTCGCCCCGGTCGACCGAGCCGAGCTGTTTCAGCATGGCGGTCTTGATCCGTTCGGCCTCCGAAGCGCTCTCGCCCTCGATCTGATAGTCCCAGTAGGCTTTCGGAATGGCCAGATGATAATACCGGCTGTCCGACGTCGGCTTGATATGGTACGAAATGACGGACTGCGTGGCATCGATTATATTGAGCACGCCGTCGTATGCCCCCGTCTTGATCTCGACGGAGACGACGTTTCCGATCTGATCGCCCATTTTGGCTGCTGCGGCCACGACATATACGGTCGTATCTTTCAGGTTCTTCACTTCGACGAGCGATTCCTTGTCGAGAGTCAGGGCCGTGCCGTTGGCAAGGATATTTTCGGCCGAGGGAATCAGCATGCCCTTTTCCACGCAGACGTATGCGGCCGCGTCGGCATACTCGGGCGTTACCGTAAAGGAAATGCTGCTGGCGGTCGTCGCGCCCGGCGCAATCTTGACGGCAGGCATTTCGGGACCCGACGTGTCGTCGTCCTTGCAGCCCGTCGCACAGAAAAGCAGAGCGGCGACGAACAGGTTAGCCAAATAGCGTAAATTAAATTTCATAAAAGCAATGTTTAATAATTCGTAAATCTTCTTTTGCGCGGCAATATACGCTTTTTTTTGTTATTCTGCGAATGAGGAGGTTATGCCCGTTTTTTTTGAAATCGTCACTTCGTAATCGTTTCGGCTCGTATAAGGTATGTTTTGTAAGTAGTGTGACCGGTTTTTCGACAACATGTTACTGAAAAGGGCGAATACGGTAACAGGAGCGGATTTTGCAGGGCGCGCCTCGAATTGGCCCGGTACCGTCGGGCCTGCGCGTTGGAATGCCGTTTGTCCGTTTCGCGGAATCGGTATGCGCTCTATCGGGAGCGATGCGGTAGGAGCGATTCTTTTTGCGTTTCGCGCTGTTCGGACCGAAGGACCGCTTTTCGTCCGAACGGCGAGCTGCTTTCCGGCGGGTAATGCGGACGACTCTCCTTATGTGAGGACGGGCGGTCCGATGAAGCGGAAGAGGGGCGTTGCGGAGCCTTTTCATTATGTGGCCGAGCGCAGTTTGACAGGGGGTATGGGAGCAGGACCGGTCGTCGGATGCTTGTCCCTCGGTCCGTGGCCGAAACCCGGTCGCTCGTATTGCATATTCGGAATAATTGCGCTAATTTTGCCGTGTCGCTACGGTTCCGTAGCTCAGTTGGATAGAGCAACAGCCTTCTAAGCTGTGGGTCGCGCGTTCGAACCGCGCCGGAATCACCGGGCTCGAAACGTCCTTTGGCCAGTGCCGGAGGACGTTTCGTTTTGTCTCGGAAGCGGTGGCCGTCTTCTCCTCCGTTGGTTGGGACATTCCTTAAGTGCGTGTATCTCCGTACCGTTGCTTCTTGTCCGGTCCGACTGGTTTCCGTTTGGCCGTCCGCTTGTTTGGGCGGTCCGCCATTTACCGGAGACGGTCGTCCGGGGCGGGGAATACGCGGATTCGCTTGCCCGATGTGCCGTCTGCCATTCCTCCGACCGAACCGCTCAATAAATCCGGCGGATTATTCCCGTTTTAAAATAAAAAATGCTACATTTGTAGCAATTGGAAAGTAAATAAAACGCTCAAATGCCTGATTACCATGATGAGGTAACGCGACATAGAAAACCCGACTGGCTGAAGATCAAGCTCCACCGGAGCGAAGAGTTCGGCGAGGTCGCCCGCATCGTCCGGGAGCACGGGCTCCATACGATTTGCAGCAGCGGCCGTTGCCCGAACCAGGCCGAGTGCTGGAGTCGGCGCACGGCTACTTTCATGATCTTGGGCGACATATGTACTCGCTCGTGCAAGTTCTGCGCGACAGCTACGGGGAAGCCGTTACCGCCCGATCCGGACGAGCCGCGGAAGCTCGCCCGTTCCATATCGCTTATGGGACTGAAACACTGCGTGGTCACGTCGGTGGACCGCGATGACCTGCCCGACGGCGGAGCCGCCTTGTGGGCCGAGTCCGTGCGCGCGGTGCGGGAATTGAATCCCGATACGACGATCGAGCTGCTGATTCCCGACTTCGACGCGCGCGAGGAGCTGATTGACTTGGTCGCCGACGCGCGTCCGGACATTCTCGGGCACAACATCGAGACGGTGCGGAGGCTGACGCCTCAGGTGCGCTCGCGCGCCCGATACGAAGTGAGTCTGCGGACGCTCGCTCACATAGCTCGCCGGGGGCTGACGGCCAAGAGCGGCCTGATGGTCGGCCTCGGCGAAACCGACAGCGAGGTACTCGAAGCCGTGGACGATCTGGTCGAGGCAGGCGTGCAGATTCTGACGATCGGACAGTATCTCCGGCCGTCGCTGCGCCATTTGCCGGTGGCCGAATACGTAACCCCCGAGAAATTCGCTTGGTATAAGGAGCAGGCCCTTGCGCGGGGACTGCGCTACGTGGAGAGCGGACCTATGGTCCGCTCGTCCTATATGGCCGAGAAGGCCATGAGAAGCTGTCGTACCCCAAAATAAACGGATCGTGGAAAACGTTACTTACAGGTATGTCGGGCGAGCGGAGTACGGAGCCGTGTGGGAGATGCAGAAGCGCATGTTCAACGAGCTGCTCGAGGCGAAAAAAGCAGGCATCGGGGCCGGGCAGACGCTGCTGATGGTGGAACATCCGCATGTCTACACGCTCGGCAAGAGCGGTCACGAGTCCAATATGCTCGTAAGCGACGAATTCCTGCGTTCGATCGGGGCGAGCTACTTCCATACCGACCGGGGCGGGGACATCACCTATCACGGGTACGGTCAGTTGGTCGGCTATCCGATTTTGGACCTCGAGCGTCTCGGACTGAGCCTCAAGGAGTATGTTTGGACCGTCGAGGAGTGCGTGATACGGACCGTGGCCGAGTACGGTATCGAGGCCGGGCGGCTCGACGGGGCGACCGGCGTCTGGATCGAGGGCGACACGCCGCGCGCGCGCAAGATCTGCGCTATCGGGGTCAAGGCTTCGCGCTATGTGACGATGCACGGGTTCGCGCTGAACGTGACGACCGATCTGCGCTATTTCTCGTACATCAATCCTTGCGGCTTCGTCGACAAGGGGGTTACCTCGATCGAGAAAGAGACGGGAGCCCGGCCGTCGTTGGAAGAGGTGGCGCGTCGCTTCGCCGCGCATTTCGGCGAGCTTGCCGGTTGCCGGGTGAGCTATTAGCCCGGCCCGAGCCGGACATGCGGCCGGACGATTTGGAAAATAAGACGTTAAAATAAATAAAGGTTATGTCAGCAGAAAAAAGATGGGTGATCAAGCCCCAAGGGGATCCTGCGAAGGTAGAGAATCTCTCTGCCGCGCTGGGCATTCCTCCGGTGCTTGCCAACCTACTTGTTCAGCGCGGCATCGAAACACACGAGGAAGCATGGCAGTTCTTTAATCCGAAACTGGAGAACCTGCATGACCCGTTCCTGATGAAGGATATGGACCGGGCCGTGCGCAGAGTCGACGAGGCGGTACGCCGCGGGGAGCCGGTCATGGTCTACGGAGATTACGACGTGGACGGCACGACGGCGGTGGCGCTCGTCTATTCGTTCCTGCGACGGCAGGGCCACCCTTCGCTGCTGTTCTACATCCCCGACCGCTATACCGAAGGGTACGGCGTGTCGATCAAGGCGATAGACTATGCGCAGCGCAAGGGGGTCAAGCTGATCATCGCGCTCGATTGCGGGATCAAGGCGACGGAAAAGGTGGCTTATGCCAAGTCCAAGGGAATCGACTTTATCGTCTGCGATCATCATCTGCCCGGAGATACCATTCCCGACGCGGTGGCCGTGCTCGATCCCAAGCGGGTCGATTGCGGGTATCCGTTCAAGGAACTTTCCGGCTGCGGAGTGGGGTTCAAGATGTTGCAGGGGTACTGTCAGTACAAGGGTTTGCCTTTCTCGGAGGTGGAGTGCCTGCTTGATCTGGTGGTTGTCAGCATCGCGTCGGACATCGTCCCTCTGGTCGGGGAGAACAGGATTCTGGCCCATTACGGCCTCAAGCGGCTGAACGAGAAGCCCGGCAAGGGACTTCTGTCGATCATCAAGATCTGCGGGCTCGACAAGCACCAGATCACGATCGACGACATCGTATTCAAGATCGGGCCTCGCATCAACGCCGCAGGGCGCATGGAGGTCGACTCCGACGACGAGAACGCCGCTCCGTCCGGCGGGCATTCGGCCGTCTATCTGATGGTCGCGCGCGACGAGGAGGTAGCCTCCGAATACGGCGCTTTCATCGATACGTGCAATCAGGACCGCAAGAACATCGACCGTTCGATCACGCAGCAGGCGCACGAGCTGATCGAGCGCAATCCGGAGATGAAGGCCCGCAAGAGCACCGTGATCTACAATCCGAAATGGATGAAAGGCATCGTCGGGATCGTCGCGTCGCGCCTGATCGAGACCTATTACCGTCCGACCGTCGTGCTGACGATGAGCAACGGCTTCGTGACGGGATCGGCGCGGAGCGTGCCGGGGTTCGATCTCTATCAGGCCGTCGAGTCGTGCTCGGACCTGCTGGAGAATTTCGGAGGTCACATTTATGCGGCCGGGCTCACGATGCGGCCGGAGAACGTAGACGAGTTCACGCGCCGCTTCAACGAATACGTCGAACGGCACATCGATCCCCAGATGCTGATTCCGCAGGTCGAGATCGACTCCGAGCTGCTGTTCAGCGATATCACGCCGCAGTTCCGCTCGACGCTGAACCGCTTCCAGCCGTTCGGCCCGGGCAACAACTCGCCGGTGTTCGTCACGCGCGGCGTCAGCAATCGCGGCGACGCCCGGCTGGTGGGAGCCGAGCGGGAGCATCTGAAAATGGACCTGATTCAGGGACAGAAGCCCAATACGCTGATTCCGGCCATCGCTTTCCAGCAGCCGGCCTTGTACGAGCATGTCCGCTCGGGCCGGGGAATCGACGTCTGCTATACGGTCGTCGAGAATCACTATCGGGGGACGGTTACGCCGCAGTTGCGTATCAAGGATATCAAAAAGTCGGGGCCGAAATAACGCGTCGAAACCGGTTCCGTCGAGAAAGCCGGCTCATCAGAGCCGGCTTTTTTCGTTTCGGAAAGTCCGGGAAAGTTTCATTTTCGGTTCATTTGGGAAGGATAAACATTAAAAAAGCAAGGAAAAACAATTTTTTTTACACGCTTTCGCCCGATGGATGATGCAAGTCGGCGAGCAACCAGGCCGGGATGATGCCAATTCGTTGCAAATTAGTTCGTTAAATAAAAAGAGCTTGTCCTCCTGTTCCCTGTGGCGCTTTTTGGGCTGCCTTGCAATAATTTGATAATCAGCGGTGTGTTTTTGTAAATATGCCCTCCGGAAAATCTTTGTCCTCTTGCAATGAGCTGAAATCTCCGTTATGTTTGTTTCAAAAGGAATGACGATCGAATGAAATGTACAAACCTGAAGCGAAAAATGCCAAGTTATAAATTATAAAAGCAAACAATCAAATATTATTCCCCTCCCAACAAATTAGCACGGGAGCGATGCAACCGCCTATCGCATCGCTCCCGATTCTTTTACTGCCGGTACGCTCCGGCGCTTCCTGTCCTGGCACGGCGGAGGAAATATCCGCGCGTGCGATGTCCTATCGGTTCCGAATGGCCGGACCGGCCAGCCCTTCTGCGGCTGCGGCGCGGTAGAGCCGGTCCATGGCCCGTTCGATTACCCGGCGGGGAGAGGCGATGTTGAAACGCATCCAGCCGCGTCCCTGCTCGCCGAACATCGATCCCTCGTTGACACCGAGTCCTGCCCGGTCGATCAGCAGGCGGTACGTCTGCTCGTGGGTCATGGGCCATTCCCGAAAATCGAGCCACATCAGGTAGGTGCCTTCGGGCCGGACCGCACGAACGGAAGGCATGCGGTCGCGCAAAAAGTCGAGCACGTAGTTCACGTTTCCGTCCAGATAGTCGATCAGTTGCTCGAGCCACTCGTCGCACCGACTGTAAGCCGCTTCCAGCGCAACGGCTCCGAATATGTTGCCCTGATCGGCATGCAGCTTGGCCAGCTCGGTCTGCAGACGCCGGCGGAGCGAGTCGTCCGGCACGATGACGACCGACGTAGAGAGTCCGGCCATGTTGAATGTCTTGCTCGGCGCGATGAACGTGACCGTCCGGCGCGCGAACCGCTCGTCGAGCGCGGCGATATGCAGATGCCGGTGCGGGTCGTATATCAGGTCGGAATGGATTTCGTCGGAGAGGATCAGTACGTCGTGCTTCACGCACAGTTCGCCGATGCGCGTCAGTTCTTCCCGGGTGAAGACGCGCCCGGTCGGATTGTGCGGATTCGACATCAGCAACGCTTTCGCTCCGGACAACTGGCGGTCCAGATCGTCGAAGTCGACG
>ENA-OPCL01003090-OPCL01003090.1-human-gut-metagenome-genome-assembly--contig:-NODE-3090-length-10016-cov-2.717599_pt1 | contig 10016 bp, 5 predicted proteins | sample MGYA00241251_ERZ501482 | MGnify/ENA primary metagenome ERZ501482 (study PRJEB25962, sample SAMEA2042581) | human gut metagenome | biome: human gut; feature: human-associated habitat; material: faeces... | reverse complement strand
TGCCAGACTTCCTGCCAGTCCGCATGTAAAACTTCCTGTACAGTAGGAAACCAGAGCTGCGAGCAGAAATAAGATCAGCTATGGAGAAATGAGATAAGCAGCGGAACTTTTATTCCGCTGCTTATCTTACGCTTAGAAAGGATTTTAGTAAAATGAGTCTGATTCACCGTTATAAAAGCAATGGCTTTAATATTGTACTGGATATCAACAGTGGATGCATCCATCTGGTAGATGAGGTTACATATGAGGTCCTTCCATATCTGGAAGAGGGCCTTGGCACAGAAGCTATTGCAGAGAAACTGGAAAACAAATATAACAGAGAAGATATTGAGACATCTGTAAGAGAATGTAATAAGCTGAAAGAAGATGGAATGCTTTTTACAAAAGATGTTTATGAGAATGTAATTGAAGAATTTTCAAATAACCGGCAGACCGTTGTAAAAGCATTGTGCCTGCACATTGCTCATGACTGCAATCTGGCCTGCCGTTATTGTTTTGCCGAAGAAGGCGAATATCATGGCAGAAGAGCTCTTATGTCTTATGAAGTCGGCAAAAAAGCTCTTGATTTCCTGATCGCGAACTCCGGTTCCAGGAAAAACCTGGAAGTAGATTTCTTTGGCGGCGAGCCGCTGATGAACTGGCAGGTTGTCAAAGACCTGGTGGCATACGGAAGAGAGCAGGAAAAGCTTCATGACAAGCACTTCCGTTTTACTGTAACTACGAATGGTGTACTTCTGAATGATGATATCCAGGAGTTTATCAATAAAGAAATGGACAATGTAGTCATCAGTCTTGACGGACGTAAAGAAGTCAATGACAGAATGCGTCCGTTCAGAAATGGAAAGGGAAGCTATGATCTGATCGTACCGAAGTTCCAGAAGCTTGCTGATTCACGTAATCAGGAGCGCTACTATATCCGCGGAACATTTACCAGAAACAATCTGGATTTTTCAGAGGATGTAAAGCATTTTGCAGAGCTTGGCTTCAAGCAGATGTCGATCGAACCGGTTGTCGGGGATGAATCTGATCCGTATGCAATCCGTGAAGAAGATCTTCCGCAGATCTTTGATGAGTATGACAAGCTTGCAAGATATATCATTGAGAAAGACAAAAAGGGAGAAGGATTCAATTTCTTCCACTTTATGATCGACCTGGAAGGAGGACCTTGTCTGTACAAACGTCTGTCCGGATGTGGTTCGGGAACAGAATACCTTGCTGTTACTCCATGGGGAGATTTCTATCCGTGTCATCAGTTTGTAGGTGATGAAAATTTCCTGATGGGAAATGTAAACGAAGGAATTACAAGACCGGAGATCGCAGATGAGTTCCGTTGCTGCAATGTATATACCAAAGAAAAATGCAAGAAATGTTTTGCAAGATTCTACTGCAGTGGCGGGTGTATGGCAAACGCATACAAGTATGCAGACGGATTAAATGATTCTTATGATCTGGGCTGTGAGATGGAACGTAAGCGCGTGGAATGCGCGATTATGATAAAGGCTGCAATGGCAGACGAAAACTAAGAAAGGGACTTGGACATGAAGAAGAGTAAAGGAATAGTAAGCCTTGTTCTGATTGCTGCACTTTTAGGACTTCTTGGATTTACCTGCTGGCAGGGATTTGGTTCCTCCCACACAGGTTCTGCAAGAAATATCAATCTTGGTCTTGACCTTGCAGGTGGTGTCAGCATCACTTATCAGGCAAAAGACAAGAATCCTTCAGCAGAAGATATGAAGGATACGATCTACAAGTTACAGAAGCGTGTAGAGCAGTACAGCACAGAGGCGAGTGTATATCAGGAAGGAGACGACCGGATCAATATTGAGATCCCGGGCGTATCAGATGCGAATAAGGTACTGGAAGAACTTGGAAAACCTGGATCACTGGTATTTCAGGATGCAGATGGCAACACCGTTCTTGAAGGAACAGATGTTAAAAATGCAGAGGCCCAGACGCAGGAAAACTCTACGACTAAGAATAAAGAATATGTAGTTGCCCTGCAGCTTACCAAAGAAGGAACAACCAAATTTGCAGAAGCAACAGCAGCAAATGTAGGAAAACAGATTTCCATTATTTATGATGGACAGACAATCAGTTCACCAAGAGTTAATCAGGCGATCGAAGGCGGAGAAGCCGTTATCACAGGGATGTCAAGCTATGAAGAAGCAGACAATCTTGCAGCTACCATCCGAATCGGTGGACTTTCTCTGGAACTGGAAGAACTTCGCTCTAATGTAGTAGCTGCACAGCTCGGAGAAGAAGCAATCAGTACAAGCTTAATGGCTGGTGCCATCGGACTTGCCATCATCTTCGTATTTATGTGCTTCGTATATCTGCTTCCGGGACTTGCAGCAGGTCTTGCACTTCTGATCTATACAGGACTGATCCTGGTGCTTTTAAATGCATTCAATATCACGCTTACCCTTCCGGGTATTGCAGGTATTATTCTTGGAATCGGTATGGCGGTGGATGCCAACGTTATCATTTTCGCCCGTGTGCGTGAAGAAGTGACAACAGGTATCAGTGTTAAGACTTCCCTGAAGAATGGTTTCCACAAAGCAATGTCTGCGATCGTTGACGGTAACGTAACAACTCTGATCGCTGCAGCTATTCTCTGGTTCAAGGGTTCAGGTTCTGTAAAAGGATTTGCACAGACACTGGCACTTGGTATTGTTGTGTCAATGTTTACGGCACTTGTTATTACCAGGATCATCATTTTCTCTCTGTATGCGATTGGTCTTCGTGATGTGAAATTTTATGCGAAGAAATTCAAAAAAGAAAGAAAAATTATCGACTTCCTCGGAAAGAAAGCCATTTTCTTTGCAATATCAATTGCTGTGATCGCAGCAGGTTTTGTGACAATGGGAGTCCAGTCGGGAAAAGGTGAAGGTGCGCTGAACTACAGCCTGGAATTCAAGGGCGGTACGGCTACAACCGTAACATTTGATAAAGATTACTCGATCAAAGAGATTGATTCAAAGATCGTTCCGGTTGTAGAAGATGTGACCGGAGATCACAATGTACAGGCACAGAAAGTAAAAGACAGCAATCAGATCATCATCAAGACACAGACGCTGAATCTTGACGAAAGAGAAGCACTTAACAATGCGCTTGCTGATAAATTTGGTGTAGACACATCGACAATTACAGCAGAAAATATCAGTTCTACGGTAAGCTCCGAGATGAGACAGGATGCGATCATTGCAGTTATCATTTCAGCGATCTGTATGCTGATCTATATCTGGTTCCGGTTCAAAGATGTACGTTTCGCATCAAGTGCGGTTCTTGCTCTTTTACACGATTTGTTATTTGTGCTTACATTCTATGCACTTGCAAGAACATCTGTCGGTAATACATTTATCGCATGTATGCTGACAATCCTTGGATATTCTATCAATGCGACGATCGTTATTTTCGACCGTATCCGTGAAGAGCTTCGGGTCATGAAGAGAAACGATGATCTGAAAGCGCTTGTAAACAGAAGTATCACTTATACACTGACAAGAAGTATTTACACAACATTTACTACATTTGTCATGGTAGCGGTTCTTTATATCATGGGTGTAAGCTCTATTAAAGAATTTGCAGCACCTCTTATGGTTGGTATTGCAGGTGGCGGATATTCATCTGTATGTATCACCGGTGCATTATGGTATGTAATGAAAACAAAAATCGGCGGCAAAAAAGCAGCGAAAAAGAAATAACTGACAGAAAATGAGGTGTCGGGGGAGAATCCTCCGGCATCTTTGTATTATCTGACTACCAAAGAAAGGAAAAGAGAAAATGGAGAACTGGGTACTTCTGAGAAAAGGAGCGGATTTTCAGCATATCAGTGAGAAATTCCATATCAGCCCGCGAGTGGCTTCCCTGATAAGAAACCGGGATGTGATCGGGGATGATGCGATCGAGAAATATTTAAACGGTACGATCGCCGATCTGTACGATGGAATGCTGATGAAGGATATGGACAAGGCAGTAGCGGTTCTTGGAGAAAAGATAAAAGAAAATGCAAAAATCAGGATCATCGGAGACTATGATATTGATGGAATCCAGTCGACCTATATTCTTCTGGAGGGATTCCGGATGCTCGGAGCTGATGTGGACAGTGACATTCCGGATCGTATGAAGGACGGGTATGGTCTGAACCGGAACCTGATCGACCGGGCGCTGGAGGCCGACGTGGATACGATCGTTACCTGTGATAACGGGATTGCGGCGGCAGAGGAGATCGCCTATGCAAAAAGTATGGGAATGACGATTGTGGTGACGGATCATCATGAGGTCCCGTATACGGAAATTGGTGCGGGACGAAGATATATTCTGCCGGAGGCAGATGCGGTTGTGGATCCGAAGCAGGAGGACTGTACTTATCCGTTCAAAGGGCTGTGCGGGGCTGCGGTTGCTTACAAGCTGGTGGAGGCTCTGATGGAAGCCATGGGAAAAGATGCGGAAGATGCAGACTATCTGATGGAAAATGTGGCAATCGCAACGATCGGTGATGTTATGGATCTGGTGGACGAAAACCGTATTTTCGTTAAACAGGGACTGGATATGCTGAAACGGACGGAGAATCTGGGACTGAAGGCGCTGATGGGATGTACTGGTGTGAATGTAGATAAGCTGTCTCCGTATCACATTGGATTTGTGATCGGTCCGTGTATGAATGCCAGTGGAAGACTGGATACAGCAAAGCGTGCCCTGGAGCTTCTGGAGGCAAAGAAAGTGGCGGAGGCGGATCTGCTGGCAGGTGATCTGAAAGCACTCAATGACAGCCGGAAGGATATGACGGCGCAGGCGGTAGAAGAGGCGTTTATCCAGGTGGAGAACAGTGAACTTAAGGATGCAGACGTGCTGGTGGTCTACCTGCCGGAATGTCATGAAAGCCTTGCCGGGATCGTGGCAGGAAGGATCCGGGAAAAATATTACCGTCCGGTCTTTGTGCTGACGAAGGGCGCGGAAGGTTTAAAGGGCTCAGGAAGATCGATCGAGACCTGGCACATGTATGAAGGACTGAACCGGGTAAAGCATCTGTTGTCAAAATTTGGCGGGCATAAGATGGCGGCAGGTCTCTCCATGCCGGAGGAGAATCTGGAACAGTTCCGTAAGGAGATTAACGAAAAATCCGGGATCACACCAGAGGATCTGAATGAAAAGATTGCCATAGATATGCAGCTCCCGTTTGAATGTGTCAATGAAAAATTTATCGGAGAGCTTGCGGTTCTGGAACCATTTGGCAAAGGAAATGCACGTCCGGTCTTTGCAGAAAGACAGGTACAGGTGGAAAGTGCGAGAATCCTTGGCAAGAATAAAAATGTGCTGAAGTTGCAGGTGAAGGATCTTCACGGTACAAGGATGGATGCCATGTATTTTGGAGATGTGAATACCTTTGTGGAATATGTGCGTGAAAAATTTGGAGATATTGCCTGTGAGTGTCTGCTGCGCGGACATGGGCATGGAATTGTTATGGCATTTACCTATTATCCTGATATCAATGAGTATCAGGGAGTCCGTACGCCACAGATTGTGATCCAAAATTATAAATAATTTGAAAAACAGCAATTTTATGCTATACTAATAGATATTGCATATATTTGTAGGTAAGGTGGAGAAGAAAGATGAAAAAACTTGAAGAATATGTTGTCAGCATTCCGGATTATCCGGAAAAAGGAATTATTTTCAGAGATGTAACCAGCATTCTTGAAGATCCGGAAGGGCTTCAGCTTTCCATTCGGGAACTGCAGGATAAGCTTGAAGGCATGGATTTCAACATCGTGATCGGACCGGAGTCCAGAGGATTTATTTTTGGAATGCCGATTGCATATAATCTGCAAAAAGCATTTGTGCCGATTCGTAAAAAAGGAAAGCTTCCTTGCGAGACAGCATCGATCAAGTATGATTTGGAATATGGAAGTGCAGAGATCGAGATCCACAAGCGTTCGATCAAACCGGGAGACAAGGTTGTGATCGTAGATGACCTGATGGCAACAGGCGGTACGGCAGAAGCAATGATCAAACTGATCGAAGGACTTGGCGGTGAGGTTGTAGAAGTTCTCTGCCTGATCGAACTGATGGGATTAAAAGGACGGGAAAAACTGAAAGGATACAAAGTAGATTCCGTAATCCAGTATCCGGGAAACTAATGAGAAAGAAGGGAAGGCTATGGCAGACGATATCGGAATCCAGCAGGAGATGCTGATCGAACCAACACATAAAAAACTGGAGATCGTAGATGGTCATGCGGTAAAGGATGTGGAAGATTATCAGAATCCGGAACTGCTCTATAAAAGTCTGATCGAGCGAGTCAGAAAGTACCATCCTTCGGCGGACGTCTCTATGATCGAAAAAGCATATCACATTGCAAGAAATGCGCACAAAGGTCAGACACGGAAATCCGGAGAAGAGTATATTATCCATCCTCTGTGGGTAGGAATCATTCTGGCACAACTGGAGATGGACAAAGAGACGATCGTTGCCGGCATCCTTCATGATGTGGTAGAAGACACGGTGATGACGGACGAAGAAATCCGTCAGGAATTCGGAGATGAGGTGGCTCTTCTGGTAGACGGTGTCACAAAGCTAGGACAGCTTTCCTATTCAGCGGATAAGCTGGAGGTCCAAGCTGAGAATCTTCGTAAGATGTTCCTTGCGATGGCAAAAGATATCCGTGTTATCATCATCAAGCTTGCCGACCGTCTGCACAATATGCGTACCCTGCAGTATATGCGACCGGAGAAGCAGTTGGAAAAAGCAAAAGAAACCATGGATATCTATGCTCCGATCGCACAACGGCTTGGTATTTCCAAGATCAAGACAGAGCTTGATGACCTGGCGCTCAAATATTCCCAGCCGGAGGTTTTTAACGATCTGGTAAAGCAGATCAATGCAAGAAAAACGGAAAGGGAAGAATTTGTCCAGCAGATCGTGGATGAGGTTTCCACGCATATGAAGAATGCGAACATTGATGCAGAAGTGAACGGACGTGTGAAGCATTTCTTCAGCATTTATAAGAAGATGGTGAACCAGGATAAGACGGTGGATCAGATATATGATCTGTTTGCAGTCCGTATTATCGTAGATTCTGTAAAAGACTGTTATGCGGCGCTTGGAGTTATCCATGAGATGTATACACCGGTACCGGGACGTTTTAAAGATTATATCGCAATGCCGAAGGCAAATATGTACCAGTCTCTGCATACGACTCTGATGAGTTCGATCGGTCAGCCGTTTGAGATCCAGATCCGTACAAAAGAGATGCATAAAACTGCTGAATACGGTATTGCGGCACACTGGAAATATAAAGAGTCTGAAGATGGAAAGAAGAGCGTTGAAGCGAAGGAAGAAGAGAAACTGAGCTGGCTTCGTCAGATCCTGGAATGGCAGCGAGACATGTCAGACAACCGGGAATTTCTTAATCTTCTGAAAGGAGACCTGGATCTATTTGCAGAGGATGTATACTGCTTTACACCGAACGGAGATGTCAAGAACCTGCCGAACGGTTCTACGCCGGTTGACTTTGCCTATGCGATCCATACTGCGGTCGGCAACAAGATGGTAGGTGCCAGAGTCAATGGCAAGCTGGTCAATATCGATTACAAGATCCAGAACGGGGACCGAATCGAGATCCTGACTTCGCAGAACTCCAAAGGACCGAGCCGTGACTGGCTGAGTATCGTCAAGAGTACCCAGGCGAAGAACAAGATCAACCAGTGGTTTAAGAAAGAATTCAAAGAAGAAAATATTGTACGTGGTAAGGAAATGCTCGCCGCGTACTGTAAGGCAAAAGGATTTGTACTCTCGGATCTGATGAAACTGAAATATATGCAGATCGTGCAGGAAAAGTACGGCTTTAAGGACTGGGATTCGATCCTTGCAGCACTTGGACATGGCGGATTGAAGGAAGGGCAGATCGTCAACCGTCTTGCAGAAGAATACAGTAAGGATCACCGAAAAGAACTGACCGACGAAAGTGTTCTGGAAAAGGTTGCGGAAGCGGCAAAGAACAAGGTGCATATCACCAGATCCAAGAGTGGTATCGTGGTCAAGGGAATCGACGATATGGCAGTGCGTTTTTCCAGATGCTGCAATCCGGTGCCGGGAGATGAGATCGTTGGCTTTATCACCCGCGGACGCGGAATGTCGATCCACCGGACGGACTGTGTCAATATCATTCATCTGTCAGAAGCGGAAAGGGTGCGTCTGATCCCGGCAGAATGGGAAAAACCGGAGGAAGGTACAGATACCGGAAGCTATCTGGCTGAGATCAAGATGTATGCAAATGACAGGCAGGGACTTCTGATGGATATGTCTAAGGTGTTCACGGAGATGAATATTGATGTGAAGTCTATGAATGTAAGAACCAGCAAACAGGGAACAGCAACAATCGAAGCCGGATTTATTGTCCGGGGAAGAGAGGAGCTTGGAAAAGTGATTGGAAAGCTCCGGCAGATCGTCGGCGTGCTGGATATAGAACGAGCAGTGGGGTAAAAAGAAATGAAAATCGAAAAATTTGTAACAGGAATTATCAGTACCAATTGTTACATTGTTACTAATGAAGAAACAAAAGAGACCGTGATCGTTGATCCGGCAAACCTGTCAAAAGCGATGATCGGTTATATCGAAGAGGAAGAGCTTGTAATTAAGGCAATTCTTCTGACTCATGCGCATTTTGATCATATCATGGGAATCGATAAAGTGATCGACCGGTATGGTGAAATGCCGGTTTACGTAGAAGAATCTGATCTGGAGCTTCTTCACACACCGTCTATGAATGAGTCAACGGTATATACAAATGGCTATAGCTACCCGGGTGGAGACGTGATCCATGATGGAGATGTGCTTCATCTGATCGGAGAAGATTTCCGGGTGATCCATACACCGGGACATACCCAGGGCGGCGTATCCTACTATGTAGAAAAAGAGGGAGTACTTTTCAGTGGAGATACATTGTTCTGTTGTTCAGTCGGAAGAAGTGATTTTGCAACCAGCAGCACTTCTGCACTGATTCGTTCGATCAAGGAAAAGTTGTTCCTGCTTCCGGATGAAACAAAGGTATTCCCGGGACATATGGGCGCAACAACGATTGGCAACGAAAAAGTGAACAACCCGTATGTATAGAGGAGCAGAGAAATGATTCGGATCAGCTGTAAGAATGAACGTTTCACCTACGACATGTATCATATCGTAAAGTCATTTCTTCCTGATGCCGAGATCAGCCAGAAGGTAGATCCAGAACAGGAACTTCTGATCGAAATGACCGCAGAAGAGGAACCAGATCTGGAAGAGCAGGCATGTGATAAAAAGGTCCGGTGGACCTTTTTTCATTGCAGGGAGGCTGAAATCGCAGACATCAGCGAAAAAAGAGAACAAAAGCGTTATATCAATAAAAAATTATATCAGACCCTGGTCAAAAAGATCGGAGAAGAACATGCATGGGGGAATATGACAGGTGTCCGCCCCACAAAGATGATCATGGAAAGACTGGAAGAAGGTTCTTCTGAGGAAGAAATCATCCGGTATATGCATGATACCTATGTGGTAAGCGAGAAAAAAGCAATGCTAGGTATCGAGATTGCAAAGCGGGAAAAAGCCCAGCTTGACAAGCTGGATTATGAAAATGGATACAGTCTTTATATCGGAATTCCGTTCTGCCCGACAACCTGCAGTTACTGCTCCTTTACTTCTTATCCGGTTGCAAAATGGCAGGACCGGATGGATGAATATGTAGATGCACTTTTAAAAGAGCTTGCATTTATTGCAGAGGTTTCAAAAGAAAAGCATCTTAATGCGATTTATATGGGAGGCGGTACGCCGACAACCCTGAGTGCACAGCAGATGGATCGGGTTTTGAGTTTCCTGGAAGAACATTTTTCCTTTGAACATCTGAAAGAATATACGATCGAAGCCGGAAGACCGGACAGTATTACTGAGGACAAGCTGCGAGTGATCCGAAAGCATGGAGTTGGCAGAATTTCCATCAATCCACAGACCATGCAGCAGAAGACACTGGATCTTGTCGG
>ENA-OPCL01003085-OPCL01003085.1-human-gut-metagenome-genome-assembly--contig:-NODE-3085-length-10038-cov-2.367825_pt1 | contig 10038 bp, 7 predicted proteins | sample MGYA00241251_ERZ501482 | MGnify/ENA primary metagenome ERZ501482 (study PRJEB25962, sample SAMEA2042581) | human gut metagenome | biome: human gut; feature: human-associated habitat; material: faeces... | reverse complement strand
TCTGAAAGAGAGACTTTCCAGAATCATCATCGGATACACTTACGGTAAGGTTGCTGAGCAGAAACCGGTAACAGCAGGAGACCTCCACGCAGAGGGTGCTATGACAGCACTTCTGAAGGACGCTCTGAAACCGAACCTTGTACAGACACTGGAGCATGTTCCGGCAATCGTTCATGGCGGACCATTCGCAAATATCGCTCACGGATGTAACTCCGTAACCGCTACAAAGATGGCTATGAAGCTTGCTGATTATGCCATCACAGAGGCTGGCTTCGGTGCTGATCTTGGAGCTGAGAAATTCCTGGATATCAAGTGCCGTATGGCAGGTCTTACACCAAGTGCCGTTGTTATCGTAGCAACCGTACGTGCTCTGAAATATAATGGTGGCGTTGCAAAAGCAGATCTTAACAATGAGAACCTTGAGGCTCTTGAAAAAGGTATCCCGAACCTTCTGAAGCATGTAAGCAATATCAAAAATGTATACAAGCTCCCATGTGTGGTAGCTATTAACGCATTCCCGACCGATACCAAGGCAGAGCTTGATTTTGTGGAAGCAAAATGCAAGGAGCTTGGCGTAAACGTAGCACTTTCCGAGGTATGGGCAAAAGGTGGCGAAGGCGGAATCAAGCTTGCTGAGGAAGTGATTCGTCTTGTTGAAGAGCCGAATGATTTCACATATGCTTATGAACTGGAAGGCTCCATCGAGGACAAGCTGAACCAGATCGTACAGAAGGTTTACGGTGGAAAGAAAGTGGTTCTTACAGCAAATGCCCAGAAGCAGGCGAAACAGCTGGAGGCACTTGGATTTGGCAACTGCCCGATCTGTGTGGCTAAGACCCAGTACAGCTTAACAGACGACCAGACAAAGCTTGGTGCTCCGACAGATTTCGAGGTAACAGTAAGAAATCTTAAGATTTCTGCAGGTGCAGGATTTATTGTTGCACTGACAGGTGAGATCATGACCATGCCAGGTCTTCCGAAAGTACCGGCAGCAACCAAGATCGACGTAGACGAGAGCGGTAAGATCACAGGACTGTTCTAATATAAAGATTTTTTGAGGGGAATTCAGATAGAAAGCGGTAGAGCTTGCAAAAATAGAGGCTCTGCCGCTTTTTATATTGTTGTCTATTGCTCATGGCGGCGGTCCAGCCATTTACAGATGTAGTGGCCAACAATGTTCCCGGCCAGAAGGGTAAAGAACAAAGCAACATATTTCTGCATGGTGTTCACCTCTTTCATTCAGGATTGTATCTGCATTATATCATATTTCGAATGAAAATAATTGACTTTTTGCGGTGAATGGACTATGCTGTGTGTAGCTAAAGAAAGTAATTATGCTTATCATGGGCAAAGCAAAACCCCCGGAAGTGGTCGAGACTTCCGGGGGTTTTTGTTCCGTTTATGTAAGGTGGTTTAATCCTTTAGGCTGTTACTGCCTGTCGTTTCTGCCCAGCCATTTGCAAATGAAGTAGCTAGCCACATTTGCCATAACAGAAACAAAGAAAGTAATTATAGAACTTGTCATGGGACTTCACCTCCTTTCTGCTGGAGGTTCGGCAGCAACAGCATTATAGCATGTTCAAAACAAAAATGGTATAATATTATAAATTGTCAAGAATATCAGAAATCTCCTGCTGCTTGTTGGGATAAAACTCACAATGTCGAGGAAATCGCAGAGGGGACGCGCATGTGACATTTGCGTTAATTAAGAGGAATCCTATAGAAAAAATTGTAGAGATAAATGAATGTGGGGGGAAATATGGTATACACATGCAAATATAAATCGCTAATCGGAGATATTTTACTTGCCGCAGATGAAATCGGACTTACCGGTCTGTGGTTTGAAGGACAGAAATATTTTGCAAATACACTTCCGGAAGATTATGTTCCACAGGAAACGAAAATTCTCACAGAAGCAAAAAAATGGCTGGATGTATATTTCTCCGGTGAAGAACCGAAATTTACTCCGCCACTTCATCCCACCAGTTCAGTATTCAGACAGGAAGTGTGGAAGATTTTATTACAGATTCCCTACGGACAGACGATCACATATGGAGAAATTGCGCGCAGAATTGCAGTGATGAAAAACACTTCCCATATGTCCGCCCAGGCAGTAGGCGGTGCGGTTGGACATAATGAAATTTCCATTATCATTCCCTGCCATCGAGTCGTAGGAACAAATGGAAGCTTGACGGGCTATGCCGGAGGAATTGACAAAAAAATTTCACTTCTCAAGCTGGAACATACAGATATGAGCCGTTTGTTTATTCCAAAGAAAGGAACTGCACTGTAAAACTCAGGCTGAGAGGACGGTCTGGTGTAGGCGTCCACGAAAAGACAGATATTTTATTTATGAAAACATGCTATGAAAATTGCCAGCAGGATTTCGGAGGAATAATTATGGGAAAAATACTGGATGAAGATTTAATCTACGAGATACTGTCCGTGGTGGAAGAGATACCTGAGGGAAAAGTGGCCTCCTACGGGCAGATCGCACGGCTGATCGGGCGGGATAAAAATTCACGTCTTGTAGGAAAAGTCTTAGGTATGGCAGAATTTTACGGGAAGTATCCCTGCCACAGAGTTGTGAACCATGCAGGGCGTACTGCACCAGGCTGGAGAGAGCAGAAGATGCTTCTGGAAGACGAGGGTGTGGAGTTTAAGGCAAATGGATGTGTAGATATGAAGCAGTATCAGTGGGAGGAGTAGTGTTTTATGAATTATAGAAAGTAGAAATATGATGCAGATCCCGGAGCTTACAGAAGTTCTGAAGCTGAAAGCAGGGGAAAACGGTCTGGAGTAGTCTGTACGATGGGGCTATTTTGCAGACTGCCTGCAGTGCATCAAAAGTGAATACAGGATTGAATAACTATATCCATGGAGGAGAATTCGTAGTTCTGATAAATCCCAGTGTCACCAACGACAGCCGGAAACTCGTGCTGGAGGAAAAGGACAGAAACGCCGCAGAGCAGCTGTCTTCCTCTATTCTGGATGCAGAACATTTAAGCCGAGAGCGTGTGATGGCACAGGCCAGATATCTGAACCTTGCACCGCTTACCATGACCGATGAGCAGATGGAGAAAGGACTTGAGATCTTTGAAGCTTCTCTGAAAGAGGCATTAGAAGCATAGATTAATAGAAAGCTACTCTGTAATAGAAAGCTACTCTGTAACAGAAAAATAAAACATGCTTGACAAATCATAAATTTCTCATATAATTATCAGTGGTAATTAACCAAGATAATTATATGAGGAGTTTTTTTATGACAAATGAAAAAATCAAGCGGATGTTTGATGCATTTTATCAGGCAAAGCGGATCCGGGATATGCTTCCGCCACTGCCCCAGGGGGTGATGCCATCCTACATACAGTATCTGGATGTGATCCATTCTCTGCAGCGGGAAAAAAAGGATATCCGGCTCTCTGATATCAGTGATGCCATGAACCTTCCGCGTCCGGGTGTTACCAGAACAGTGAAAGAAATGGAGGCAAAGGGATATCTTCAGAAGCTTACGTCTCCAGATGACGGGCGCGTTACTTACATTTCCATAACAGAAAAAGGAGAGAGGCTTTCCAGGAAGTATGATCAGGATTATTTCAGCAGTCTGGCGCCCTATCTTTCAGAGATTTCCGAAGAAGAAGCAGACAATATGATCCGAACCATCGGGAAATTTTATCAGATCATGTGTGACAGGAGGGAACATTATGACAAATGATAAGGCAGATTTTACCCAGGGAAATATCCTGAAGAAGCTGGTTGCATTTATGATGCCGGTACTCGGTGCGCTGATCCTGCAGGCTGCCTATGGTGCGGTCGATCTTCTTGTAGTTGGAAGATTCGGTTCCACATCCGGACTGTCAGCGGTTTCCACCGGAAGTCAGGTACTGAATCTGGTTACCTTTGTAGTGATCCAGTTTGCTATGGGTATCACAGTTCTGATCGCACGTTATCTTGGAGAAAAAAGACCGGAGCAGATCGGCTCCGTTATCGGTGGGGCTGCAATCGTCTTTACCATGATCTCTATCGTGCTGTTTATTGTTATGGTAGGCTTTGCACATCCGATTTCCATGCTGATGCAGGCACCGGAAGAAGCGGTAGCGCTGACTGCATCTTATGTACGGATTTGTGGCAGCGGAATTTTCTTTATTGTTGCGTATAACCTACTGTCTGCTATTTTCCGTGGCCTTGGTGACAGTAAATCTCCGTTGCTGTTTGTGCTGGTAGCATGTATTGTAAATGTGATCGGAGATCTGGTACTGGTAGCCGGGTTACATATGGATGCAGCAGGAGCAGCTATTGCTACGGTTTCTGCTCAGGCCTTAAGTGTTGTATTTGCAGTAGTTCTGCTGATAAAGAAGAAGCTTCCGTTTACCATTACAAAAAAAGATTTCCGGCTGAATCCCCAGTGCAGACGTTTTCTAAAGATCGGACTGCCGCTGGCACTTCAGGAATTCCTGACCCAGATTTCATTCCTGGCCTTGTGCGCATTTGTCAATCGCCTGGGTCTGGAAGCATCCTCCGGTTACGGAGTTGCATGTAAGATCGTAAACTTTGCCATGCTGGTTCCAAGCTCCCTAATGCAGTCCATGGCCTCCTTTGTTTCACAGAACGTAGGAGCAGGAAAGCCGAAACGTGCGAGAAAATCCATGCTTACGGGAATTGGAGTTGGCCTGTCTGTGGGATGCCTGGTATTTATCCTGATCCTGCTGAAGGGTGATGTGCTGGCAGGATTCTTTTCAACAGATGCCGGCGTTATCCAAAAGGGCTTTGATTATCTGAAGGGGTTTGCTCCGGAGACACTGGTAACGGCTGTTCTGTTCAGTATGATAGGCTATTTCAACGGAAACAACCAGACCATATGGGTTATGGTCCAGGGCCTGATCCAGACGCTTCTGGTACGACTTCCAATGGCGTACTTTATGAGTATCCAGCCGGATGCCAGCCTGACCAAGATCGGTCTTGCAGCACCGGTATCTACCACAGTGGGAATTATTCTGAACATCGGATTCTTTCTGTACTTCACCCGTGTGAAAAAAGAAATTGTTTCGGAAGAATGACCGGATAAAGGGATGTAAATGAGAGGGGTGATATGATATAATCAGAATCACCCCGGCAGAGGTGATGGTACTGACCCCTGAAATAGCTGCCGGAATCTTGACAGCTGTAAAGGAGGAGTACAGGATGATTTGCGGGATGACGTATTTTCAGATATGTCTGTATTTTTTGTTTTATTCTTTTGGAGGATGGGTCGTTGAGGTTATCTTCCATGCAGTAACCTTAGGAAAGGTTATAAACCGGGGATTTCTCAACGGTCCGGTATGCCCGGTGTACGGATTTGGTGTACTTTCCGTGTTTGCGTTGCTTAATACGCTTCAGAGCGGCGGACATCAGATGAGTGAGGGAATGATCTTTCTGTTTGGAATCGTTCTTGCAACTGCGGTAGAGCTGGTTGCCGGATGGCTTTTGGATGTATGCTTTCATGCGAGATGGTGGGATTATTCCAATAAGCCGCTGAATTTTCACGGCTATATTTGCCTTGAGTTTTCCCTGATATGGGGACTTGCCATTGTGATGGTTGTAAAGGTTTTTCAGAAGTATGTGGAGCGTCAGGCTTCTCATACACCTTCCACACTGGAATGGGTTGTTATGGCAATTTTGTATGCGGTGTATCTGGCTGATCTTATTGTAACAGTGGCGGTGATCCGAGGACTGAACAAGAAGCTTACCCGACTGGATAAGGTACGTGCGGATCTGCGGATCGTGAGCGATAAGCTCAGTGATACTCTGGCAACAACTACCATTGATACAGCACAGAATTCCTGATAATTCTCTTCCAGAAAAAGAGCAGCTTCCACAACACAGATCTCTCTTCCAGCTTCCTTTTGTTCTCCAAGAAGATCCAGAATTCTCTGCTTTACAGCCGGATGGATGATCCCGTTTAATTTCAAAAGCATATCCTTATCTGTGAATACTACATCAGAAATCCGTCTCCGGTCAATAGTTTTATCTTTTTTTATGATTTCTTTTCCAAACAATGCGATCACCGCATCGTAACATTCTTCCCCCGGTTCCATCAGAATGTGACCAAGCTGGTCTGCCTGGATCACATATGCCTGGAAATCTTCTTCCAGGATTCCAAGTACTGTACTTTTTCCGGCCCCTACTCCGCCGGTTACTCCGATCACTCTCATTTATTTCGCCTCATACCAGCTGTCACCCTGGTGCATATCTACGTCAAGTTCCACTGCAAGGTCTGCCGCTCCCTTCATCTCTTCTTCCAGAATACGGGAAACTTCCTCGATCTCTTCTTTCTTTGTCTCGATCAGAAGCTCATCGTGAACCTGCAGCACCAGTCTTGAACGCAGTCCCTCTTTTTTCATTCGTTCATAAACATGGTTCATGGCTATTTTGATGATATCTGCTGCAGTACCCTGGATAGGAGAGTTCATGGCTACACGTTCTCCGAAGGAGCGCTGCATGAAATTACTGGATCTCAGCTCCGGCACGGGCCTTCGTCTGCCGAACATAGTTGTCACATAACCGTGTTCCTTGCCATCCTTTACCAGACCGTCCAGAAAGCCCTTGATCTTCGGATAGGTCTCGAAATATTTCTCAATATAGGCAGATGCCTCTTTTCTGGTAATACTCAGATCCTGGCTCAGTCCAAAGGAACTGATCCCATAAACGATTCCGAAATTTACCGCCTTGGCATTTCTTCGCTGAAGAGATGTCACTTCATCCAGCGGCACATGAAACACCTGGGATGCGGTGAGCCGGTGGATATCCTCCGCCTCACGATAAGCCTGGATCAGTTTTTCATCACCGGACATATGTGCCAGCACACGAAGCTCGATCTGGGAATAATCTGCATCCAGAAATACAAATCCCTCCTCCGGCACAAAAACCTTACGGATCAGCCTACCCAGCTCCATGCGGACCGGTATGTTTTGAAGATTCGGATCTGTACTGCTGATACGACCAGTTGCTGTGATCGTCTGATTAAAAGTAGAGTGGATCCTTCCATCTTCTCCGATCACATTTCCGAGACCATCTGCATAAGTGGATTTCAGCTTGGTCAGCTGGCGGTACTCCAGGATATCTTTTACGATGGCATGATCCGGCGCCAGCTTATCCAGGATATCCGCCGCTGTGGAATAGCCAGTCTTGGTCTTCTTTCCACCTGGAAGTCCCAGCTTTTCAAAAAGGATCACACCCAGCTGTTTCGGGGAATTGATATTAAACTCCTCCCCTGCTTCCTGCCAGATGGTTTTTTCCAGCTCCCGGATACGGACTTTAAGTTTTTCACCATAGCTCTTAAGCTCTTCACCCTTAACGGAAATCCCCCATTTTTCCATGGAATCCAGGGTAAAGACAAGAGGAAGCTCGATCTCATCATAAACCTTACGCATGCCTGTTTCATCCAGTTTTTCAAGAAGAACCTTTCGGGCCATGCAGGGCACAAACGCCTGATAGCAGGCATAATTTCCAAGGCATTCCAGTTCCTCTTCCCAGGCCTTTTTCAGAGAAGTCTTTCCAAGAAGGTCTTCCTTTGAGGGGAGCATCATACCATCCAGATATTCTCTGGCGATGTCATCATGGGAATAGGAAGATTTCAGCGGGTTCAGAAGATATGCAGCAACCCCCGCATCAAAAACCTTCTTCGGATCATCAAGGGAAACATGTTTGAGAACTGATTTAATATCCATAGCACAGAGCACCGTACTGTCCGCCAGAGTTTTCAGTTTTCCGCAAAGGTAATCCCCTGTGAGAAGTCCTCCTACCGGAATCTGATAGATTTCTTTTTCATCCAGGACCAATCCCACGGTATACACCTGATCCGGATCTGCAAGAACAGAAATACCCACCTGATCTTTCTGCGCTGCTTTTTCAAACAGTGCCTCCACACCGGAAAGATCATTACAGGTAAAAAATTCCAGTTCCATGGAGGAATCTGCTGTCGTAGCCGGATCAAAACGGTTCAGCATGTTCTTAAATTCCAGGCGTTTACACAATTCATATGCCTCCGGAGTATAGGGATTTTCCACTTTCGCTTTTTCGTAGGAAAATTCCAGCGGACTATCTGTGTTGATGGTTGCAAGCTCTTTGGAAAGCTGTGCCAGATCATAATGCTCGCGGAGAGATTCTTTCGCCTTATTAGGCTTTACCTCTTCCAGATGCTCATGAGCATTCTCAATGGAACCGAACTGCACGACCATCTTGGTCGCGGTTTTCTCTCCAACGCCCGGGATTCCCGGAATATTATCAGAGCTGTCGCCCATCAGCGCTTTCAGTTCTATGATCTGCGGCGGCGTTACCTGATATTTCTCAAGAACTTCCGCTGTATGGTAGTTTTCAATGGTTGTCTTTCCCCGGACAGTCTTCGGAAGCCGGATCAGCACCTTATCTGTGGCAAGCTGAAGAAGATCACGGTCTCCGGAAAGAATGGTAACATCCATACCCTTTGCTTCACTTCTTCTGGCGACCGTACCAAGAAGATCATCTGCTTCATAGCCTTCCAGGGACATGATGTTGATTCCCATGGCAGAAAGCATCTCCTTGATCAGCGGAACCTGTTCCCGAAGCTCCTCCGGCATGGGTTTTCGGGTGCCTTTATAGGCTTCATATCTCTTATGCCGGAACGTAGGTGCACTCAGATCAAATGCAACGGTAAGATACTCCGGCTTCTCTTCCTCCATGATCCTGAACATAATGTTCAGAAATCCATATACCGCTCCTGTATGACGTCCTTCTGCATTGGTAAGATCCGGCAGACCATAAAACGCACGGTTCAGGATGCTGTGACCATCGATCAGTAATATTTTTTCACTCAAAATCAAATTCCCTCCTTCAGTTCCAGGATCACAAAAACAAGAAAGACCACCAGTGCCGCGATCAGAACGCAGACTGCCACTGCAGCGATCGCTCTGTGAAATTTCTTTTTTCGGATATACCTTCTGGATTTTCGGATATCCTCTTCCAGAAGCTCCTTAAAATCCAGAACAGTATCTTCCTGTTTCTCATCCAGCTGCTGCATGGCCTTATGTACAATGAAATATGTGGCAAGCTCATCGTAGCAGGAGGAACACTTCTCAATATGCTCCAGAAAATCCTCCAGATCATTCAACGGCAACGTATGATCGATATATTTATTAACCATTCCCTCTGCAATACGACAGTTCATATTTTTCCTCTCTTTCAAAGCAGCGGATTCTCCCATATGATAAGCCTCTTCTGAGATCCCGCTTCACAATTTGCCCCAGACTGGGGAAATATTTCCCAGAATATTATATCATTATAGCGAATTAAACGTTGAATGACAAGGGCGGTTTCCTGTGGTATACTTGAGATGTCCCGGTCAGAAAACAGAAAAACTGACCAAATATGAAAATCCAGGCAAGGAGGATCACCATTATGAAATCTATAGCAATCGTTACAGACAGTAACTGCGGCATGTCTCCCGCTCAGGTAAAAGACCTTGGCATCTACATGCTTCCAATGCCGTTTTTTATAGATGATAAGGAATATCTGGAAGACATTGACATGAACCAATCAGAGTTCTTTCAGCATCTTGAACAAAATCCAGGCTGCAAAGTTTCCACATCCCAGCCCACACCGGAATCCGTCACTACCCTCTGGGACAAGCTGCTCAAAGACTACGACGAGATCGTACATATCCCCATGTCCAGCGGTCTCTCCAGTTCCATGCAGACTGCCCGCATGCTTGCAGAAGACTATGATGGCCGTGTACGTGTCGTAAACAACCAGAGGATCTCCGGAACCTTACGTTACTCTGCCATCGAGGCTATCCAGCAGGCTAAAAACGGTCTCTCTGCCGATGAAATTGGAACCTGGCTGGAAAAAAACCGCTTCGACTCCAGCATCTATATCACTGTAGCTACTCTGAAGTACCTGAAACAGGGCGGCCGCATCACTCCTGCAGCTGCAGCCATCGGAACCATGCTCCGTCTGAAACCGGTTCTGCAGATCCAGGGCGAAAAGCTGGACGCCTTCTCCAAGGCCCGCACCATGACCCAGGCA
>ENA-OPCL01003078-OPCL01003078.1-human-gut-metagenome-genome-assembly--contig:-NODE-3078-length-10056-cov-3.205479_pt1 | contig 10056 bp, 10 predicted proteins | sample MGYA00241251_ERZ501482 | MGnify/ENA primary metagenome ERZ501482 (study PRJEB25962, sample SAMEA2042581) | human gut metagenome | biome: human gut; feature: human-associated habitat; material: faeces... | reverse complement strand
ACGTACGGCATCATCCGGCCAGCCATAGGCAAGATCCTCACGGTAGGGGAAATGCGATAGATTGACGGTCTCCGTTGCCTGCGGGCGGCCAATTCCGAGACCGGTCAGCTCCGCCGTGCTGTTCGGCTCAATCGATTCGAACAGATCTCGCGCGGGTGCATCGTCCAGCCACCAGTCATCGTGATTGCCGATAACCGCGTGCAGATGCCTGCAGCGCAGCTGACGCAGGCAGCTCTTCAGATGCCGGACCGATGTTCGGTATCCGATATCGCCCAAAATCCACAGCTCGTCGTCCTCGCCGACAATCCGATTGATATTGGCCACGATTGCTTCATCGTGCGCATCGGTGTCTGCGGCCTTGCGGAAATTGAGCCGGGAATCGTCAAGCACCACGCCCTTCGCCCAATCCTCGGCGGCCTTGCGTCCCTGCGAGGAGAGGAGAGCGTCATACTGCGTGTGCCCAGGGTCGAACGTGGTGAATCCGCGCAGCACGCTGACCAGCGGATGCCCGAAATGCGTGTCAGTAGTGAAATACTTCATGATCTGTTGTTCTTTCTGAATATGTGATGGTATGCAATGGGTTTTGCTGCGGTGCATTGAGTTGCGACTATGCCAAGAACGCATGCTCGTGCAGGTGCGTTTATGAGGCATGGTGCGAACGAGTCGGCTCGATATCACCGGCAATGATTCAGCTATGCGCCAATGAGAGGTGTACTGATCAGATTTGTATGGCAGCGAGCAGGCTGCGCTTGTTTCCGGTTATTGGCTGGAACTGAGCAGTGCGCAAACCCTGTTTGAAGGCGCATTCGAGCATCGCCGGCAGGTTCATCTGCTGACGCTTGGCGTGTTCGTTCACGCCGTTGCTGCTGAATGCGATGTGTTGAATCATGGTGTGCACACCATAAGGTCTTACGTCCGAATCCGTCAAATCACGGTGTGTGAAATGCCTGTTGTATATAAAAAAGTCCGGTGCAACGCACGATGATAATGCGCTGCACCGGACCTACTGCAGAAACAATTGTTACAGACTGTAGATCTGTGCGCCGAACGGCCAGAGCGCGAGCTTGGCCATTTTGAACGACTGGATGCCGAACGGAATGCCGATGATGGTGATGCAGTTGAGCACGCCTGCACCCAGATAGCCGAGCGCCATCCAGCAGCCGACCAGCACCACCCACAGGATGTTGGCCAAGGCAGAGCCGACTCCGCCGCCGTATTGCACGGTTTTGCCAAACGGCGTCAAGGTGAGTCCCGCCATCTTGAACGCTTGAATGCCGAACGGGATGCCGATGATGGAGATGCACAGAATCAGTCCCACCAATGCCCATCCGATTGCGATGGCCAATCCACCAAGAATGATCCACAGGATATTGCCGAGAACTCGCATGATTTGCCCCTTTCCGATTCCGGTCGATGCCTCGCATGTCCGGCTTCACTTTTTTGCCAGACATCATGACGGAAACACGAGACGCAACCCTTGGCTCGCCCCTGATTCATCCTCGGACCGCTATTCAGGCGGATCGTATGCGGTAAGCCCAATCCTTTTGTGAAGATTTTGTGTATTGTCGGGCATACGTGGTTTTCACCGTCGATTTGAATGATGATAGGCTTCTCGATGTCTGCCGTACGAAGACCCATCAAGGAGATGCCATGAACCTGTATCGCTACGCGATGTTCATCGCACACGCCTGCCGTGGGTCGTTCGTCGGCAATATTCTGTTTGCCAATCCACAAATGGCCCTATTCTCGATGCTGGTGTAGCGGGGACACGCCTTATGCCGGGATGTACCGATGGCCCATCCGCAGTCGACGTCGCATGAATCGCTCACCATAGCCATCAACTTACGCAAAGCCGCGAATCGTTTGCCGTATATGAATGCGGAACGGATGGCGGCTTTTCCTTTACCCCGGACTCATCGGTGTCCTCGCGTCTTGACACAAGCATGGGGCCGGATCGCCCACACATGCCGTTACCAACAGAAGGAAATGCTGTGACCTCACAGAAAAACGCGGAACTCGGGTCCGCCACCAGTTCCGTAAAGTCTATTGATCCGCACACCCGATTCATCGTTGTGGGTGTGATCGTCGTCGGCTCGTTCATCGCGCTGCTCAACCAGACCGTCATGTCACCGGCCTTGCCGGCACTGATGCGTGATTTCAATATCACCACCGGCACCGTGCAGTGGGTGACCAGCGTCTACATGCTGGTCTCGGGCATCATGGTGCCGATTTCAGGCTATCTGATTGATAAATTCTCCACCCGAAAGCTCTTCGCCGGAGCTCTTGCCACTTTCATGGTCGGCACACTGCTGTGTGCCGTCGCGCCGAATTTCATGCTGTTGCTCGTCGGGCGCATACTGCAATCCGCCGGCTCCGGCGTGCTGTTGCCATTGGTCGCCGTAGTGCCGATGCTCGTCTATCCGCCGGATAAGCGCGGCACCGCCATGGGCATGGCCGGTATCGTCATGGCCGCCGGCCCGGCTATCGGCCCGGTTGTCGGTGGTCTGGTGATTGACAGTTTCGGATGGCGCCCGATGTTCATTGGCATCGCAGTCGTGGCACTGGTCATCCTTGTCGGAGGCACGATGATGCTCAAGAACGTCAGCGAGTTGAAGAACCCAAAGCTCAACATCCTGTCCGTGATCCTTTCGACCATCGCGTTCGGTGGCCTGCTCTATGGCTTCTCGTCCGCTTCCACGATGGGATGGACCAGTCCGGTCGTCATTACCTCAATCGTCGTTGGTCTTGTGGCCTTCGTCGCATTCGTATACAAGCAAGTCAAGCTCGATGAGCCATTGTTGCGCGTTGACACCCTTGCCACCCGCAACTTCCGCAACTCCGCGATTCTGGTCACTCTGATCAACGCCGCAGTCGCCGCAACCAACGTGACGTTGCCTATCTTCATCCAGAATGTGCTCGGCCAATCCGCCACCGTCACCGGCATGGTCATGCTGCCCGCCGCGGCGATCGGCATCATCCTGAGTCCGGTCGCCGGTGCCGCATTCGACAAATTCGGCCCGCGCGGCGTGGGCATCGGCGGCCTTGCGCTCATGACCATCTCTCTTGGTCTTCTCGGCACCATCAACACCAGGACATCAGTGCTGTTTGTCGCCGTGTTCTGCGCATTGCAGGCATCCGGTCAGGCTATCGCCAACATGCCGATCAACACTTGGGGCGTCAACGCTTTGCCGAACGACATGATCGCCCATGGCAACGCCATCGCCAACACCGGCCGCCAGATCGCGGCAGCCATTGCGACCTCGCTTCTGGTCACCGCAGAAACATCCGTGACCGCCTCGCACATGTCCCAGGGTGTGAAGTCCGCCACGGCCAGCGGCATCGCGTTCTCCTACCTGCTGTGCGCCGCCATCTCGCTGGTCGCCCTGATCATCTGCATCTTCACCGTCACCAGCCGTGCCAAGGAGAAGGCCGCACGCAACGCCAAGGCCTCCGAGGCGCAAGCCTCCGCCGAAGTCGCGGCCGAAACCACTGAAGGCCAGCCCGCCGAGCATCACTACGCCGGCGCATACGTGGCCCCCGCCGCCTCCCTGTTCAAGCAGGCCCAGGAACAGTCCATCGGCGGAATCATGGACGATCAGCCCTACAGCTGCCTGGACAGCGATGACATCACGCATGTGGTGCGCGAGTTCATCCGCCTCAACGTTTCCAGCCTTCCCGTGGTGAACGGCGATGGCAGGCTCGTCGGCTTCGTCAGCGACGGCGATGTCATGAAATCGATTGCCACCTATGAATCCCGTACGGTTTCCACCGGCACCGGTTCGACGATGGTGGTGTTCGACGACGAAACCGTGGCCTCCAAGGTGCAGGCGCTCTCCGGCAAGAAGGTGATGGACATCGCCACGCGTAAGGTCGTTGCCGCCACGCCCGACCAGCATGTCGGAGAGGTGGCCCGAATCCTCGCCAAGAAGCAGTTCAAGAAACTGCCGGTGGTGGATGGTGATGGCAGACTCGTCGGTGTGATCCGCCGTAAGTCCGTGATGGAACATGCCTTCGACGCGCTGTTCCCAAAGGATGATCGGTGATTAGGCGCCATCATCGCTGAATAGAATGAATGGAATATGAGGCTTCCCTTCTCGCGGGGGAAGCCTCATTGCTTTGTCCGCGGAGTCTTACGGCACCTGCGCAAGGGCAACGTCACGTCTTCATGATATACTATTGAATAGTGTGTTCCTCTCGTTGCATGGTGACGCTAACGCATGGCGTCACGATACTGCAGCCTGCCATCTAACGGCGGGTACGGCTCGTTGCTGGAGTCGTGCACGCATACGCGCGTCGGCGTGCGTATGCCGTGATGTGACCTTTGTAGTGGAATTGAAGAATTGAGGGGCTTCTGCTGTTTTCGTGGGTTAGGTTCTTGGTTGTGGTAGGTGTATGTCGAGTCCGCCGCAGCGGAGCATGATGAGCGCGATGAGGCTGCTGACGTGGTGGAAGCCATAGGTCATGCGGATGGTGACCTTGATGCGGCTGTGGGGCTTCATCCGTGGAGCCAGCGTGATCATCATTTCGACGATCACGGCGCTGTGGCTGTTGCAAGGCATTCCCGTGGTCGCCGGCATGGGCGGATTCACGCACGTCGACGATGTGCATGATTCCGCGTATGGTATGCCGACCCGACCCCGCTTCGTTGGTGTGCGTGGGATGTCCATTCAGGTTTTTCCCATCTTCGGACTCGTAAAATAGGCGAGGTTAACAAGACGAAGAACGATGACATCCGTCGATTCGCAAGGGGAGGACGCATATGGATTATCAGTATCAGGCCGTTGAACAGCCTTCCAATCCCCGCAAAACCTGGCCGATTGTCCTTTCCGTGGTCGTGGCGCTCACTGTGGCATGCGGCGCAGGAGTGTACGTCTACCACAACAAACGGCAGGAGGCGTTGGACACATGCCGGCAATCGCTTGCGGAATTCAGCTCGGCCCGTAAGGCCGTGCTCGACACATCCGAAAACGGTAGCGAGCTGCAGAAATTGATCCGTGGTGCGCTCGGCGTGAACGACATCATCGACGCGTTCGCGGACGCGGCCACCAGCGCAGAGAACACGGTCGATACGGAAGGCTGTAAGGCGGACGCCACCATCACGCAGCTCAATCTCATCGCCAAAACACTAGACAGCGCCACGGACTCCCTGAATAACAGCCTGAAGGACATCCAGGAGAAGAACGGCACGAATGCGCTGCAGGATTCGCGGAACGATTCGGACGGCACGACAACGAACGGACCATCCTCCAATACTCAGTCCAATACGTCATCGGGGCAATTGCTCGACGTTCCTTCGAACGGTTCTTCCGCCACGGAATCGTTGGATGAATCGAAGAAGGAACTGCAGCAGTCGCTCGACAAGGCGGACAAATTGGTCAACAAGCTTGGCAAGGACGAAACACTGACGTTGACTGGCCGTAAACTGCTGTCCGCATTGTCCAAAGCTGTGGATTCCGGTCAAAAACTCATTGAAAACAGCAATATCAAGGATTCCAAGTACTACAAGGCAGCCAAAGTCACGCTCGATGAGGCCATCGATGTGGCCGAGAATTGGGTGGACAGACAGGCGTCCAAAGCGCAATGACGATTCTCCCTCGTGTTGCTTCCATACGCGCGTCTAAAGTTTCCCGGAAAAACGTCGACGATTATGACATCAGAGAATATGACGCCATGACGGATGGAAGCGTAAGAGGGGATACGAATGGCGAAATCGGGGTGTGGGCCGTCGGGAAACATCGCGTTTGCGAACCCGGTCGCCCGTCCATATCCTAGGCGATCGGGTTCGCAAGACCGATTAGAAGAACAGCGCTGAGACTCCGGCCGCAAAGCACATAAGCAGCACAGACGTGATGAAACTGGCGAGGAACGCCTTCTGTCCCTTCTTGGCGATGGCATTGAAATTCACGTTGATGCCAAGCGCGGCCATGGCCATGCCGAGCACAATGTATGCGAAATCGACCAGATTCGGTGTGATGGCACCGATGAACGGCACGAACGTGCCGATGATGGAAGCGCCGATGAAGCCGAGCATGAACCATGGGAACGACACTTTGCGTTTACCGTCCGCTGGCATTTCGGAATGGTTTTTATCCCACCAAACGGCGATGACGATGGCTGCGAACACCAGCATCAGTACTCGCGACAGTTTCATGATGGTTGCGATGTCTACCGCGCCGAACGCGTCGCCGGCTGCCACGGCATGGGCGATTTCGTGCAAGGAAGCTCCGGCGGTAATGCCCAGCTGTGTCTTACTCAAACCGGTCAATGGTCCAAGGGCGATTTCCAGTAACGCGAAGATGGTGCCCATGATGGCGATGATGGCCACGGCCATCACTTCGTTGTTGGCTTTTTCATCCTCTTTTTCCGGCGGTACCTTGATGGAGCCAGACAATCCCATGACGGCGGCCGCGCCGCAAATGCCGGTGCCGCCCGCCACTAGAATGGCGAGCTGCGGATCGACGCCGAGTTTACGGGCGATGGCGTAGCACACCACGATGGTGAGTGTCACGACCACGGCCGCGATGGGCAGACACTTGATGCCTTGGGTGAACAATACGGTCAGATTGAGCTTGAATCCAAGCAGAATGATTCCCAGACGCAACAGTTTATTGGAAATAAGTCCTGCTGCGTCCTTCACGCCGGACCTGTGTTCCACGGAACGGCTGGAATACCATTTGCGAATCGGAAACTGGGCCGCCATGCCGATGAGCAATGCGATGATCAGCGCGCCGAACAGACTGAATCCCGGAAACTGTTTAAGCCACGAAGCCACTAGTGAGGCGGCCAAAGTGACGATGCCGACGAAAACCATTTCCTTGGTGGCTATGCGAGCCCACCATGTTTTGCAAAAATCAATCACGTGTCTCAAGTGTTCCGGCCGGTTCGGACATCGGTATGGTGCGGAAAGCGATGACTTCAGCGCCGTGCCAACGATACTGAAATCCAATGCGCGATCGGCAGCAGGTACAGGAACACTGCCAATGTCAGACTGGACGTGGGCGCTCCCACTGAAGCGAGCGGCACCGCTCCGGCGATGGACCATGGAATCAGCGGAGCCACCACCACGGCGGTGTCCTCCAGATTGATGGCCTTGCGATGCTCGTCGGACTCCAGATGGTCGCATAGCTGATTTGTCAGCATGATCGACAACGTTTGATTGCAGGCGACGGCACTCGCCACGAGAGACGTTACCAGCGTGGCGCCGAATACGCTGATATGCCGGGCAAGTGATGCGACCATCCGATGCGCGCCATCCAGCAGTTCCGTCTCTTGGAAAATGCCGGAATATGACGATGAAATGCATACGATCAGCATCACTTTGACCATTGAAACGATTCCGCCGCCATCGATCAGCGGTGCGACGCGCGCGTCAGCACAGTGGAATCCGAATACCAGTGCGTGGCCAATCGCGGTCCAATCCATATGTTGCACTGCAACGCAAATCGGCAATGCAGTCAGTATGCTGGCGGTCATGATGATGCGCACGTCAACCCTGGCGATCGCCAGCGCGACCAACACCACTGCGGGCAGGACGGTGACCCAATCAAGATCGAACGCGTTGGAAAACAGTCCGGCAATGTCAATGGAGCCGTTGGAAGGATGCGTGCACAGCGCCAATGCCGCATACACTGCGCACGTCAGCACGAACGGTACCGCGGCGGTTTTCAACATCAGTCGGATATTGTCGAAAATGTTCGTGCGCGTCAGCGTTTTGACCAATTGGGCGCTGGTGGATACGGGGGAGCAGCGGTCGCCGAAATAGATGCCGGACAGTATCGCTCCACCGAGGAACACCGGTGGAACCTGCATGGAAGCGCCCAACGTCATCGTGATCACACCCATCGTCGCAGCCGAAGCGAACGATGATCCGGTCAGCAGCGACATCAGACAGTTGAGCAGGAACGTGAGTAGGACCACCACATGAGGATGCACCAGACCTGCCGTATTCGTCACAATGAACGACACAGTGCCTGCGGCGCGCCACAGGGTGGTCAGCAGGCCGATCAGAACGAACGTTACTACCACGATGCTGGCGGCACGCATGGTCGCGAAACCTTTGGAAATCATGGCGGTGAACGTATGCCCGGTAAGACGCCCATGAGCTAGGAAGATCACCACGCCGGCCAACAACGCCGGAATAATGGAAATGCCGGCGATAATGCAGACGATCAACGCACCACAGAACAACGCCATTGTGATGAGCTCGGCCATGGATACACGTCCTTCCTCATAGATGCCATGCGAAACACTGCACCAGTGAACCCGATTGGCATGGTTGATGCGTGGACTGTTTCGATATATGACTATCGGTGTGGCATGTGGCCGTTGCGCTGCGTCGGTTTGCTTCAAGCCGACTTGAAGTTGGTAATCTGGCTCTGGAAGCAAAATCGAACAGAATAAGGAGAATTCATGGCTGATTTCGAAGTAAGGAAGCTGGACGAATTGGATCATCGCACTGATGATGCCTCCGCGCCCGAAGTGTTCTTCACATCTGTGATCACGCCGGAAAGCCTGATCGGAGCCTATCATGCGCTCGGACGCAAGCCTCAAGGCAACGTGGCCATTAAAATCCATTCCGGCGAATCGGAGAAATCCAATAACCTCAATCCGGCGCTCGTCAAGGATCTCGTGCAGGAGATCGGCGGCACGCTCGTCGAATGTGCGACCGCATACGATGGCAATCGCGAAACGCCTGAGAAAAGCCTTGCCGTGTTCAAGGAACGTGGATACGCGGATATCGCACCGATCCAAATCATGGACATGGGCGGTGAAATCGAAATTCCGGTAGCCAAGCACCGTCATATCGCCTATGACATCGTCGGCAAGCATATCGACGACTATGATTCTATTTTCGTGCTCTCGCATTTCAAGGGGCATCCGATGGGCGGCTTCGGTGGCGCGCTCAAAAACGTGTCCATCGGCATCGCATCGTCGAACGGCAAACGCTGGATCCATTCCGCGGGCGTGGCCACCGACCACTGGGTGGAAGCCGACCAAGATGACTTCCTCGAATCGATGGCTGAAGCCGACGAAGCAGTGATCAGCCACATGCATGGCAACATGATGTATCTGAACGTCATGAACCGCCTGTCCGTGGACTGCGACTGCTTCCCCGCCCCATCCGAACCGGACATGCACGATATCGGCGTGTTGTCATCGCTTGACCCGGTGGCGCTCGATCAGGCATGCGTGGACCTTATCCACGTTGCCCCCGACGGAGCTTCCGTCACCGAACGCATCGCTTCCCGCCACGGCGAACACACGCTCGAATACGCCGAAGAACTCGGCATCGGCTCACGCTCGTACCGTCTGACCGTGCTCGACTGACAGTGTCCGTAATGACCACGAAACCGGCGGGAACAGGCGGTGTCGTAATCGCCCATATTGAAGCGCTGCTTGCCGAACGCGACCATGTGCTCGTTGCGATAGACGGGCCATGCGCATCCGGCAAAACCATGCTCGCCGCAACCGTCAACAAGCGTTTCGGCGGCAACGTGCTGCATATGGACGATTTTTTTCTACGTCCCGAGCAGCGCACGCCGGAACGATTCGCGCAACCCGGCGGGAACGTGGACCGCGAACGGTTCGAAACGGAAGTATTGGCTCCGCTTTTCGCCGGAAAAACCGTGCAATACCGTCCATGGGATTGTCATTCTGGCGATTTCGCGGTCTCTCGTACCGTCGAACCGGCTCGGTTGACCATCGTGGAAGGCAGCTACAGCATGCATCCCGATCTGCGCGGGTACTACGATTGCATGATCTGTCTTGCGATTACGCCTGCTGGGCAACTGCGTCGGCTCGAGCAACGTAATCCGAGCATGCTGCGACGTTTCGTCGACGAGTGGATTCCGTTGGAAAACCGTTATTTCGAAGAGACCGGAACCGAATCGGCTGCCGACATGATCGTCGACACTGCATTGCCGGATAACGTATGACGACCATTGAAGAGAAGAAAACAAAAGGAGAATGAATATGTCTGATTCTGCAACTATGTCCGTGCGCGCTTTGCATCGTACCGACCTGCCGAAGCTGAGCCTGAGCACCAAAGCCGCGGCC
>ENA-OPCL01003075-OPCL01003075.1-human-gut-metagenome-genome-assembly--contig:-NODE-3075-length-10063-cov-1.725719_pt1 | contig 10063 bp, 7 predicted proteins | sample MGYA00241251_ERZ501482 | MGnify/ENA primary metagenome ERZ501482 (study PRJEB25962, sample SAMEA2042581) | human gut metagenome | biome: human gut; feature: human-associated habitat; material: faeces... | reverse complement strand
CTGCGGCTGCTGTGACGGTTTGCCTGCCCATCCGGATACATCGATCGGGCGGCTTTCGCAGCTGCCGAACGTCACTCCCGCCGCATTCTGCAGTTCGAGCCTGTACTGCACTCTTTTTGCGATGAGCGGGAGCCGGTCCCGCTGAAGCGTCTGGTTCCCGTTGCTGATCAGGTGGTATTTTCCATCGTTGATCCGCCGGAACAGCAGATAGCTTGTGCCGGCAGGCCGTTTTCCGCGCCAGCTGATCTCCAGCGTCCGCTTCTCCGGAATGGGCCGGAGCGGCAGGAAGGTCAGCTCGGCACGGGCGGCCGCGTCGCGGTAAAACCGGTCGCAGAATTCCCGCATGGTCTGCGTCCGTTCGCTGCTCCGAATCGCCATGGCGTGCTGGAGCGCCGCTTCGACCGAGGCCGGGAGGTTTACGCCGAGCTCCCCCAGCCGTTTCAGAGGATCCGGTTGATGGTTGGTGACGACCTCAGTGAGGCGGTCCGTCGCCTGAGCGGGGATCACCCCGCTCAGACAGTAATAGATCGTCGCCGCCATGGAATATACGTCATTGAACGGCTGACATTTCTCCGGCCGGTACTGCTCGACCGGGGAAAAGCCCGGCTTGACAAACATGGTCTTGCCTGTCGACGTTTTCTGAAAGCTTCGCGCAGCGCCGAAGTCCATCAGCCGCAGACTGCCGTCCCGCAGCATCATGATGTTGTCGGGCGCGATATCCCGGTGGACCACGTCCAGCACGTGCATATCGTTGATATCCTCCATCAGAGGCCGCAGCACGGCCCAAAGCTCCTCCACGGTGAGCCGCCCCTTGCTCTTGACCAGCTGCTTCAGCGTCTTGCCCTCGAGATACTCCATGACGATATAGGCCGTGTTGTTCGCCTGAAAGAAATCTTTGACCTTCACGATGGATTTCAGGTGCCGCACTCTCTGGATCATCTCGGCTTCATGCAGGAATTTTTCACGTCCGGACTGATAGGTCCGTGTATATGCGCTCTTCGGAAGAATGTCCCTTCCATTGTCGCTCCGCTCCGACCAGTAGATCGGAAAATATTCCTTGATCGCAACTCTTTCGCCGCTCGCGCAGTTCAGCGCCGCGTAGGTCACGCCGAAGCCGCCCTGTCCGATGGACGCGCCGAGCAGATACGGTGCCTGCGAGCCCATCAGATGTGTTCCGACAGGCAGCTGGAGCTCTTTTCCGCGGAACGCAATTTCCCCGCCGCAATACTGGCAGTATTTTCCTTTGCTCGGCCGCATACAGAACGGGCAGTACTCCGCCATGTTACTTCCCGCCCTTTCCGGTAATACGGAACATCTGCTCCTTGGAGCCGAGCCAGAACGTATCGCCGCGGTGCAGCGTCATCGGGCTGTTGGCGTTGAGCCGCTGGCCGCTGCCGACGAACGTGCCGTAGCTCGAGCCAAGATCGGTAAGCTGGACTTCTCCGTCCGCCCCGGCAGTCAGCATACAATGCCGGTGGCTGACGCCTGCGGTGCCCTCCGGCGAGGCTGTTCTGGCCGCCGCAGCCGATGGTCACGCTGCCCGTCACCTTGTAGCGCTTGCCCGCGAAGCAGCCGAACACGCCTTCCACGCGCAGCGGCTCCGGAGGGACGGGAGGTGTGGGAGGTACGGGGTTCGGGTCATGATTTATTCTCTTGATGAGCAGCACAACGATCACTGCGATCACAGCCACGAGCGCTGCGGCCAGCACGTAGATGAGCCAGCTGGGTACCGCACTGCCATAGCGGAAGGGGATGCCCATGTCCTCGCAGACCTTGACGATATACTCGCTGGAGAAGGCATAGAAGCTTGCGCTGACGTCGGTACTTTTTTGCAGATAGAGGGTGTTGATGCCCATGACCTCGCCCTTTTCGTTGACGAGCGGGCCGCCGGAGTTGCCGTGATTGATGACGGCATCATGGGAGATCAGTCTGCAGTTGTTGAAGCTCTTCATCGCGCCGTATCTGGAAACAACGCCGCGCGTGATGGTGATGTCCGAGGTATCGGCAAGAAGGTTCGACGACCATGTGTCCTGCGCGGTAAGGTCCGTCGCGCCGGGGAAGCCCAGCGCATACACCGTTGCGGCAACATCCTTTTCGCTGACGCTTTTCGCAAGCGGCAGCGTGATGTGGCCCTCAAACGGCTCCGCAGCCCTCAAAATTGCAAGATCCGGATAGGAGCCGATTTCTTCGTACAGGATCTCGCAAGGGATCAGCTGGCTCGATTCGACTTCGTAGGTTCCGCTCAGCTTGTTATATACTACGGCAAGGCTGGTCTTCATGATATAGACCTTGATCGCGCTGAGATTGACCGTAATGCCCTCAGCGATCGTATACTCGCAGTCGACCACGTGCTTGTTCGTCACAAAATACTGCGGTGCTTCTCCGGCCTTGCCGATGCCGAATGCCGTTCCGGTGCTGTATATCTGGTTGGTGACCGGGTCCATGACCAGCACGCGGGCAACGCCCTTTGCGGCATTGCTGATGTTCTTGTCGCCTGCGGCCAGAGCCGGAAGCGTCAGGGATAATGCGCAGATCACTGCCAACAGCAGACAGGCCGCTCTTTTACAGAAGGTGTTCAGTTTCATTGCGTGTTCTCCTCTCGTTTCTCATTTGATTTCCATATTACAATTGCAGAATTATTATCCTGATCGGCCGGGGCTCTCGCCTGCAGCCGCCGGCGCATTTTCTCCAGCCATTGCTTTGCGCTGCGCGCAAGCCGGAGATCCTGCTCCATTTCTTCCTCCAGCACGTATTCCCAGAAGCCATCCGTACACAGCAGGAACGCGTGTACGCCCGGCTCCAGCAGCTGTGCATGGATCTGTGCAGCCGGTACGTCGCCCGGCTGCCCCAGCGCCTTGGTCAGGATCGCGCGATCCTTGCTGGAGCGGATCTGCGACGGCGCGATCTCACCCAGCAGCACAGCGATCTGGGACGCGCTGTGATCCTGTGTCTGAAAGACAAGCCTGCCGTCGAGAAAGTGATAGAGTCTCGAATCGCCGATATGCGCCCAGACGGCGTGTTCCGTGTCCAGCATCAGACCGACGAGCGTCGTTTTCATCTGCTTCTGCGGCGTTTGCAGCCGCTGGATCTGCGCGTGCGCAAGCTCCAGCAGCCGCTGCCACTCCGCAGCTGAGATTGTCCCGTTCCAGGCCCCGCAGACGGTATCGATCGCCGCCCTGGAGGCTATGTCGCCGTCTCCGTGGCCACCCAGACCGTCCGCGACCAGAAAGCACATCCGTTTGCCCATGTGCGTGCCGGTGACGCAGTCTTCATTTTTGCTTCTTCCGCCGATCGACGAGTACGCCTCCACTTGCAGCATCGTTCATTTCCTTTCCGGGCCTTCATTCCGCGGCGTCTGCGCAGCATTGCAGGATCACCGCTGTATAATTGTCCTGATTGCGATAGTGCTTCTCCTGGATCCACTGATCGATCATTTCGGCAGCCCGTTCCGCGTTCTGCTCCAGCGCTGCGGAAAGCTCCTGATCCTTCAGCGCGTTGAACACGCCGTCGCTCATCAGAATGAACACATCGCCAGGATGCACCTTGATCGGCGCGGCAGGAATGTCCACATATTTCAGCTCACCCATGCCGACGTAGCTCGTCAGGCATTCCGCTCTCCGGTCCTTGCGGATCTCCTCGAACGTCTTCTCGCCGTTGATCGCCTCGATCGACAGCTCGTGCGAATAGCTGTGGCTCCGGTTGAGCTGTTGCAGCTCGCCGTCCCGGTAGAGGCAGATCCGGCTGTCGCCGACGCTGAGATAGTCGAACATTCCGTCCCGGATGAGGCCCATGACGATCGTCGAGCCGCTTCTTCGCAGCCCGTCCGGGCCAAGCAGCTGGTCGACCGCGTATTTTGCCTTTGCCAGCAGCTCAGGCAGACGCGGCGCGGCGTTTCCGCTGGAAACGAACGTGTGCATGACGGCGGAAACGATCGTCTGGCTGACTCTGTCTCCGTCCGCGAGGCCGCCCATGCCGTCGGCGACGACCGCGAGGATGCCGTCGGGCTGCAGCGAATCCGAGGAAACGGAGAAGCTGTCCTGCTGGCTCTCCCGCGCGCCCTGCGCGTGGACCTTGCCGACCGCGACGCGGCTGACCGGGCCGGTCCGCACGGCTGTCTGCGGGAGGCTGGCTGTCCGGGGCAGCAGCGTCGTGATGACCGGTTCCTTTTCGGGCTGCGGTCTTCTCCTTTTTTTGCTGCGTCTGTTATGCAGCCAGATGTATACGCCCTCTGCCGCAGCCACCAGCGCCGCCGCAAGGAATGCAATCAGCCAGCCTGTACCGCTCTTTTCGGGCTTTTCGGGTTCGTTGTCCTCCAGATTGTCTGGATTCTCCGGTTCATCCGGATTTACCGGTTCGTCCGGATTTACCGACTCGTTCGGATTTACCGGCTCATTCGGATTTACCGGCTCGTTCGGATTTACCGGCTCGTCCGGATTTACCGGCTTGTCTGGATTTACCGGCTTGTCCGGATTTACCGGCTCGTCCGGATTTACCGGCTCAGATGAGTCCGCGGAACCTCCCACGTCAACCTTGCCTCCCGGTTCTATTGGCAATACTGCCACATCAGACGGCTGCTCCGTCTTATCCGACGCATCCGGTGAATCTTCCGCCGGGTCGTTTCCTGTTCCGTCCTCCGAATCGTCTGCAGGCGGTTCCTGCGGCTCCGACGGCCCATCTGTCGAATCATCCCCCGGCTGCTCTCCAGCCGGTTCTGGTTCCACAGGCTCTGTTTCCTCGTCGGAAGCATCTGGTGTTTCCGGCTCTGGAGTTTCCTCCGCTTCCGGCGGCTCCTCGCTCAGAAACTTGCTCTGTGTGTCTGTTGTAGCCGGTGTCTGCGTTTCCGGCGGATATGGCTGCTTCTTCGCGGCGCAGGCACACAGGAGCAACATCGCTGCCGCCAGCAGGGCGGCTCCCCATCGTCTCAGTCGCATGTGCCAACCTTGCTCCACTCAAACCCCGGCCCGCAGAGCGGAATGAACACGAACTCCGTCCGGCCAAGCTTAATCACATCATACGCGTGCAGCTCTGTAAAGTTATGCAGCGGCTCTTTGTTTACATAGACAGGATTCGATGCCTCAGCCGCATTGTAAATGAAATAGTTATTGGTATCGGAATAATACTTGATCGAGCAGTTCGTGCGTGAAATGCATCCATCCCCGGTCAGCACGATTTTATTGCCGGGGTCCCGGCCAACCATGGTGTTATATCCTCTGAGCTGATAATCGTCGCCTTTGTGTTTTCCGTTGAGCGCAACCAGCCAGCCCACGACCGGGAGCTTTACCGATCTGCGGTCAGAAGGGTCGTCGTCCCAGACCGGCCGTGTACCGTCCGTCCGCTCCTGATACGGCGGTTCCGTTTCCTGAAAGCTGCTGTTGTTTTCCTTTTGTTCGTGAACAGGTGTTGTGTGCTGCCACGTATCCACTTTCGGCGAAGCGTGATCCGGCGGCATGGTCTTTCCAAAGTCCGTTTCCGTTTCTACCTTTGGCTCCCGCACCGTCTCCGGCGTGTACAGCGGCAGTGTTCCCGAACCGTTCATATCAAATTCTCTTTCTGTCATGGCTTCCGTCTCTCCTTGTTTTTTTATGATTCCTGCGCAGACCGGACATTTGGGGTAGTCCTCCTGAAAGTACCGGTTTCCGCAAACTGGGCACGTTGTAATTTTGAGTTCCATGCTGTTTCCTCCGTTTTTTCTTTCCATGCTCTGATTATAGCTGAAATCAGGCGGGTTTTGTCGCTTATAAAGCAACATCCTTGCTTTTTGGTATACCATGTGCTACCATCTATCCATACAATATCAGGAGATGAATGTTATGGACCCGAATGAAATGACCCCCACGCAATACTTCGTCCAGAAGATCTTGAACAAACAGCCGATCGAGCCGATGGACGAGGTCCCGTTAGGCCCCAGTCTTTCCGATCTGCTCAACACCGCGCTCGGCCAGCGCGGCATTTCCGTCGCAGCCGCCGCAGAGCTTTCCGGCATCAACCGCACCAGCCTGTACAAGATCATGGACGGCACGGTCCAGCCGCAGCGGAACACGCTGCTCCGGCTCGCGCTGACGCTGGACATGGACTTTGAGCAGTGCCAGCAGCTGCTGAAGGCCGGGAGCGTTGCCCAGCTGACCAGCTCCCGCCTGCGCGACCGCATCATTATGATCGGGCTTCTGAATCAGGAGCCGCTGGACGAAATCTCCAGAACGCTGGACGAACAGGGCTTTGTCGACCTTTACGCAAAGTGCTGACCGGCTGCCGCAGGGTATCCGCCCTGCGGCTTTTTTATTGCAGCTCGGATGTGAAGTATTTCTCCATGTACTGGATGTACTCTCCGTGCTTTTCGTCCTGCTCGACCGCGTAATAATCAAACCACACAACGATCGTCCCACCGGCGCGCAGCTTGCCCTTCCGATAGATGCCGGTGCCCGCTTCGTCCACGGAGCACGCAAACCAGCCGTTTCCGGAATTTTCAAAATTTACATGGCCGCCAAGCTCTGCCTCCGCGTCCCGCAGCGCCTCCGCTCCGGTCGTCGGCTGGTCCAGCGTTTTGCCGTGGATCTCAATATAATTCCGGTTAACAGTGGAATTTGCCCGCAGCAGAAGCGTCCCGCCGGATGCCGTCTTGTCGATTTCAAACACATCCGGGAACGGGCAGTATATCTGATACTCGGTTCCCTCCATCACATTGTATCCGTCCTCGCCCTGTGTCACGGTGAAGTTCTCCGTCAGCACTTCTGTGAGCTGCCCCGAATCGTCCGTCGGCTCCGGATCGTCCGTCGGCTCCGGATCGTCTGTCGGCTCCGGATCGTCTGTCGGCTTCGGATTGTCTGTCTTTCCGTCCTCAACAGTTGTGTCAGCTGCGGGCGGCTGCGGAGGGTCTTGCATCGTTTCGGCCGCATCTCCACCGCCTCTGGGCAGCAGCACGGACACCAGCGTCAGCGCGATGACCGCGGCGGCGCAGCCCAGCGTGAGCAGGCCCTTCTGCGGCTTCCGCGCCCCCGTCCGTCTGTCCAGCGCCTGCATCAGCTCCTCCGCGGACGCGTAGCGCCCCTCCGGCTTCAGGGACATTCCCTTCAGGATGACCTTTTCCGTATTCCGGTCAAGGCCGCGCAGTCCGGGCGGCAGCGTATCATCAAACGCCCGGTCCAGCGCCGACGGCGGCTCTTCGCCTGTCAGACAGAAATACATGGTCGCGCAGAGCGAATAAATGTCTGACGACGGCTGCTTTTCCACGCTGGAGAACATTTCGAGCGGCGAGTAATTCATGCGCACCACAGACTGCGACACGCTGTAGCCCATGGTTTTCTCATTCACCCGCGTCAGATCCTTCGCCGTTCCGAAGTCGATCAGCTTCAGCTGTCCATAGTCCGTGGTCACCATGATATTGTCCGGACTGATGTCCCGGTGGAGCATTCCGGCCCGGTGAACCGCGTCAAGATCACGCAGCAGCGGCAGGAACAGCTCCCGCAGATAGGCCGCCGCCATCGGGCCGGTCCTTCGTACGTACCGGCTCAGCGTCTCGCCGTTGATGTATTCCATCACGATATAGCCGGTATTATTTTCCTCAAAGCTGTCATGCACTCGGACGATGTGGGAAAAGTCCAGCTTTGCCAGCAGCTGCGCCTCCTTCTGGAAGCGATGCTTCCCGTGCTGGAAGGTCTGCGCGTCCTGAATGCAGCGCACCTCCCGGCTCTGCCCGGCGTCCCGGTACGCAAAGCCGTCCGGGAAAAACTCCTTGATCGCGACGAACCGCTGCAGCCGGTAGTCCCATGCCTTATAGGTAATTCCAAAGCCGCCGTTCCCAAGCGTCGTGCGGATTTCGTACCGCCCGTTTTCCAGCGCCGTACCGTCCGGCAAAGCCGACCGGTCGCAGATCGCCTCGGTTTTGCTTTCTATTACCTCTGTTACGCCTTCTATTATCCCTGTTTCCATATCCTTCTCCCGTCTGTCCTGCGTTCTCTTTTTCTTCCATGGTAATTATAACGAATTATCTGTCATTCCGAAAGTCTTTTTTGCAAATTCTGCACTTTTTCGACATAATTTGTACGCGCCTGTTTTTTATTGAAGCAGCACCTTCATCAGGAAATTCGTCCGACCACGATTCCCAGAAGGTCAGCGCCATTCTGGATAGCCACAACCTGCATCAGTACTATGAGGCCCTCGTTATCCTTGGTGTACGCGATCTTTACCCCGCCATCGATTGCTGTGCTTCTGTAGTAAGTAAATCCCCGGCTTTCCAGATACGTCGTATATTGGTCGAGTTCAGCCTTATCATATACGTAAGCATACGTTTCACAGCAATCAACATATCCCTCCAGTCTCTCGTCGCCCTTGAGCGAAAACTCACACGCCCGGTTTGTAACAGCCTGATAGGTATTGACCATGGATTGCGTATACTTGTTTTTGTCATCCGATGCGCTGTAGGAGCGCGCGGCCTCGTCCGCATACCAGCTGCTGAACTCCTGCACCGTCCAGTTCCTGCCGCGATTAAGCTTTTCCAGCGCTCCAATTTGAAGGGCCAATCCATACGAATCGCTGTCCGTAAACCCAATTACATTGATGCCGACCAGCTCGCCATATGCGTTTACAAACGGAGCGCCGCTGCTTTCATTGGAGACTATCGCATCCGTCAGCACATACACAATGTCCCCATTCTCTGCCGCTTCCGAATCTGAAAAGAGGGCAGGAAGCAGCATTCGCTGTTCCGGGTCGGCCATATAAATCGCATCGTCATCCTGCATGGCTTCGTCACTGAGCTTCAGACATTTGCTGCTGCGGATATCGATCTTCAAAATCGCCAGATTCAAAGCCTGACTGAAATCAACGATCTGCGACACGCTGAATTTGCCGCCGTTATCGACGATAGCCGTGATCTCCGACGCACCCTCGATGGCGTTCCATGTCGTCGCAATTGTCCCGTCCTCGTCAATGAAAAAGCCCGCTTCGACAGTTTCGCTTCCGTCGACTGTCCTGACATGGAGGCTGACCGTGCGTTCCTGCACATATTGGGTCATTTCCTCCATGTTCTTGTCCATTTTCAGCTTTTCCCACCGGGCCGTGACCACGGTGTCGCCGGTGATCTTGCTGAAATCCTTATCCCAGCTCAGCTGCAGATCGCCGTTCACTGCCTCCGGCGCTTCCGCCGCGCTCCCCGCAGCTACGACCTGCTCCGTCTTGCCGGAGATCAGCTCGCCGCCATTCAGGTCGAAGCTGACCTTATAGCGGATCGGGATCCACTTGGCCGTAACGACTGTGTCTCCAGTGATGGCCGAGAAATTCCGGTCCCAGCTCAGTCTGTAATTGTCCAGCTCGGCCTGCGGCGCGGCAGCGCTCTGCCCTTCCTCTACCGTCTGCACCAGCTCTCCGGAAAGCAGGGTGCCGCCGTTCAGATCAAACGTGACCGTGTACTTCCTGCCGCACGCCGTAAGCAGCACGCACAGACAGCACAGCAGCACAGCCAGCCCATAATTGCGAATCGTTTTTCTCATAGCTCTTTCCTCCGGTCATGCATATGTCTATATATATATTATAGCATAGTCACAATTTTCCTATTTGTAATTTTGCATAACTCGCAGCTTTTTCGACATAATTCGCATAAAATTTACAGCATTTTCCTCTACATATCCATAAAAATCGCCCCTTCCGTGCGGAGCATGGCAGGGGCGATATGCTGTTACAGTGTTTTGAACGTTCCGGTTCTGCACTGGATGGTGCGCAGGGCGGTGTGTTTCAGGCCGAGCATCGCGTCCATGCCCAGCGCCGGGCCGTCCGGTATCTTGAATGTGTCTGCATATGCGTTTTGTCCATAGCGGCTTACAGCTCCGAGAGCATATAGAGCATCTTTGCGACCTCTGCACGCGTGACTTTGCCAGTGGGGTTCAGCTTGCCCTTTGAACCGCTGATGATCTTCTGCTGGGCCATCTGCGCAAGCGCGGTTTTCGCCCAGTCGGCGATCTTGCCGCTGTCAGAGAAGGCGGAGAGCGTGTTGAGGTCGGCCTCGGGGAAGTCCTTTGTGCGTGAGAGGATCGTCATGGCCTCCTGCCGGGAAATCGTCGCGCCGGGCTTGGCC
>ENA-OPCL01003070-OPCL01003070.1-human-gut-metagenome-genome-assembly--contig:-NODE-3070-length-10079-cov-2.425180_pt1 | contig 10079 bp, 6 predicted proteins | sample MGYA00241251_ERZ501482 | MGnify/ENA primary metagenome ERZ501482 (study PRJEB25962, sample SAMEA2042581) | human gut metagenome | biome: human gut; feature: human-associated habitat; material: faeces... | reverse complement strand
TATAAAAGGTATTATTCATTTTGCGGCTAGCAAGGTCGTCGTTAACAGAGAGCAGAACTGATTCCGGATGCCGGCTCAGGACAGTTTCTGTTGCCAGTGCAAGAAGTTCAGCAGCAGTTTCTGCATGTATCTCCTGGATTACCTGCTGATATTCAGCCTTAATACCATCAGGCTCGTTTGTGTCAACGTCTAAATTACATGTAGCCATTAACTTAGGCGCTGCTTCTGTATTGTCCACAAAATTAATTGTTAACGTCATATCTCTGACCTCCATTTGTTTCTGCACTTTTTTAAGCACATATATATTATGCCAAATTTTTCAAAAAAAAGAAAGGCTGAAAAAGAAAGGACGATAAGAAGAAAAATGGTCCGCAAAAAAAGATAAAAAATAAAAAAATCCTGCATATTGTACAATGAAAAGAATGCGTGAAAGGGTTCAAAAAAATGGAAAAGCGGGAGCAAAGAGTACAAAAGATAATAGAGCTGCGAAAAGAAAAAGTAGAAAAGCAAAAAAGAAACATCTGGGGCATGGTCTTGATAACAGTCATTGTACTTCTTATGATATTCATCATGCTGTATCAAAAGAAGGAGATAGTTGACACGATGGCTTCTTACGATGTCCGCTATGAAACACTGCAGAAGTCTATTAAAGAAGAAAAGAAGCATGCAAAAGAGATTGAAAAAGAAAAAGAATACATGCAATCTGATGAGTATATTGCACAGGTGGCAAGGGAGAAGCTTGGACTGGTAAAAGATAATGAGATTGTATTCGAGGAAGAAGACTAGCACTTTGGTAAGAAGTGCTTTTTCTTTTTGTCTGATATCTGGCATGTTGAAAATGAAAATAAACAAAGAAGGGAGAAAAAATAATGAAAAAAATAAAAGAAAAGATGACGGTTGTGTCTGCGGATGGAAAGGTCACATTCTATCTTGAAAAGCGGTCTGACGTATATTTGTATGATTGCTTGCATTTGGATGTCATCGATGATGTGGAAGAACTGCGGCTGGACATTCCCGGAATGACTACGCTGCTATTATCTGAAGAACATGCCTTTCCAAGTGTAAGAAAAATCTACATCGGAAAAGAAATACAGAACATAATAATATATAATAAGACATTTCCGAATGTAAGAGAAGTGGAATCTGACAGTAATGTTTTTTGCTCGGGGTCCATGCTTGTCAGAAACGAAAATTTCGGTATGAGCAAGACTCTTTTAAACACATTCTGCCTGAAAAGTGATGAAACTGCTGACCTGAATGGCATTGCAGACATTGTAGGAAGTGCTTTTTACGGCTGCGAATGCACAAAAGCAATTAATACGGAACAAGTAAAGCACATGAGTGCTTATGCCTTTCATGACTCTGCATTTGCAGATGCAAAGAAAAATCCACCTGTAGATGGTCTACTGATGGCTGGAAGTATCATTATAGCAGCAGACCCGCAGGCTGACAAATATGTGATTCCAGATTTTGCGACACTGTGCAATAGTTTAAAGTTTAATCTGTCTGCGACACTGGTGGTGGAAAATGTTACAGTCTCAGCACATATATTATATCTTTCAGGAAAAATAGAAGAAGTGCATGGATTGCCCGAGACAGTAGTTATCAATGATTCAGCATGCATAGATGAGCTGAGTATTTTGAATATCGTGAACCGTCCTGGAAATCTGCGCCATATCATTTTTGGCGAAAAGAATACGGAATATGTTGCCATTGATGATATTGTCTACACAAAAGACATGAAAAAATTACTATGTTGCGTCAAATCCAAGACCGGGAACGTAGAAATTCCGAGTGGGGTAGAATATATTGCGAACGATGCTTTTTATCACTGCAAAGAAATCGACTCCGTAAAAATGCCTGACAGCATAACAGAAATAGGGAATTTCGTTTTCGGAGACTGCAAAAATTTAAAACAGATTATTTTCAGTAAGAATCTAAAGAAAATGGGAACAGGATGCTTCATCGCATGCGAAGGCCTGGAGGCAGTAGATATTCCTGGTTCACTGAATGCAATCCCACGTGACGCTTTCAGGAATAATAAAAATCTGAAAGATGTAATTCTTCATGAAGGTTTACAGTCAATCAAACAGAGGGCGTTTTTCGAAATCGGTTCTTTGCCCAAAATAAAATCACTGCGGCTTCCAAAGACTGTTAAACATCTTGACGCGAATAGCCTGAAAGAAATACCGTATATTGAAATTTTGTCAAATAAATTTCCAGAAGGCATGGTCGGTGCAATCGTAACGACGAGTCCTGTTTACAATGACATTGGTATATTGCAGGTAAAAACGCCTGATAGTCTGTATTTTCTTCCGCCGGCTATAACCAAAGCGAATATATCACGTTTGGAGGATGATATCTGCTTGAGCGGGCCCGATGCGCTGCTTTCTTCATATAAGTATGCACTTACATGGGATGTAAAAATAGATATAGCCTTTGCGATATACGAGGAACATAAAACTGCAGAAACTGCACGATACTTAGCCAAAAATGCTAAAAAAATAGCAAAAAAGGCGATGGAAACGAATGATTTGGAGATGCTGACAAAATTACTTGAGTACGATGTTTTCTCTAAGAAATCGATAAGGTTTATCTACGACCTGATTTCTGATGACGATAATGAAAAAATGGTAACTACAAAAGCATATGCGTTGGAGAAAATGCAGAGAAGAGCAAATAAGAACAACTTTTCATTATGACAAAATAAGAGAGAAGGAGGCATGGAAAAACGCTGTGCCTCTTTTTTTTGTGGAGCGGCGTGAAGAGTGAATATTCCGAATTTTCTAGATTTTATATTTTACAGTACTCTTTTAAATTTACATAATATTATCGATGGACGGGAGACCGCGGCCACCATCCGGTTATCTGTCGGTTCGGAGGTCGCTGGACGTGCACGGGGAGTCAGAAACCCCGTCCACGTCTGGTGAAGGTGAACGTAAGTTCACCGAATCATTATTGTAAACTTTCGGTAAGCAAATCCGCAAATTTTTTCTGCAATAGCAAAATCTATCATACTGAAAATAGAAATATACAAAGAAAGGAATAAAGATATGGGTACAGAAAAATTGCATAAATTATGTTATCAGCCCGGGGTTGTCATGTATGTTGATGATTACAATATTTGTCGTGATATGGAAGTAAGCCCGGACGTTTCTGTTTTACACATAGGAGAACAGAAAAAACCTTCCAAAACAGACCCACCGCTGTTGTTTAGCTTGGACAAAAGAAAAAACTATGTGTTTCCAGGCATAAAAGAATTGGTTATTGAAGAAGGCTCTTGTGGGGTATTTGTCGCGAACACGATGTTTCCCAATGTAAAACGTGTGACATCACATAACCAAAAATATTTATCAAGTGATAGAATGCTTATAACAATCCGCGACGATACAAAACGAATGCTGCTGCATGTGTTTGATTTAGAGTCTACAGCACAGATTGATTTAAGGTGGATATCGCAGATAGGCACAAAAGCGTTTGAAGGATGCAAAAGCGCTCGCCTGGTAAATTGTGACTGCGTTGAGTGCTGTCATGAGGATGCGTTTTTCGGTTCTGAATTTACGGAGACAGCGACGTATGACGGTGGCTTAAAGATGGCCGGCGGAATCATAATTGATGTTGACGAAACAGCGGAAGAAATCGTATTTCCGGATGATAAAAAGATATTTGCAATACAGGCAGGCCTGGATTTCGCCAAAGCAAAAAGGCTGGTTTTAAAAGATGTAGGGTTGATTCCAATGCTTTCCCGCCATCATTTGCCAGAAACTCTGGTTATTGATGACCCGAATTTCAGGAATCTTGATAAATTATCGCCAATAGAACTTAGTGGAGCGATAAAACAGATAGAAACGACTGATAGAGTGAAGCATTTTTCTTCATGTGATGGAATTCTTTACAACAAGACTCAGGTAGAGTTGCTTTTCTGCCCAAAAGGGCGAAGTGACGAAGCGATAATCCCAGAGGGAGTCAGGACAATACGACAGGAGGCTTTCAAACGCAGCGATATATCATCCGTAAAGATGCCAGATTCACTGGTGACTATTGAAGACCAGGCTTTCGAATACTGCAGGCAGTTGAAACACGTTGATTTCGGGCATGGGCTGAAGCGCATTGGAGCCAGTTGCTATTTTGACGTTTTTGCATATTCCGGTCTTGAAGAGATTGTGATTCCTCCGCAGGTAGTAGAAATCGGATGCGCTGCCTTTTATGGCTGTTATTTAAAAAAGGTAACTTTAAATGAAGGTCTCGCCGTTATTGGAGAGGATGCATTTGCTATAAATGAACTGGAAGAGATAACTATTCCAGAGAGTGTATCTTCTATAGGAGAAAGTGCCCTGCGCCGGATTCCAAAGGTATATACAAAAAGATATATTGATGGACTGGTATCTGCAGTTACAGAACCGAAATTATTCGCTGAAACTTCATATTGCGTGGAACTTAGCATTGCAAAGCATGAATTTATTGTTCCGGCGCATGTGAAATCAGTTGAGGTTGCAGAGTCAATGATTCTTGAGGCATTGAGTGGAGAGGGCAATAAGACTAACACACTCTACACCTGCTCTATATCTATCGCTGAACGGCAGGATACAGCGATTAAAATGTACGAGAAGACACAGAGCCAGAAAGTAAAAGAATATTTGAAAAGGGCCGGAAAAGGAATCGCTTTCAGACTGTTAAGAGAGGGGAAAACGAAAGATTTAATCGGGTTTATCCAGCTTGATGTATTATCCAAAAAAGCCTTAAGTGAATTACTGGAAAAGGCTGCAGACAGACCAGAGATTACGGCTTATATCGTGCAGATGATGCAGAGCAAAAAGAAAACAAATTTGGAGTTATAGGAAAGGAATTTGAAAAATGGAAGAAAATATATTTTTCAAAGAAATCGACGGTATTACATATACTTCAGATATGCGCGTGATTACTGGATGTAAGAAAGATATCGAAGGGCATATTATAATTCCGGAAGGTGTTGAAATTATTAAAGCAGAAGCATTTAGGTCATGCGAATCTATTACATCTATAATCCTTCCTGATTCGTTGAAAACAATAGAATGGAGAGCATTTTTGGATTGCCGTAATCTACAACACATTGATTTTGGGAATGGAATCCAGCAAATTGGATGTCTTGGCCTATCAAATGACATTTTTGACGGATGCAAAAACCTTCATTCAGTAATAATCCCGTCACAAGTTAAATATATCGGAGATGCTGTTTTTTATAAAACCGGATTAAACACGATACAGTTAAATGAAGGACTGGAAAATATTGGAAATATGGTTTTTGGGAATTGCCAAATGTTAACTCATCTTATTCTTCCTGCATCATTAAAGCACTTTGGGTTTCATAGGTCTAACCATTTCGCAAACATTACACTGAAAACGATACCTGTTGATTTTATTTTGAAAATCACGGATACGTCTTATCGTTATCACTATCCTGAGTATAGAATTATCACATTAACTATTGGCGATAGAAAGGTTTTCATTCCAAATATGATGGATGAATACGATAGGTCCAAAGTCAATGCAAAAATAAACGAAGAGGGCGTAACTGATAACCTTATGTACAGCATGTATAAGTACGCTCCATCTGAGGCTATTCGTACTGAAATCGGATATCGCATCTATAATGAAGCATTAAAGCAAAATAATGTTGATAAAATCGATGAGGGATTCAGGTTAAAATTAAAACAAAGGGCTACTGGCATGATTTTTCATTTGTTAGACCAAGACAGACTTGAAGAAGCCATAATGATTATTAATCTTGGCTTTTTATCAGAGTCTATGATTAGAGGTTTTCTAAAAAAGACAGATAATCCTGCGGTGAGAGCGTATTTACTTGAGAATCTACATAAATTGGATGGCGATGGGAAGCAAATGCAACTTTAAATAAAAAAACATAAAATTTTCATATTTCATATTGAGGAAGGCGTAAGCCTTCCTCTTTTTTTGTTCCAGAAAAAAACGGATTTTTCATTTTAAAAAGAAAGGATAAAAAAATCCGCAAAAATTTCAGCATTTAACAATTTTCCACATACCTACGGTATAGCAAAAAAACAAAGAAATGCTGAAAAAGGAGCAAAAAAATATGGAAAAAATATACAAAACAGAAAAAGAAGGACAAATTGCATTTTTTGATAACTACAACGTTCCGTGGCAGGAAAATGATGGCGTGCTTGTTGAAAATTGTGACGGTATTTACAATGGCGTACTGTTTGAATTTAAGTTAAATATCAATGACCTGAACAAGACACTGTTTCAGGCAATTAAGTATCTTTCCAGGATGCGAGTGCATGGCGAAAGCGTTCCAGCAACGATTCTTCTGGTGTCATTAAACAACAAAACCGCTTACGAATATAAAAGCCAGGATTACTTTGACGAAATACATAAAATTTATACCGGGGCAGCAAGCAAGAACAATGACGGATTCTGTGCAAAGACAAAGCCAGAGGTTTTTGAGTATTCCGAAATGCTGGCTTCCTCAAAGCTCAAAAAGATTGTAAAAAATGTCAAAACCGTGGAAGAAATGTATATGCCGGTTGAGATTGATGAGAACTGCGTGGTCGGTTGGGCTGAGCGATATTACCGTGAGATTCCGAATGCAAGCAAAGGGGATTTTATCGGTGATAATACAGAAAACGGCATGGTGACCGGGGAAATCCGCGAGCCGAGACATTTCAAGGGATTGATTCTTCCTTACAATCATAAAACAAATGAGCGTTTCAAGAAATTGATGGACTGTCTGAATGACAGGCTTTCCAAAAAAGACCTTGGCGCATTCTACACACCGGAAGAGTATGCAAATAAGGCTGCTGAACTGGTAATCATGGCTGTTGAAAGGGCTATTTCAGCCGGTAAAAAAGATTATGTTATTTTGGACCGCTGTGCCGGAACGGGTTCGCTGGAAGCCGCGATGATTGGATTAAAAGACAGCCGGGACGATGAATTAATCAGCCACTGTGTAGTAAGTACATATGAATATTACGAATACAAAGTTCTCAACGAAAGGATTGGCGACAAAGTAAGGGATATCGTCCCGAGCACAGAAGGTGATATTGTATTTGGCAATGGCAAAATCCTGAATGCCGATGCCATGACGAAAGAATATATTGAAAACGAGGTCATCAAGCAGTATGTAGATGATGAGGATTGTGCGGTTATTTTGTTTGAAAATCCGCCGTATAGAGATGAAGTCAGCGACAACTCAGAAAACAGAGGGGCAAAAGTCAACCAGTCGTTTGTGTTTAAAGAATTGTTTGATGAATTAAAAAATCTGCGGAACAGTTCTATTGCAACCGCCCGCGATTTATCTAATCAGTTTATTTATTCCGGCGTAAAACATTATTTACGACAGGATACTGACAGTTATATCGTCTTTTCTCCGATTAAATACTGGAAGACTATCGGACTAATTGATTTAAAATTTGAGGACGGGTTCTTATTCAATAGAAAAGGATTCCACGCTACAGAAAGCGCTATTTCGTGCATTCTGTGGAGTAATAAGCCGGGAGATAATGAAACAATTTCTCTTCGCAAATGCAATATATCCAACAGCGATATTACAGATGATGGCGTATGTACTCACACCAAGGCTTATGGTTCTTTTTCCGAAAAATACTTCGACTGCGCTATTCATGAAGACGATGAAGAATGCGGCGTTTTCTGTGAAGCGGACGGCACCGAAACTTCCGGAAGAAAGTGCTCAGGAAAGTCTTATTATAATGAAAATATCATCGCTTATATGAGAACAACTGCAATGGCAATCAATGCGCAGCAGCGGTATCTGACAAGACAGAAAATCTTTAATGCAGCCGGATTTTATCTCCGTCGTGATACGTACATTGAAAAACTTCCAATGTTTGCTGCAAAATTGCTGCCGCAAGACTCCTGGGATGAAAAAGATGTGTATTTTACCACCTCCGACGGCGGCGATACATATACAAAAGACGACGATTTTCTGAAAGCCTGCCTGCTCTATACAGTACTTTCCAATCAGAACAAATGTCTCAGTTTTCTCGGCTCTGATGGCCGCATGTATCAGAATGAGTTATGCCTGGACAACAGCAAATACGAAAGAACAAGAGAGGATGCAAAAAAAGAAGGAAAAGAAATCACATCGGGAAGTAAAGAAGAAACTGAGATGCTGGAACTCCTGCCGGTAGCATATCGTGATTTGATGGAATACGAAGAGCTGAATGACGATGAGAAAGAATTGGTTAGCCTCTGGAAAAAGATTCTGGAAGAAGCAAGAGCGACGGAGGGGTATGATTCGGAATTAAATTATGGGGTATATCAGATTACGAAAGAACTGAATACTTTTAAGGAAGAGAAACAGGGGAAAGGAAAGAAAAAAGTGTATGACTATCCGCTGCTGAATGGAGATTTAAATACACTGAGGACGAAACTGAAGGAGTATTATGTTTCTCATATTAAGGATAAAATGTTCAAGTACCAGTTGATTAAATAATACACAGACAACAAAATATTTACGTTTAAATAAAGAGCCGGGTTATGAATTTCGTAACCCGGTTTTGTATTGTATCAAATCACGCATATTACTTTTGATTTTTGAAAAAGAAAGGAATATGCAAAAATGGAAACAAAGAAAACACAGATAAAAAGAAAATTCGTGTCTCTCGCAGAGGCGAGACCGGATTTGGCAAAGGAGTGGAATTATGAGAAGAACGGGGATTTGAAACCAGAGGATGTTGGCCATAGAAGTGATAAGAAAGTTTGGTGGATTTGTCCTTATGATGTGCCAGATGACTACCCAGTTGAATCTTTGAGAGGAAAGCATTTTGATTTTGAATGGAAAGCCGCTATAGGTAACCGTACTGGAAATCAACGTTTAGGTTGTCCATATTTAAGTGGGCAAGCAGTATGGCCTGGTTTTAATGACTTGCAAACAGTAAACCCCGAACTCGCAAGACAATGGCATCCCATTAAAAATGGAGGTTTGAAACCCACACAAGTAACTGTAAATTCAAATAAGAAGGTTTGGTGGTATTTACCATATGATGTTCCAAATGATTACTCTATTAAGTCATTGAGAGGAAAATGTTTTGATTTTGAATGGCAAGCCAAAATATGCAACCGCAATAATGGAAGCAATTGCCCATATTTAGTTGGTAAAGCAATATGGACTGGATTTAATGACCTTGCTACAACAAGTCCAACGATTGCCGCACAATGGCATCCGACCAAAAATGATGGGTTAAAACCAACACAGGTAACAGCAAATTCAGATAAGAAGGTTTGGTGGTATTTGTCATATGATGTTCCAAATGATTACCATATTAAATCATTGAGAGGAAGACATTTTGATTTTGAATGGCAGGTTTCAATTTCAGACCGTCATCGTCACAAGTTGGAATGCCCATATTTAAGTGGAAGCTCAGTATGGCCTGGGTTTAATGATTTACAGACAATAAATCCAGAACTTGCCGCGCAATGGCACCCGACCAAAAATGAAGGGTTAAAGCCAACACAGGTGACAGCAAATTCAGGTAAGAAGGTTTGGTGGCATTTGCCATATAATGTTCCAGATGATTACCATATTAAATCATTGAGAGGAAGGCATTTTGATTTTGAATGGCAAGCCAGAATTGTAGACCGTACTACTAATAAATATACTGGTTGTCCGTATTTAACAATATATAAAGGCGAAAAATATATAAAAAAATATCTTCAAAAAAATAATACCGCCTATTATATGCAACAAAAATTTTCAGATTTATTTGGAACTGGTAATAGACTATTATCTTATGATTTCGCAATACCTGATGCAAAATATAGATTTATTTTAATTGAATATAATGGCATCCAGCATTATGAAGTAAACGATTATTTCGGTGGAGAAGCCGCATTCAAAAAGCAGCAAGAACATGACCGCCGCAAGCGTGAATACGCAAAACAGCATGGTTATAAACTCATTACCATCAAATACACATACGGTACATATGAGAAAGTTGCTGAATATCTGGATAAGCATCTGCCAAAAGAAGATTGCAAAAAAATTCCTAAAAAAGCCGCATAACTGCGTAATATTTTTCTGTACATTGTTTTCTAATGTTGCCGCC
>ENA-OPCL01003067-OPCL01003067.1-human-gut-metagenome-genome-assembly--contig:-NODE-3067-length-10085-cov-1.725623_pt1 | contig 10085 bp, 5 predicted proteins | sample MGYA00241251_ERZ501482 | MGnify/ENA primary metagenome ERZ501482 (study PRJEB25962, sample SAMEA2042581) | human gut metagenome | biome: human gut; feature: human-associated habitat; material: faeces... | reverse complement strand
GAGCTCGGCGGGCCGGACGCCGGCCTCTACCGTCTGATCGCCCGATATGCTGCCGGGAGTCAGCGGCTGAGTCGCCGGAGTGACCGTAACGAGCACCTCGTTCGTGTAGGCTCTTTTCTGAACTGTGCCGTCCATATAGACGGCCGCCCGGCGGTAACGAGTGCTCTTACCGAGCGCTCCGGGTTGGTAGCTCTCGGACGTAGCGCCGCAGATAATCAGCCAACCGAGCCCCAGATTCGCCTCCTCGGCGTATTCCCACTGGAAGGTGTAGGGTACCGCCGTCGAACCGTACGGCAACAGGTCGTTCCGGATCGGGGCGGGCACGGCTCCGGCCTCGATCGTCTGTTCGCCCCGGATTCTGCCGGGGTTTAGCTCGGCGCCACGGACTACCGAGAGGGAGATCAGCGTCAAGATGAGCAGCAGCAGATGTCTTTTCATCGGGCGGTTGCCGGACGACGGGATGTCCGGTCCGGCCGGCCGGTTCGCGCGCCACGCGCAACGGCGACTATCGGTTCTTATAGCGGTATTCATAGTATTTCAACGTTTTTTTCTGTGTACCTTCGTAGTAGTGAATCGAGCGGAGCCGGCCGAAGGGGTCGTACTCGTAGTATGTGGTGAAGCCTCGGGGATCGGTGGCCGAAAGCATGCCCACGAGCGGACGGTAGGTGTAGGTCGAGATGTGGGCCGAGCTCAGATAAGGGGACTTGCGCAGGGATGCCAGCACGTTCAGGAATCCCGAAGAAAGCGTATCCGATACGGTCATCGTGTGAATCGTAGGCAGGCTGACGACGGATGTCAGTTCGCCATACGAGCAGCCGACGAGTTCGGCCACCGGATGCAAACCGTTGTATCCCCACAGGTAGCAAACCGAGCGGGGAGCCGTGCGGCCGGTGATTTCGATCGGATTGCCGTAGTCGTCGAAGCGTGTCGAGAGAATTTCGGCGTAGCCCGCATCCGGCGAGAATGCGGCGCGGCCCGTTTCGGGAGCGAACGCTCCGGCCGAGGACTTGTTCGACAGGCGGAACAGGCTTTCGGAGAGATCGTCCTTTTCCAGACGGCTCTGCGAGGTCGGATTGCCGCACTCGTCGTAACCGAACAGCTCGCCCGAGACGACCAGCCCGTCGCGCCGCCGGATGCGCTCGACGGGGAGCGAGACGATGTTCCGCTCGACCAGCTCGGCGAGCGTTCCGCCGCCCGAGAGATCGTAGTCCTCGGGATAGAGCGTCTGCTCGACGCGCGTCGTGCCGTCGCTCATCGTACGTTCGATGCGCCCGACCGCATAGCGGTTCGGACTGTCGTAGCGGTAACGGGTCCGGTCCGTCGACACGCGCCCCTGCGCGTCGCGCGTCTGGACCTCTTTCGTGACGAGTTGCAGACAACCCGTGTGCAGGCCGGAAATGCTGAACTGCAGGCTTCCTTTCACTTTATCGAACTTCCACTGCTCGAAATCGCGACCGGTAACGTTCGTCTGAAACTCCGCCTCAAGCGGAGACCATACCCGGCAACGATAGATCAGAGTCGAATCGAGATACTTGTTATAAACGTATTTCTCGCGCTGTACCCACTCGTATCGTCCGTCCCGATACTCGTAACGGATCACCGAGTCGAGCGGGGCCAAATACCACTGCTCCGGCTCCAACGGATAGGGGTATAGCGGCGTGGAATGGATCGTCGGCATGGAGCCGCCGTCGTACTTGTAGACCGTCTTGCCTGACATTCGGCCGCCGTCCATCTCGTATTCGGCCACTTCGTCATAATGGACCGTGCTGCCGCTCTCGAACGAAAGGCTTTGGTTGCTGCCCATCAGATAGGTGCGCTTGCGGACCGAATACAAAAAGGTTTCCGGCTCGATACTGCCGTCGGGCAACACCTGTTCGTAATAATAATTCACCTGCTGTTCGGTGACGGCGCTTCGGCGGGTCTCGCCCCAGTAGTCCTCATCGAAATAGGGTTCGTACTTGACATGACCGCACCCGTCCTCGTCGGGACCGTAGCGGTAAATCTTCTCGCGCAACAATTTCGAGTCGCTGTCCCGGTAACGAATGCGCTCGATGCGATAGCCTCCCGCCCCCTTGGGCTCTTTATTCCCATACTTGCTGCGGTATCGGTGTTGTCCCATCTGGAACTCGGCGGACCCGCCCGTAGGGTACCCGATCTTGAGAAACGTTAGGGGAGTACCGTCGTATGCGAATACCTCCGTGGGATCGATATGGCCGATGGTAATAGCCGTATCGGGAGGCGCCGAGGGAGCGTTGTCGCTGCCGCCTCCTCTCACGAAGCTGAACACGCCCTCGCCGCGCGATACCCTCGCGTTGTGCCTGACCACGTTCGCCTCGCGTCCGTAATGCCTGCGAAGCAGCTTGTAACCCCAATAGTCGGTAATATAGTCGGAACCGCCGCCTACCATGAACGAGTAGTCGAACGTGTAGTGCTCGTCGCCCGAGCGTACAGACCACAGTCGTCGCCAGTAGTCGTCCTCTTCGCCGTGAGAGTCGACGTAATCCTGCTCGAACCTTATCTTCTTGATCGTATCTCCGACTTGGTTCAGAATCGATATCGAGCCGAGAAGCCCGGCCCTCGGGTAATCGAACACCATTTGCCCTCCCCGGAAGTCGATTTTACGGATATGCTTATAAATCAGCTTTTTCGAATGCACGGAGGGAAGATTGTCGATCGTACCGTAGTTATAGTCGTTGCCGTCCAAGGACGGAGCAGCCTCGAGCTTTCCCTGCCGGTAGATCAGCCACGTACCCATATTCGGGGCGAACTCCATGCCTTTGACTCCGGCGATCCGCCAAAAAGGATACTGGTTGATTTTCGTAATATCGTCCCATGTTTTCAGGGTTCTATCCGGTTCCTTTATCAAATCGGGTGTTACCAAACCCTGCGCTCGGTCGTAAATCTCGATCCGGTCGTTATACGTGGTGACAAACCGAGGATAGTCGTCTGTATAGGTAAAGCTTACCTCCTGTTCCCCTTGGGGGCTGTATATGGACTCGCATTTCCATGCAATCACGATATTGTCGTCCATTCCTCCCGAAATGGGCTGCTCCGTGTCGGTCGCTGCCAAGGAGAAAACGTATTTCGTGCCGTCGGTGTCCCAGACCGTGAAACGCCTGTCGCTGCCGTACTCGATCTTCACGCCGTCGTAAGGTACCGGCACCGCCTCGACGCTTCCGTCCGGTCGATGCCGGAAGTAGAACGCGCCGCTTTTGTCGAGCAGACGATAATAGAAGCGGTCGGGCTCCTCGTCCCGCCTTCCGTAATAAAGTTCCTTGGCATTCAGTTCGGAACGCTGTACGGCGTCGCCTTCGCGGTAATCGGTCGGAATGTCGGAAGCGTAATAATAGCCCGGAGTGAGTGTGCTCGGATTCAGGTCGTCCAGCCCGTTTACCTGCCGGGTGATCTGCAATTCGGTGCTCAGCGACCATCCCTTGCCCACACTTCCGGCGAGCTGGTTCGGCCGGGAGTAGTTGTCGGTGTGGAACATGAGCGTGAGAGGCAAGGATATCTTTCCGATCTGCACCGTATGTAGCGGGATTCGGATGTCGGGCACTCCGGTCAGATGGCTTACCGGGTAGTCGACGTAGCGCATCAGCGAGGCGGCTTCCGGCGGCAGGAACTCGATGCGGCCCGTCGGACTCGTCCGGTCGGTCTGGCCCCACAGCGTACAGGGAAGCAGCATACATAGAAAGGCGATTCGTTTATGGATCATATCGGTAGTAAGTTTAGGATTTCGTTTGTGTTCTTTTCCGTTCATGCCCTTCGAGGCTGACTTTATTTGCGGAGATTCACGTTTTCATCGGCCAAATAGTTTTTCAGGTTCGACATCGGTTATCGGTCGGGTGTCGGGTTCTATCCCATGATACCGCCGAGACGGAACATGGGCAGGTACATGGCGACGAGTATGACGGCCACGAGCAGGCCGACCAGCAGGATCAGCACGGGTTCGAGCAAGTTCCCCAGCGAGCGGAGGCGGTGCTCGAGCTCTCCGGTCAGTACGTCGCCTTCTCGGACGAGCATTTCGGGCAGCCGGCCGGTCTGCTCTCCTACCCTCAACAGCGTGACGAGCCGCCGGTCGTAGAACTCCGCGAAGCGCTCCAGCACCTCCGACAGGCAAGCTCCCCGTTCCAGTTCGCGGGCGATCCGGGCAAAGGAGACGCGGTAAGGATAAAACACGATGATCCCCTCGAGCAGCACAGCCATGCCTTCGATCAGAGTTCCCGGTCCGAGGCTCCCGGCATCCTGCAGCCGGGGCTCCGCCTCGCCGAATCCGACGCTTAGGCTGTCCGGCGTTGGCATCCATGCCCCGGGAGCTTCGAGCAGGCGCAACAGACTGTCGGTCATTCGGCGGGCATCGGTTCGGACCGGCGGAAGCTCCTTGCCGGCATAAGCGGTACGGGCTCCTTCGATCCGTTCGCCGCAGAAAAAGATCGAACGGATTTGTCCGTACTGCACGCCGTGGCGGGGAAGCCTCAAGCATCCGTGCAGCGAGGTGCGTCCCGCAAGCGACAACGAAGCGGCATCGGTCGCATACCAGAGACCGCTTTTTTCGCCCGGCGAACATGCGAAGGGGGCGGCCGACCCGAACAGCCGGGTCGGAGCGATTCGGGAATCGGCCGCCTCGATGCGCACGGCCTCGTACAGTCCCCACGGCCGGACGGCGATTCGCACCCGACTGTCGGGCAGGCCGTCGTAAAGCCGCAGGCCGCCCTGCTCGTCGAGCCTTGCTGTCAGCGTGCTGTCGGCGGCGTACAGAACGAAGGCCGACTCGACGTTCGCCCGTTGCCGCGAGAGGTAGCCCGCGCGGGAGAAGAACAGAAAATCGGACTCCCACAACGCGAGTACGCCCAGCACCGAAAGCAGCATCAGTGCCGAGACGACCAGCACCGTAGCCAGTACGCCGGCGGGAAGGCAGGCCGAATGGAAAGCAGACCGTCCGGCCGGTCGACTCGGCCTCGGGACGACCGCCTTGCGACCGTGACCCGGCTCCGGGTTCTCCGCCGGCGGAACAACATGCGGAGACCCTCGGCGCGGCGGTCGGTCGATTCTTGCCGAGTATGGTCCGATTCCTTTCATCGTATTTTTCATCGTACTATTTACCTTAGCAGCTATAAAACAGAACAGTCGAGATATCGGAGTACGGAACAAGTCCGAGTATTCATCGGTCTGCGAGACCGGGAGCCGTATTCCGACTCCATATTCTTTGTATCGGAATCCGGGCAGTTCATAGCTCAGGGAATTTTCAATCCGTATTTCCGACCGTCCGCCGCGAGCCATAGCGAATCGGCTCCGACCGCATGCAGTCTGAAGCCTCCGGCCGACTCGCCCTGCCGCAGCAGATGGACCCGTCCGTCGATTGAGACCAAATAATGGTCGGTTCCTTCCTTACGGATACGGCCCGTACAGGCGAGTTTGGCGGAAGATTTCGGTCTGTCGACTTGCGGCCGCTCTGTTCCGGTCCTCTTCGGAACGGATGGAAAAGTCGACAGCAGAGCGTTCGTCGACACGTTATACAACACGGTCCGCACCGGGGACAAAAGCATAGCGGCCGATAGTACGCTCGAGGCGAACGCAACGAGCCAGTTCACCCCGATAGTCCGATGGCGAAGATCGGAGATGGCCAGTACGGTCGCCGGAACGACCGGAAGCAGGTATGCGAACGGTTGCCAAAGCATTGCGGAACGAGGATAAGCGAATCATCGGGGACAGGCCGACGACGAATCGGGCATTCTTTTGAAAGGAATATTTCGGTTGTGTAAATCGAGTAGTGTGCAGGCGGATGAAAAAACGGGTCACGCACCCCTACTCCGATCTTCGATAAAAAAGGTTTGAGTATTTGTTCTCCGGTCAGTCCTTGACGGTCTCTTTCAGGTTTTTGTCCTGATCGATCTCCCAGACATTGTACTCGCCGTCGCCGTCGAAATCCACCACGGACGTGGCCGTAGCCCGGAATCCCCGCTCCGAAGCCTCGACGATCTCGATGCGGTAGTTGGCATGACCGCCCTCGGTGACCAGAGGCTGCTGCTCGAAGCCGAGCTCCTCGAGCGAGGCGGAATACTTCGAGTAGGTGTAGAAGTTGTTCTTCTCGAGCGTGTGCAGAAAAACGAGCTGCTGCTGGGCCTCGGTGCTCTTGGCACGAGAGATGAGCGGCATCAGGTTCGGCAGCGCGATCAGCACCAGAATCCCGATGATGACCAGCACCACCAGCAACTCCGGTAGCGAAAAAGCGGGAAGGCGTCGGGAAACGATTCGTGTCATAATACCAAATGTTGAGTAAATAGATGGCCTGTTCAAAGACTGCTATACGAAGGTCGGAAGCGAAAACGAATCGATTTGATAAGTATATGGTAACTACCCTGTTTTTTATGACGAAATATTCGATAAAAATCTAATCGTGAATACAATAAAAATTGCAAAGCCCATAGAGGAACTCCATATTTTATCTCACCGCACACGGTTCTAAAGCTTTTTCAAGCGGTTTGCATTCGTTTTGCGGAAAAATCGGGCCGTTCTTTAATCAAAGCTACAATCAGATCCATCATTCCAAAACGAACACGAAAAAACAAATCACCGAGAAAATCCGAGTAACATTGAAAAGTTTAAATATCAGAATATTCAACCGGGAGGCGTTAACTGCCTCCGTTCCGTTGGTACTTCAATCTTCTGGGCGGACAAAAGCAAGCTCGCGGTACGAACGGCTTTTCCTGCAGTCGCTCCCAGCGGGTCCGAATTCAACGGACTGTCTCTTTCCTGCGAATTCGTTTACACGATGACCTTGCTGCAAAACGAAGGACAGGGGAAAAAACGAGAACTCCTTTGAATTAATGTAACAGCCTGTTAAATCGAACTGATACATTTTTTATAATAGAACGAGGCAACGAAAAGGCAACGGTTCTATTTCCCGCGTTTTGCGTTTGGATCATTGCCTCCAATAACTGAGGCTAAAGCAATAAGACACTTCGAAAGCGGCAAATTTTCCGCAATTTTATTCGGGCCAAAGCGCCCGAATGTAAAGCCATATCAGGATAAATCATATTAATCCCCTTATTTATCTGGATTCAGGCAGATAATTCTGCATGATTATTGGCCAAAGGGCTCACCTTTCGTTTTATAATTGCCGCTTCATACACAGCCTCAACACTGACAGGTTTTTCGCATCGACGGAACAGTTCGTTGTCTATGCCAACAACATCGAACTTCAGGCCGAATATCTGTGTCGGGGTCTGGGAATAGTTCGAGTAGATTTTAACAGAGACCAAATATGATATGCATCCGGATAGTTTCTCCAGTCGTTATTGAATGTTTGGGGATTACAGATATCGTATCATCAGTTCAGGTAATAGGTCCCCTGTCCCTGCTTATTCCGTTTTACTTGTAACACCATTTGTACAAGGGTCCGGACGAAAAGCGACCGTTCTCAGAACGGAGGAAAGTATTCCGTGAGTTGCGATATGGCGGAACGGGTTGCCGTAGGCCTCGGTTGCCCAATGGAAGATTGTCGGAAAAGACAGAGAGGGGCTGTCTGCGTTTGCAGACAGCCCCTCGCGTGCGGAAAATTCGTCTTTCGTCGAAATGTCGGATCCGACCGACGCTACGGTTTGAGAATCGTTTCGAGCCAGCGGTCGATTCGATAGCGGTCGTACGTCTCGACAGGTATGTCCCGGTAGGGAGAGGTCGTGAAACCGGGCAGCACGACGGGATTCTGCCGATCCACGATCAGAATATTGTTCGGGTCGTAAAAATCGTATTCGGCGATATGTCCGTTCGTGGTTATGAGTTTTCTTTTGGCTCCCATCGTTTCGATGCATCGCATCGTGAGGCCCGTTTGCCGGGGATGCTGAATGTCGATGACCGCCCGCGATTTGCGGTAGAGATCGAGCAAGCCGGCTTTCGGCAGCGGGGCGAAGCGGAAATCCCTGACCGACGTGCCGCGCAGACTCTTGTTCTGCAGCTTCATTTTCCAGTACAGAATCCGGCTCTGGAAAAACATGTAGGCGAAGCAGCGTCCGCCGGCCCGCTCGATCTGTCCGGTCACGCGGTGCAGCAGCCCGTACCGGTCGCTGTGAACGGTGCCGACGAACATCAGATCGTAGCGGTAGTCGGGCTCCTGCCTGCCGATTTCCTCGTAGTCTCTCAGGTAGAACAGCGGCAGGAAGCGGATGCCGAGCTTCTCGCAGTCGGGCTTGTCGAACGAAAAGGCCCGGTCGAACACGGGCAGGATGCGCAGCGCGTTGCGGTTGTTGGCAATCGAGTCCCAATGGTAAATGATCAGCTTCGCCTCGGGATGCAGTTCCTTGATTTTATTGAGATTCTCAACGGAAATGGACTCGCCCTTGATGAAAAAGACATAATCGTACTTCCGGTTCTTGGTGCGCTCGATGATCCGGACATGGTAACGGTCGATGTAGCGGGCCAGCAGATTCCGGTTGATCCGGATCGCGGCCTTGACCGCGAACGAGTTGGCCGGGCGCTCGTCGAAATAGTCCACGCGGGCTCCCATGCGCTCCATCTCCGCGCGGATTTCGTTCTGATAGCCGAACGCTTGCGCGGAGAAGAACAGAATGCTTCTGTTTTCTAAAAACATGATCGGTTATAACAAAAGTGTCGCAACAGACGGTTTGCGCGCGGGTGCGTTCCGGCTTTCGGAACCGGACTGCGGGCTCCGAAAGCCGGTCCGTTTCTCCGGGGGAAAAGTTGCTTTTAAGGACGAGTTGAAAGCTGCTCCGTAGGCATCTATGAGGGGTGTCGTTGCCGTATCGTTTATGGTACGCAGCGGAATAGAGCCGGAAGGACGGCTTCGTATCGATCGGGACGGCCCGTACCGCGCCCCCGGCTCGTCGTTCAACGGGATTATGGTCTGAAAGACAGAGGAATTTCGATGCGCCGGAGAGTTGTCCGGGAGCGAAGCTCGCCGCCAGCGCGGGGCGGCGCGGAATCTTGCGGGCGTCCGCCGCCTGTCCGGATGCACGGGTAAGTTCGGATCCGTCGGGGGTGTCGGGGACGGACTATTTGTACAATCCTTTCCGCTTCATTTCCTCGATCGAGTCTTCGTACCGGTCTGCCTGCACCTGCTGGCTGTCTACCCACCGGGCGAACCGCTCGATGCCGGCGTCGAACGACCAGCGGGGAGAGAATCCGAGCAGCCGCCGGGCTTTCGAGATGTCGGCGAAATTGTGCCGGATGTCGCCCTGCCGATAGTTCCCGTTGACCGTGAGAGGGACCTCGGTGCCGTACTTGTCGATCAGCGTGCGCGCGACCGTCATGACGTCGGTCGCCATGCCCGTGCCGACATTGAATGCCTCGCCGTCGGCCGAGGCCTTTTCCAGACCGAGGATCGTCGCGTCGGCCACGTCGTCGATATAGACGAAGTCGCGCGTCTCGCGGCCGTCCTCGAAGATATTGATTCCGTTTCCGTTTTTAATCCGGGTCGAGAAGATGGACAGGATGCCCGTATAGGGATTGCTGAGCGACTGGCCGGGGCCGTAGACGTTCTGATAGCGGAAGGCGACCGGGGCGATGCCGATCGCGGGACAGACGGTCATCACGAGCTGTTCCTGCACCTGCTTGGTGATGCCGTAGACGGACGTAGGGTGAATCGCCGAGTCTTCGGTCGTCCCGACCAGCCGTAGCGGCTTCGTGCAGCCGGGGTACTTGCACTCGAAGTCGCCCCGTCTCATGTCCTCGTCGGCGCGCGAGAGCGGATAGACGTATCCCATCTCCTCGCTCAGATAGCGTCCCTCGCCGTAGATTGCGCGCGATGCGGCGACAACAACCTTAGATACTGAATGCTTTGTATTCGTGAGTATATCCAGCATCAGCGAAGTTCCGCCGATGTTGACGGTAGTGTATTTCTCGATCTCGTACATCGATTGTCCGGTTCCGGTCTCGGCGGCCAAATGGATCACGGCATGCTGTCCGTCGAGGGCCCGCAGCCAGTCGTCCCGGTCGGTTACGCTGCCGCGCAGGAAGCGCACGCGGTCGCGGATGCTGCGGTACAGCGGGGAGGTGCTTGGAGGGTCCTCGCCGTGAATCTGCGGCGACAGATTATCGAGCACGGTGACTTCGTATCCTTTGCCGGCGAG
>ENA-OPCL01003062-OPCL01003062.1-human-gut-metagenome-genome-assembly--contig:-NODE-3062-length-10101-cov-5.180669_pt1 | contig 10101 bp, 4 predicted proteins | sample MGYA00241251_ERZ501482 | MGnify/ENA primary metagenome ERZ501482 (study PRJEB25962, sample SAMEA2042581) | human gut metagenome | biome: human gut; feature: human-associated habitat; material: faeces... | reverse complement strand
CATTTGTAATGGAAGGACAAGTCAGAATACAATGCAGAAATATTTTCCGAATATTCAAACGGTATATTGTCCTTCGACTTCCAGTGCCAATGCACAGTTTTCATTAGAACAATTGATTGAAATATATAAGAAGGAGATTTATGAATAAATTATATTGGGCAAAGGTTAAGCCGGATGCTAAGGTTCCGCAAAAACGTTATGAAGATGCAGGGTATGATTTATACCCATGTTTTGAAGAGGATTACATGGTAATTGAGCCTCATGAAACAAAGTTAGTTCCATTAGGTGTTGCAAGTGCATTTGATCCAGAGTTTGTGATGATTCTAAAAGAGCGTGGTTCAACAGGAACAAAGGGGATTGCACAAAGAAGTGGTGTGATTGATTCGGGTTATCGTGGAGAATATATGGCTCCAGTTACAAATTTGAATACAAAGCGTGTAGTTATTAAAAAGCAAGATGTAGAGTATAAGGAAGATGCGATTATTTATCCTTATGAAAAAGCAATTTGTCAGGGTGTATTATTGCGTATGCCTCAATTAGAGAGTGAAGAAATTTCCTTTGAAAAACTTCAGTCTATGGAATCTGAAAGAATGGCTGGAAAACTTGGAAGTTCAGGAAAATAGTGAAATGGATCTATTGTCATAAGGGCAATAGATCTTTTTTTAGAAAAAAGATGATTTTTAAATTATATAACCGATCTATAACCTTACAAAGCCTATACTAAAATCAGATAATGAAAGGGATTACAACCATATCAAAAAGGAGGGCTTTGTATGTTGAAAAACTTGAAGAGAGCGGCAGCAATTGTATTATCATTTGCGATGGCAATCCAGTTTGGACTAGCAAACTCTTACTATGTAAATGCAGAAGAAGAGCCTGTTGAACCACAACAGGAACAAACTACGACTGTAGAAAATAATAGTGAAGTACAAGAAGAGGATGCAAATGAGGTTGCGGTGCCAGAAACGAAATCTGTAGAGTTAAGCTATGTGGCTGAAGATGGAACAATTTTACAGGCAGCTACATATCGTGATTTTGATTTAAATTACTGCTTAAATACAGATAGTAGTGTTATGCTGAATTTTGATGGTTATACATTAAAAGATGTAATCGTCAATAATTCGCAAACAGTGAGTGCGGATCAGGCAAGTCTAAGTGTGACTTCAGATTTAGTTAGTGTTAAATTTGTCTATGTAAGTGTAAATACAAAAGAAGACAAACAAACAAGTGAAAATAATGAACAAACTAAAACTGAAGAAGCAAACGAAGACGATGCTGAGGCAGACCCGAATCCGGAAACGGAAGTAAAAGAGGAGTTGCCGGAGTATCCGGCATTTGATCAAAGTGAGATGGCTGGTGATGTAGTTGTTCATGCGACAGCAGCTGAGGGTGTTTTACCAAGAGATTCTAAGCTTGTTGTAAAACGTATCACAAGAAAGGCTATCTTAAATGCGGTTGAAGATGCTGTTTCTGAAAAGAATAAAGAAATGGATTCAGCAGTGGCTTTGGATATCACAATCCAAAATAAAGATGGTGTTGAAATTCAACCAAATGGCTCAGTAAATATTAGTTTTGAAAATGTATCTGTAAGTGGTGGTGAAATTAATGTTTACCACGTATCAGATGATGCGAGTGCAGTAACTGAGGTAGCTACAAATACTCAAAGCTTTGATACAAATCACTTCTCAATTTATGTTATTACAAATGAAAATCAAGTCCCACTAACAACATTCGAGTTTGTTGCGAATGGTACAACAGTAAGTACACAGATTGTTAAGTCTGGGGATACATTAATTGCTCCTACAGCTCCAGATGTTATTGGACAAGCATTTGTTGGTTGGTTTGATGAAGCTGGTAATCCATTCACTGGTTTTGGTAAACAAGCAGAGATTACTGAAACTACAAAACGTACAATTACAGCTAGATATGAAGCAGCATTATATGTTTACTTCTTAAATCCAGATGGTACACAAATTATGCGTACAGAAAAAGTTGGAGATCATGAAGCACATGATTTTACAGCTATATCTTATGATGTTGACTCAACTCATAAATTAGTTGGTTGGGCAGCCGAAAAGAATGGTACTACAAATATTGCAGATAAAATTACAGTTCCAAAAGGAAGTACTTCTGTAAATGTATATGCCATTATTAAAGAAGGTTATTGGATTTCATTTGATTCAGATGGTGGATCTATTGTTGATTCTCAATTTGTATTACATGGAGATACGTTAACTCTAGGAAAAAATACAACTCCTACAAAACCTGGTTACACATTTGATGGTTGGTACAATGGAACAACTAAGGTTGAAAATGGTGCAACAGTTACTTCTCCAATGACTTTAACAGCACATTGGAAAGCAGCACAAGTTAACTATACAATTAACTACTGGCAACAAAAAGTAACGGATGATAAGAATGCAACAGATGCACAGAAAACTTATGAATATGTAGAAGCTGTAACTAAAAAGGCAACTACAGGTACAAGGGTTTCTGCCACAAATTCAAAAACATATAAAGGATTTAAATATAACGCAAACAACTCTAGTAAAGATGTAGAAATCTCTGGTGATGGTACAACAATCATCAATGTTTACTATGATCGTGTATTATGTACAGTAAATTTCTATGTAGATAAAGGTGGATACTATTGGAGTGATTGGAAGATAACTAAAACCGTAACTGGTTTATATGGTGCTAACCTTCCTGAAGGTGCATGGGATTCTTCGTCTTATTGGACTGTTGAAAAAGGCGGTGGAACTGGATGCATTTTATTAACATCATTTGATTTTGAGACTGCTGGGTATGCGAATAATCAAGGCAATATAACACAAAATGGCGTTGTTACGACATGTAATTTTTATAGACAGGGTAAAAGTGGATCAACCTCAGTTCATTATTACAATGAACAAGCAGATGGTTCATATAAATTAGTTCAAACGATAAAAACAAGTGGTGGAACATTAACTGTTCACGAAAAATATGCTGGTTATGATTTGTACAAATATACTACTGCAAAAAATCCGGGTACAAGTTCTTTATATTGGGAAAAACAAGAGGATGTCTATGATGGAAAACGATTAGACGATTATCCTGTAAGTATTGCTTCTAAATTGAAGACTTATAGTTTGTCTTACTATAACTATAATAGTGTAACTAAGACAGAAAAGAATATTAAGTATACGGCTTCATTAAAGTCTTATGCAAACTATACTCCTGCAAGGCCAAGTGGTTTACCAGATTATTATGTATTTGGTGGATGGTATAAGGATAAAGCTTGTACAACTGAGTTTGATTTTAATACTGAGAAAATGCCGAATGCGAATGTGCAGATTTATGCAAAATGGACAGCTAAGAAGATCAGCTTAACTTATAACTTGAATAATCCTGAAGGCACAGTAGATAAGGGTACTAAAAAAGTTGCAGCTGGTACGATTGCAAGTACAGTATTGCCAAGTGCTTCTGCAATTGAAGGTTATACATTTGCAGGTTGGTATGTTGCAGATGAAAATGGTCATATGACAAATGTAGCATTCAATGCGAATGATGCAATTTTAAAAGATACTAATGTTATTGGTAAGTGGTTATACAATGGTAAGCTTACAGTTAAGTATGTAGCAGATGGTGTAGAGGCTCCGAAAGATAACAATGTTTATGCGGGTGGTGCTAAAGCTACAGTTGCTAATGGTGTGACAAAAGAAGGTAAGAAATTCTTAGGTTGGCAATTAGATGGTAATGTATATCAGCCTGGTCAAAACTTTGAAGTAAATAAGAATTTGGCAGATGACAAAAATGTGATTACTTTAACAGCTGTATTTGGTGATTCAGAAACTTCAGCAATCTTAAATTATCATCCTGGTAATGGTAATGGTGAAGATCAGAGCGTTGCGATTTTGAATAATGTTGAAGTTGCTTTAGAAAGTACATCTAATTTACATTATTCAGCTCCAGGTGAAGATTACTACTTTGCTGGTTGGGCAACATCAATGGAAGATGCTCAAAAAGGTAATGCTAAATATGCAGTTGGTGAAAAAGTCAGAGTGAATGCAGATTCAAGTAATGATTTATATGCAACTTGGGTTAAGAAAACTGTGATTGAAGTTACCGCAAATAGCGATACACTTCCATATAATGGTGAAGTACAAAAGGTTGAAGGTTTCCAAGATGTGGCTGATGGATATACAGTAGAAGGTTTAACTGCAGTAGCTACAGGTAAAGATGCTGATACTTATGAAACTAAGATTACTGGTACAGCAAAAGTTACTAAAGATGGTGTTGATGTAACAGATAAAGTAATTGTAAATGTGACTAAGGGAAAATTAACGATTTCTAAGCGTGAAGTTACATTAACGAGTGAAAAAGCTTCTAAACCTTATGATGGAACTCCACTAACTAGACCAGATGTTAAAGTTGAAGGAAACTTCGTTGATGGTGAAGTAACAAAAGTTGAGGCAACTGGATCAGTTACTTATGTAAGTGATGGTGAAGTCACAAATACAATCGTTATTACTAAAGGTGAAAACTTTAAAGAAAGTAATTATTCAATTACTAAACATGAAGGTAAATTGAGTATTACTCCAGTTACGGATGAAGTAACAGTAAGAATTAAAGGTAATAAAGATACTGCAACTTATAATGGAGAAGAACAAAGTGTAAGTGGATATACAGTAGATTCTATTAGCAATACAATTTATAGCTCAACAGACTTTACATTAAATGGTCAAGCAACGGCTACTGGTAAAGATGCTAATACATATCCAATGAATTTGGATGCAACTCAGTTTGTTAACAACAATACAAACTTCTCAAATGTTAAATTTGAAATTGCAGAAGATGGACAACTTGTTATTAATCCGCGTGCAGTAACATTAACGAGTGAAACAGCTTCTAAGGATTATGATGGAACTCCACTAACTAGACCAAATGTTAAGGTTGAAGGAAACTTCGTTGATGGTGAAGTAACAAAAGTTGAGGCTACTGGATCAGTTACTTATGTAAGTGAAGGTGATGTCACAAATACAATCGTTATTACTAAAGGTGAAAACTTTAAAGAAAGTAACTATTCAATTACTAAGCATGAAGGTACATTGAGTATTACTGAAGTTGATGCTGAAGTAACAGTAACAATCAAAGGCCATGAAGAGACTGCAACTTATGATGGAAATCCACATTCAGTAGAAGGTTATGAAATCACTGATATTTCTAACAAGTTGTATACAAAGGATGATGTTAAGTTTACAGGTCAAGCTAAGGCTGAAGGTACTGAAGCTGGTACATATCAGATGCACCTTACTAAAGATCTATTTAGTAACAAAAATAGTAACTTTAAGAAGGTAACATTTGTAGTCGAAGATGGATCATTGATAATCAATCGTAAGTCTATTGATGATCAAAATCGTATTACAGTAACAAAACCTTCAGATTCTAAGTATAATGGTGAAGAACATAGGAATAAACCAATAGTTACAGATACTAAGACGAATAGAACGTTAGTAGAAGGTACAGATTACGAATTATCTTATAGTGATGATGTAACAAATGCTGGAACAGTAACAGTAACAGTAACTGGTATTGGAAACTATGAAGGAAGCTTTGAAGTAACTTACGAAATCACAAAACGTCATGTAACATTGACAAGTGCGGATGCTGAAAAGGTTTATGATGGTAGTGCTTTGACAAATGATACAGTAACAGTTGGAGGCGACAAATTCGCTAAGAAGGAAGGCGCAACATACAACGTAACTGGTATGCAGATTGAAAAGGGTTCTAGCAAGAATACATTCACTTATACATTGAATGAAGGAACATTAGCTGGAAACTATAATATCGAAACATTTGAAGGAACATTAAAAGTAACAGCATTTGAAAATGAAGTCGTAGTAACAATCAAAGGTAACAAAGATACTGTAACTTATGATGGTAATCCACATTCAGTAGAAGGCTATGTGATTACTGATATTTCTAACAAATTGTATAAAGCTGACTACATTGGAGTTAAAGGATATGCTAGAGCTGAAGGAACTGCAGCTGGTACATATCAGATGAACCTTACTGCACAACAATTCAGTAATACAAGTGCAAGCTTTGATAAAGTAACATTTAAGGTTGAAGATGGCGCATTAACAATCAGTCCTAAGTCAATTACTCCAGATGGACCAGATACTCCAGATGAAAAGAAGACTGGTATTACAGTAAGTGATCCTAGTGATTCTAAGTATGATGGTAAAGAGCATAGAGAAGTATTAACAGTTAAGGATACTAAGACAAATGAAGAATTAGTAGCTGAAAAAGATTATTCTGTAACTTATAGTGATGATTTAGTAAATGCTGGAACAGTAACAATTACTATTGAAGGTATTGGAAATTACACTGGATCATTCACAAAGACTTACGAAATCACGAAACGTTCAGTAATATTAACAAGTGCTACTGCAAGCAAGACTTATGATGGTCAAGCATTAACAAGCACATCAATCACAGTAAGTGGTGATGGATTTGTGAAGGGTGAAGGTGCTACATATAATGTAACTGGAACTCAAACAGAGGTTGGAAATAGTGCAAACTCATTTGAATACAAATTAAATGAAAACACATTAGCTTCTAACTATGACATTACTAAGGTTGTTGGTACATTAACAATTACAGCAGCTCCGGCTCCTGTGATTCCAGCGCCAACGCCACGTACTCCAAGTACAACGCCTCGTACTCCAAGTGCTCCTCAGGTAACGACTCCTGTTGAAACAGTTGAAAAAGAGACAACTCCTAAGGCTGAACCTAAAGAAGAAAAGGTTGAAGAAGAGTATACTCCTAAGGCATCACCTCAGTACTACTGGGCATTAATCAACTTGATTTGTGCAATCGTAACAGTATTATTCGGATTATTATTGTTGATTTCTAAACGTCATAAAGATGAAGATGACGAAGAAGAGGATGATGAAACAAAACAACAAGCAACTACAAATGAAGACGAAGAACAAGAACAAGAAAAGAAACGTGGATTATTCACTCGCGTACTTGCAGTTCTAATCGCAATCGTATCTGTTGTATTCTTCCTAGTAACTGAAGACATGAGTCTAGCATGGACTTGGACAGATCAATGGACAATTTGGATGGTTGTTATTGGATTGGTACAAATCGTAGTATTCTTCGTAGGACGTAAATGGAAAAACGTTGATGATGATGAAGACGAACAGGCACAACAAGCTTAATGAAAGTCAATAATCACACAAAGGGGTAGCCTAGTGCTACTCCTTTTTGGTGTTGGTTATTTTTTGTGTTGTAAACATTCGCTCACAAGGTATATAATTAATAGTGAATGTAAAGGAAATAGTTATGAAAAAACAATTAACGCAGTTAATGCCTACGCTTGTAGTTATGGTCTTGATACTGGCATTGACTGTCGCAACATACAATATTAGTTTAAGACAAGAAGAAGAGGAATGTTTTAACCGGTTAGAAAATGCGAGTGAAACCATGGTTCAAAGTATTAAAAATCGTGTGACTGATGATTTGAATTATTTACGCTTGATTGGAAAAGATTTCTCAAATGAAGACCATTTACCTACGTATGAAGAATATAAAGATCGACTTAGTACTTTTGAAGATGTATCTTTGTTTGAACGTGTTGATTTGTTGATGAAAAACAATACGTTATATACAATGCATGATGAGGTGCAACAAATTTATACTAATGAATTTTTAGTATTGAATTCAACTGCAGAATATATGGATCGAGTTCATACAGATATTTTGACAAATAAGCGAAGTGTGAATTATTATGTGCCTATTCAACAAAATGAAACGGTAATCGCTTATTTAGTAGGTGTATTTCAATGTGACACAATGGATGATCAGTTTTATACAAAAATATTGAATGGAAAGACACACAACTCAATTATTGATACAACCGATGGACAGGTCGTGATGGATAATCAAGATTTGAATATTGATAATATTGCTTCAGATACGGATTTTAAATTATTGTCGCCAAAGAAGAATGTTTTGAAACAAATTCATTCTTTAAAATCTGGTGCTTTCGCTTCTGAAAAAAAATGGCGAAAAGAAATATTTCGTTTATAAACCAGTTGGAGTATGCAATTGGGAACTTTTAGTTATGGTAAATGAAGAGGATGCCTTTGCGAATGTATTGACATTAAAGAACAATTATATGGTCATGGTCATCTGTGAAATATTGATTCTCTTATTGTATTGTGGATTCTATATCACAAAAGTTCGCAGAATATCTAAAAAATCTAATGAACTTAATGAAGATTTAAATGTATCCAATACATTAATTCAATGTGTTCGAAAATTATCGAATGATTTATATAAAGAAAGTACCATTGATGAAATTCTTCAGATCATTTGTGAGTTTTATCAAGCTGAAAGGTGTTATGTATTAGATTTGGATATGGACAATAAAAAGGCAAATGGTATCTTTGAATATGGAAAACGACATGATGATATTCATATTGAGAACATGGTTCGTTTGTGTTTAGAACATATGGATTTAGTGAATCAATTCTTTGAAAATCAAAAATCTTATTATATAGAAGATGTGACTCATGAAATACCTTCTACAAGTCCAATTTATGCGACTTTTATGCAACAAAAGATTCATAGTATTATAGTTGTACCGTTTATGGATAATAAAAAAATCAAAGGTGTTTTTGCGGTAGACAATCCAAAACAGAATTACTACCAAAAAGATTTCTTAGAATCTTTATGTTTCTTTATTAAAACGGCTATGGAAAGAGAAAAAGAGAAGACAAAACTAAAAAATTTAAGTTATGTAGATTCTTTAACCTATGCACAAAATCGCAATCACTTTAATGAATATATAGAACAAAATAGAAACAAAGAACTCCATTCTTTAGGTGTTATTTACTTAGATTTAAATGGACTTAAAGAAATCAATGATAAAATGGGACATATCGCAGGAGATACACTCATTATTACTGCATCATATGCTCTACAAGAAATCTTCTTAGATAATTCCTATCGTGTAGGTGGAGATGAATTTGTGGTCATTGAACAAGATGTATCCGAACTCTTATTCTTTGATCAATATGCAAAATTACTCAAACGAATGAAAGAATTAGAAATCAGTGTTGCGACAGGTTGTGTATGGAAAGAAACTTGTTCAAATCTATCTGAAACTTTACAAGAAGCCGATCAAAAGATGTATGAAGATAAAAAGCGTTATTATTCTTTAGTTGAAAATGATCGAAGAAGCCGATAAAAAAGATTGGAAATTAAGCTCCAATCTTCTGTGTGTTTTTGAAATGAAGCTTTGCCACTTGGTAAAGCTTTTCTTTTCCAAATTTTTGTACAAATTTCTTACCGCACACATCCACCTTGCTTCCGGCACCCTTCTCAAATTTGAAATCATATTTTTCTTCCATAAGATCCCACGTTTCTAGAAAGGCATTTCTTGCCAGGATACTCGCACAAGCTACTGCCAGGTATTTGTTTTCGGCCTTGGTCTCAAATGTGATACCCCGAATGACTTCAGGAAAGCCTTGTAAGTAGCGATAGTAACTTTTTTCTTGCACAAACTGATCAATAACAATCTGCTTAGGAAGCGTATATCCTTTATGTACCAAATTTACATAAGCCTGGTTATGCAGACGACACTTCATATCTACCATATTACAAGTATCATGCATGTCATTATATTTTGAATTGGGAACAATCAAAATACTATGTGGACACACTTCCTTGATGATAGGTGCAAGCTTACGAATCTTAACATCATCCACCTGCTTTGAATCTTGAATGCCAAGATGCGCAAGTTTTTTGCGAGCCTTGTTTGTGACAATACAGCTAGCCACTACAACCGGACCAAAATAATCACCAGTACCCACTTCATCGCTGCCTGCTTGATCTTGTGCTTCACTATGCGTTTGTTTCGGTTCTAACCAAGAAAGATCGGCTCCCTGAAATACAACTTTACCACTTGTATATGCTGTAATCGAACATTCTTTCGTTTTGATTTGATAGTACGTATACTGTGGCGTACTTTCTTTTAATATAAAAGGAGATATTCGATTTTTTAATTGAAAGATCTCTTCTTTTGTCATATTCTTTGTCAATGTTGCC
>ENA-OPCL01003056-OPCL01003056.1-human-gut-metagenome-genome-assembly--contig:-NODE-3056-length-10115-cov-3.163718_pt1 | contig 10115 bp, 5 predicted proteins | sample MGYA00241251_ERZ501482 | MGnify/ENA primary metagenome ERZ501482 (study PRJEB25962, sample SAMEA2042581) | human gut metagenome | biome: human gut; feature: human-associated habitat; material: faeces... | reverse complement strand
CGGTGCACGGCCAGATCCCACTTGCCCTGATACACCAGATCGTTCCACTCCGGGATCAGGTTGTTCAGCGGGCAGCCGGAGGCCATGCCGCCGATCATCATACCCGCCTGGCAGAACGGCACGCCGCAGTCCATGCAGCGGGATGCCTGCAGGCGGCGTTCGGATGTGTTGAGGGTTTGTTCCACTTCTCCGAAGTCACGGATACGGTCGTGGATGGGGCGATAGCCCGCCTCCTGGCGTGGTACGGTAAGAAAAGCCTTAGGATTACCCATATATGTTGTTTCGTTTTATCGGTTGGGGAAATATGTTAATAGTCACGCTGCACCTCGGCGATTTTCTGTTGTAGTTTGAGCATCTGTTCCTCGGCAAGCACCCGCTTGTATTCGATAGGTGTCACCTGTATGAAGTCGTCGACATACCGGTTCCATTCATCAAGCATCTGGCGTGCCAGCGCCGAGCCGGTGTAGCGGTAGTGCTGACGAATGAGCTCGTGCAGCTCCTTGCGTGCCGAGGAGTCTTCGATGAGCGAGAGTTCAACCATCTCCATGTTGCAGAAGTAGTCAAACTTGCGGTCGGGATCCCAAACGTATGCCACGCCGCCGCTCATGCCGGCTGCGAAATTGCGTCCGGTTGCTCCGAGCACCACAACGCGTCCGCCGGTCATATATTCGCAACAGTGGTCGCCGACACCTTCAACAACGGCAATGGCACCTGAATTGCGCACGGCAAAACGTTCGCCGACACGGCCGTTGATATAAACCTCGCCGCTTGTGGCTCCATAAAGGAGCGTGTTGCCGGCAATGGTGTTTTTCTCTGCCGCGAAATGGCTTCTGACTGGGGGTGCCACGGCGATGCGTCCGCCGCTGAGTCCTTTGCCGAGATAGTCGTTGGCCTCGCCCTCAAGCTTGAAGCTTATGCCATGGGCGAGAAATGCTCCGAAGCTTTGTCCTGCAGAGCCTTTGAATCTGACGGAAATGCTCTCGTCGGGCAGACCCTCGTTGCCGAATTTGTCGGCAATCAATCCCGACAGCATCGCGCCTACAGCACGGTCGGTGTTGGCGATTGCATATTCGAGCGACACTTCTTTGCCGTTGCTGATAGCCGGATCGGAGGCTGTTATGATTGTGCGGTCGAGCACGCTGTCGATGTCGTGCATCTGCGCTTCTGTGTGGCGTATGCTTGCGTCTCCGCTTTCTTTATGCAGCAGGCGGGAGAAGTCGAGTAGCTCTGACTTCTGGCTGACTGCTTTGTCTATCTCAATCAAATCGGTGCGGCCTATGATGTCGTTGAATTTCCGGAATCCCATCTCTGCAAGATATTCACGCACCTCTTCGGCGAGAAGACGGAAATAGTTGACCACGTGGTCGGCATGTCCGCGGAAGTGAGCCCTCAGTTCAGGATTCTGTGTGGCAACGCCCATAGGACAGGTGTTTGAGTGGCATTTGCGCATCATCACGCATCCCAATACGATAAGCACTGTCGTGCCGAATCCAAATTCCTCGGCGCCGAGCAACGCCATGCTCACGATGTCGTGTCCGGTTTTCATTTGGCCGTCGGTCTGAAGGCGCACTTTGCCGCGCAGCCCGTTGCGCACGAGCGTCTGCTGCGTCTCGCTCAGACCAATCTCAGGCGAGATTCCGGCATACCGCATCGATGAAGCCGGCGACGCTCCTGTGCCTCCCTCGGCTCCTGAGATTACAATCAGGTCGGCCTTTGCCTTTGCCACACCCGCCGCGATGGTGCCGACTCCGCTTTCCGCCACGAGTTTCACGCTGATGGCTGCGCGCGGATTGACATTCTTAAGGTCGAAAATCAGTTGCGCGAGGTCTTCGATTGAGTAAATGTCGTGGTGCGGTGGCGGAGAGATGAGTGAGATGCCTGGAATGGAGTGGCGTGTGCGGGCAATCACCTCATTGACTTTGAATCCGGGCAATTGTCCTCCCTCGCCGGGTTTCGCTCCCTGCGCCACCTTTATTTGAATCTCCTCGGCGTTGACCAGATATTCCGTTGTGACGCCGAAGCGGCCGGAGGCAATCTGCTTTGTCTTGCTCGACAGCGACACTCCGTCGACCGCCTCGTGGAAGCGGCTGCTGTCCTCGCCGCCTTCGCCCGTATTGCTGCGTGCGCCGAGTCGGTTCATTGCCAGGGCAAGCGCCTCGTGGGCTTCCTTGCTGATGGCTCCAAACGACATTGCTCCAGTTACGAAATGCTTTACAATTTCTTCTACCGGCTCCACTTCGTCAATCGGAATCGGATTTTTCTTGAACGTGAAGAAGTCGCGCAGAAATATCGGTTCTGCTTTGTGGTCGGCGGCGGCTGTGAATTCTTTGAATTTATTGTAGTTGCCTTGACGGGTGGCAAGCTGCAGCAGTGCAATCGTTTCAGGATTCCAGGCGTGGCGCTCGCCGTCTTTGCGATATGAGAACTGCCCGATGTTTGGCAGAATCTCGTCTTCGTCTTTAATGGAGAAGCCATCATCGTGGAAATGCGTGTAGCTGTCGGCGATTTCCTTCAGGCGGATACCTCCGATGGACGATGTCTGTGTCCCGAAATAGTTGCGCAGCAACTCCTCGCTGACTCCTACAGCCTCGAAAATCTTTGCTCCGCGGTAGGAACGGATGGTGCTGATGCCCATCTTGCTCATTATTTTGTAGAGACCCTTGCAAAGAGCCTTGATGTAGTTGCTTTCAGCCGTTTCGTAGTTCATCTGCACATCGCCGCGCTTCACCAGGTCGTCGAGCACGGCGAATGCCATATAAGGGTTGATGGCGCTTGCTCCATAGCCAAGCAGCAGTGCGGCATGCATCACCTCCCTGATCTCTCCGCTCTTGACGATAAGAGCGGTCTGCACACGTTTCTGCACCGAAATCAGATGATGGTGCACAGCACTCACCGCCAGCAACGACGGAATTGCCACATGGTCGCGGTCGACGCCCTCGTCGGTCAGTATTATGTAGTTCACACCGTCGTCGACCGATGCCTCGGCGCGGCGGCACAGCTCATAGATGGCTTCCTGCAGCCCGGCGGTGCCTTTTGCCGCATCAAACAGCATTGGCAGCTTCACGGTGTTGAATCCCTTGTATCGGATATTGCAGAGAATGTCGAGCTGGGTGTTGGTCAGCACGGGGTGGGGCAGACGCACCATCTTGCAGTGCGACTCGCTTGGCAAAAGGATGTTCATGCCCACAGCGCCGATATATTCTGTCAGCGACATCACCAGCTGTTCGCGGATTGGGTCTATGGCAGGGTTTGTCACCTGTGCAAACTGCTGACGGAAGTAGTTGAACAGCAGTTGCGGACGGCTGCTCAACACGGCAAGCGGCGTGTCGTTGCCCATAGAGGCAGTAGGCTCCGACCCGTTCTCGCACATAGGCTTTATGGTGCGTTCCACGTCTTCGCGTGTGAATCCGAAAGCACGCAGCTTTCTGCCGAAGAGACTGACGGCATTGTCCACTTTGCGTCCGCTGCGTAGCGTGTGCAGCTCGATGCGGTTTGTCGACAGCCATTGTCGGTATGGGCGTGCGGCGGCAAGCTGCGCTTTCAGCTCGCCGTCATAGTATATCTTGCCTTCCTGTGTGTCGACAAGCAGAATTTTGCCAGGTTGCAGACGTCCTTTTTCTTCGATGTCGGCAGGTTCGATGTTGATTACTCCAGCCTCGCTCGCAACCACCATCATACCGCCTTTCGTAATCAGATAGCGCGCCGGACGCAGACCGTTGCGGTCGAGCATTCCGCCGGCATAACGCCCATCGCTGAAAAGAAGTGCCGCCGGTCCGTCCCACGGTTCCATAAGGATGGAGTGGTATTCATAAAACGCTTTCAAATCCTCGCTGATAGGATTCTTGTCGTTGAACGACTCCGGCACGAGCATTGCCATGGCGTGCGGCAGACTTAGTCCCGACATTACGAAGAATTCCAGCACATTGTCGAGCGAGGCGGAGTCGCTCATGCCCGGTTGGATGATTGGACGTATGTCCTTGACGTTGCCCAACGCCGGCGTCGACAGCACGCTTTCTCTTGCCTCCATCCAGGCGCGGTTGCCGCGGATGGTGTTGATCTCGCCGTTATGCGCCAGCAGACGGAACGGCTGTGCCAAACTCCAGGTTGGAAACGTGTTGGTGCTGAAGCGGGAGTGCACCAACGCCAGCCCGCTTGTGAAATATGGTTGTGTGAGGTCTTTGAAATACTCGCGCACCTGGGTTGACGAGAGCATACCCTTATAAATGATGTTCTTGCTTGACAGCGACACGATATAGAAGTCCTTGTCGTCGATGCGGCGCTCGATGCGTTTGCGCACAAGATATAACGTGCGCTCAAAAGTGTCGGTGTCGGTAACTCCGGTAATGAAAATCTGCTTTATGTCGGGTTCTGTTTCGCGGGCGTCTTTGCCGAGAATCTCTGAGCGTACGGGCACATTGCGCATGTGCATCAACTGCAGTCCCTCACGCTCCACTTCTTCAATCACGATTCCCATAATTGCGGCTTGGCGTTTCTCGTCTTTCGGCAGAAACACCAGTCCGGTGCCGTATTTGCCTTTCTCCGGCACTGGAATGCCTTGAAGAAGAATGAATTCGTGTGGAATCTGAATCATAATCCCGGCGCCGTCGCCTGTCTTGTTGTCGGCACCCTCTGCGCCGCGGTGCTTCATGTTTTCAAGCACTGTCAGGGCCGCATCGACCAGTTCGTGGGATTTGTCACCATTGATGTTGACGAGCATGCCCACACCGCATGCATCGTGTTCGTAGGAAGAGTCATACAGCCCCAAGGGCTGGTGACTTGGATAGTCTTTTTGGTCTATCTTCTTGGAAAAAAGATTGTTTTTGTTCAAATTTTCTTTCATAATCCCGCTTTTTTCTCTTCTTTGCTTACATTTTGACTGCAAAGATATGGAAAAACATCAAGCCTGCAAACTAAATGTGATAAAAATAGCCGTTGTTGTGGAAAAAAGTTTTGTAAATACGTTGAAAATAGCAAAAAGAAAGCGAATATGACTGAAATGTGGCATAACAGTCAGAACTGCTGCGTGCGGATGATTGTTTTATTGAAAAATAGGCTGCGGTTCGGAAACGCAAAATCAAATAAATTTGTTTTGCGCTTCACTCACCTTGCACTATCTTTGCAGTTGATAAAACAACAACCGGATGAAACCAAATTTTTTGAAGGGGCTTCTTAGGCGAGTGCTTGTGTTGCTCCGTTACATTTGGCGCGGCTGCGTCAAAATGTGGAATTGGTATCGGCGCACTTACAAGCAGGCGCGTTGGTATGGAAAAGTGGGTATTGTGTGTGCCACGGTGGTGGTGTCGTTTGTCCTTTATTTGATATTGGTCGACATCAATTTCTTGTGGCTTTTCGGAAAATCGCCGAGCTTATATGACATAGCCCATCCCAAACAAGATGAAGCGTCGATTGTCTACAGTGCCGACGGCAAGGTGCTCGGACGTTACTATCGCGAGAACCGTATCCCTGTTGAATATGACGAGATTTCGCCAATGCTCATCAACGCGTTGGTGTCGACGGAGGATGAGCGTTTCTATTCCCACCACGGCATAGATTTTCAGGGTGTGGCGGCTGCGATGAAGGATATGGCTGTGCACCACGAGGCGCGTGGAGCGAGCACGATTACTCAGCAGCTGGTCAAGAATATGTTCCGCACACGCACGGAGTATTCCACCGGACTCACTGGATTTATACCTGGCGTGCGTCTGTTGGTGATGAAGACGAAGGAATGGGTGACGGCTGTCAAACTGGAGATGTTCTATACAAAAAAGGAGATTCTGACGATGTATCTCAACACGGTGGATTTCGGCAGCAATGCTTTCGGCATCCGCACGGCGGCGAAGACTTATTTCAACACGACGCCGATGCAGCTGAAGACGGAGGAGTCGGCTGTGCTTGTCGGTATGCTGAAGGCCACTACGACCTACAATCCGCGTCTTAATCCGAAGAATTCAAAAAGCCGCCGCAATGTGGTGTTGAGCAACTTGTTGCGCAAGAAGTTTCTTACGCACGAGGAGTATGACTCGCTGAGCGAGCTGCCGATAGAACTGAAATATACGCCTGTGAAGCCTACCGACGGCAAGGCACCGTATTTCCGCGACGTGCTTGCCGATGAGCTGCAGAATGGATGGTGCAAGGACAATGACAAGGATCTCTATGGCGACGGACTGCGCATCTACACGACCATCGACTCGCGTATGCAGAAGTATGCCGAGGAGGCTGTGATGAAGCACATGCAGCAGGTGCAGCGCAATTTCAAGTCCGACTGGGGCAATGAGAATCCGTGGCGCGACGAGAACCGCGAGGAGAAGAAGGGATTTATTGAGGACATCGCCAAAAGAACTGACTACTACAAGCAGTTGTCGGCACGTTATCCCGACGACCCTGATTCGGTGAATTATTATATGAATCTGCCTCACCGCGTGAAGTTGTTTGACTACAATGCTCCCGACCAGGTGCGCACGGAAATGATGAGTGCGATGGACTCCATCAGGTATATGGTGAAGTTCCTGCATTGCGCATTTGTGGCGATGGAGCCTGAAACGGGCGCTGTCAAGGCCTGGGTCGGCGATATTGACTATAATTATTGGCAATATGACAAGGTGACCGCTGAGCGTCAGCCGGGATCCACATTCAAACTGTGTGTCTACACAGCCGCGATGGAGGCTGGACTCGGCCCGTGCGACGACCGTGTGGACGAGTGGAAGCAGTATGACGCTTTCGACAAAGACGGCAAGCCGACGAAGTGGACTCCGCGCAATGCCAACGGATACTATACCGGCGGAGCGATGTCGCTGAAGCACGCGTTCTCAAATTCGATCAACTCGGTGGCTGTCTCGGTGGCGCATGAGGTGGGCTTGAACCGCGTTGCCGACGTGGCTCATAAACTGGGCATCACCTCTCCGATAAAAGAAACTCCGGCAATGCCGCTCGGCACGGAGGATGTCACTCTGCTCGAACTGGTCGACGCCTACTGCACGGTGATGAACAAGGGCAGGCACAACGTGCCGGAATTTGTCACCCGCATCGAGGACAAAGACGGCAATGTGCTTTATGTGGCTGAACCGAAAAATGAGCAGGCAATCAGCGAGGAGTCGGCTTTCTTGATGCAGCAGATGCTGCTGGCTGGTATGACGGAGCCGGGAGGCACGTCGCAAGCCTTGTGGAGCTACGACATCCATCATTTCGACACCAATTTCGGAGGCAAGACAGGCACTACGTCAAACAACAGTGACGGCTGGTATGTGGGCGTGACGAAAAACCTTGTTGCCGGATGCTGGTGTGGAGGAGAATACCGCAGCGTGCATTTCCGCAGCGGACGGATGGGGCAGGGTAGCCACACGGCGCTGCCTGCGTTTGGCTATTTTATGGAGAAAGTGCTGCGCGACCCGCAATTGGCTGCGAAATATCGGGGAAAGATTTCCGACAAGCCGTGGCCCGGTCTGAGGGTCGACGACCGCCCGTACAACTGTCAGGGCTATGTGGCGCCTTCCGACACTACTGATGTTGACAGCACCGATGTTGAAGACATTGATATGCCCGAGGAAGAAATCGAGCTTGACAACAACGGCAATGAAATTCCGTCGGAACCGGCACAGGGCAATATTTGACGGAACAGTATAAAAACAATAACCGCGGAGGGCATAGGCTTTCCGCGGTTGTTGTTTGTGAGTGTTGCTGATTAGTATTGTTCCTTCTCGTTGGGGAAATCAGAGGTCTTCACGTCCTCGATGTATTTTGCCACAGCGTCGGTGATGATTGTGCCCACATCAGCATAGCGGCGCAGGAAGCGAGGCGAGAATCCCTTGTTGATGCCGAGCATGTCGTGCATCACGAGCACCTGTCCGTCGACACCGCCTCCGGCACCGATGCCGATGATAGGAATTTCAAGCATTTCTGCCACTTTTTTTGCCAATGTGGCGGGGATTTTCTCAAGCACGATTGCAAAGCATCCAATCTCCTGCAGCAGTTTGGCGTCTTCGATAAGTTTGTTTGCCTCAGCCTCTTCGCGGGCACGCACGGTGTATGACCCGAATTTGTTGATTGACTGTGGTGTCAGTCCGAGGTGACCCATCACGGGAATGCCGGCGCACAGGATGCGCTCAATCGACTCGCGCACTTCGGCGCCGCCCTCGAGCTTCACGCAGTCGGCATGTGTTTCCTTCATGATGCGGATTGCCGAAGCCAAAGCCTCTTTAGAGTTGCCCTGGTATGTTCCGAAAGGCATGTCTACAACCACGAGCGCGCGGTTCACGCCACGCATCACCGACTTGCCGTGATAAATCATCTGGTCGAGCGTCATCGGCAGAGTGGTCACGTTTCCAGCCATCACGTTGCTGGCGGAGTCGCCCACGAGAATCACGTCCATTCCAGCCTCGTCGATGAGTTTCGCCATCGAGAAATCGTAGGCTGTAAGCATAGATATTTTTTCTCCGCGCTGCTTCATTTCGAGCAGGCGGCGAGTAGTCACTTTCCGTTTGTCTTCTGTGTAAGTTGACATAATCAATTAGTTTTTAAATTTAATTCGGCTGCAAAGTTACGTCTTTTAAATGACAAAAGGAAAAAAAGGTGCTGCCCACATCTGAAAATCGCTGAAATGTGCTAAATTTGCAAATAAAACATAAAAATCTGTGATATTATGATTGTACACGAACAGCTTTCTTTTCAGGATGCATTGTCGCTTGCCACAAAGCGAATTTTTGAAACAAAGGGACGCTCCCGCCGGTCTGAGTTTTGGTGGGCTATGCTGGTTGCCTATTTCATATCAAATTTCCTTCCTCCGTTTTGGCTTGTGACCATACCTATATCAATCAGACGGTTGCACGACACGGGACGCAGCGGATGGTGGATGTTTTTCCCAGTAGTGGCCACAATCATTATTGTCTCAATGTGTGTCTCGGATGTTCTTAGCTTTATGACGATGGATGATTTTGAGGACACCATTACTCCGTTTGTGGTATTTGGCAAGTATATATTTTTCTGTGGCATAGTTTCTGTATATCAGATTGTGATGATAATATTCTTTTGCCAGGACAGTGCGGAGGGCGAAAATCGCTACGGAGCGTCGCCGAAATATGAGGAAGAGCCTCCATGTGTCCCTCCGGAAGAAAGAAAAGAATAATGCTTTATGGATATCGAGCAGGTCAGGGAATACGCTTTGTCTTTGTTTGGTGTGACTGAGGATCAGCCGTTTGGCGACGACGTTGTCACCTTTCGTGTTGAAGGCAAGATTTTTCTGTGCCTTTGGCTGGGTGGAAGTCGGCTCGGCATGAAGGGTGAGAATTCGCGGTTTGCATGTAAATTGGCTCCGGAGAGAAACGAGGCGTTGCGCGAGCGATATGCGGCGGTGACCCCAGCGTTTCATTGGAACAAGAAGCATTGGAGCGACGTGTATTATGGGCAACTTGCCGCAGAAACCGTAACGGCGTGGATAAAAGAGTCGTATGAGCTTATAGTCAGCAAGCTGCCAAAGGCGGTGAGAGCAAAATATCAGTAACATTATATTCAGAATGAAAGCATATACATACATAGAGAAGGGCAAGTTTGCCTTGATTGACAAGCCTAAACCAGAACTACAGGAAGCGACAGACGCCATTGTCCGTGTGACCATCGGCAGCATCTGTTCAAGCGACCTGCATATAAAGCACGGGAGTGTGCCGAGAGCGGTGCCGGGCATCACTGTCGGCCATGAGATGGTCGGCGTGGTGGAAGAAGTAGGCGCCGACGTGAAAGGCGTGAAGGTAGGCGACCGTGTGACCGTCAATGTGGAAACCTTCTGCGGTGAGTGCTTCTACTGCAGACACGGCTATGTCAACAACTGCACTTCTCCTCATGGCGGATGGGCTCTCGGATGCCGTATCGACGGCGGACAGACGGAATATGTGCGTGTGCCGTTGGCGTCGCAGGGCTTGGACCGCATTCCCGACAGCGTGACCGACGAGCAGGCTCTGTTTGTTGGCGATGTGCTTGCCACGGGATTCTGGGCGGCGCGCATAAGTGAGATTACGCCCGACGACACGGTGCTGATTGTCGGTGCCGGACCTACGGGCATCTGCACGTTGATCTGTGCGATGCTGAAGCGCCCGAAGCGCATCATCGTGTGTGAGCCGTCGGAAGAG
>ENA-OPCL01003050-OPCL01003050.1-human-gut-metagenome-genome-assembly--contig:-NODE-3050-length-10130-cov-1.388387_pt1 | contig 10130 bp, 9 predicted proteins | sample MGYA00241251_ERZ501482 | MGnify/ENA primary metagenome ERZ501482 (study PRJEB25962, sample SAMEA2042581) | human gut metagenome | biome: human gut; feature: human-associated habitat; material: faeces... | reverse complement strand
CGCAGAAAGAGAAAACAGGCGGCACGGCGCAGGAAATCTAAAATACTGCTGCCATCCACCTGAATGGTGAGGAAGGCATACAGCACCGTGACCACCAGCAGTCCCATGCCGAGGCCCTGGGTCAGCGCCAGCACAGAGAGCAGAGCGCCGATGCCGATCACGGCGATGTCCCGCAGCAGCCAGAGCCACAGCATGGGCTTGGCTTTCAGGTTTTCGGGGTAAATAAACATTTTGTTCCTCCAAAGCAAAACCGCTGCCGAAGATCTCAGCAGCGGTTCGCGCAATGTATTTCTTATTCTTCGCCAGCGCCGGTGTCCTTTGCCAGCGCCTGCCGGATGCAGTCCAGGAAGAAGGCGTTCTGCTTGATGCCGTTCCGCTTGAGGTATGCCTTGAGCTGCTCAAACAGCTCGGTGGGCACCTGAAACGCCACCGTCCTCACATTGTCCTTGTCCATCTTCGCATTGTCCTCCATTTCATAAAATTTGGTAATAAGCACGGTCATGTACCGGCTCAGTGTCTCGCCGGATTCCGCCTGACGCTGCCGCACCTTGTCATGCAGCTCCACGGGGATCTGCGCGCAGAGGTTGCGCGTTTTTTCTGCCATAGCAGTTCCTCCGATCTTTTTAATGGTAAAGCTAAGATACCGTCTTGCCGACGTCGCGCAGCATGACGTAGTTATTGCCGTTGATGTTGTACGCCGTCAGGCGGACTTCTTTACCGTCTACAAGGATGCGGTTGGTCGACAGTGTCACTTTCAGCGATTCCACCGCCCGCGCTGCGGGAGAACTTAGGGCGAGCCCCAGTACAAGACCGCAGAGGATAAGTCCGATGTTTTTGAACCTGTTCATATCCATGCCTCCATTTTTAATTGGTATGCGGAAGCATGGTATCGCAGAAAATAGTGCGTGTCAAAAAACGGGGAACCATTTCTGCTTTGATCATTTCTGTCGCGCCTGCACACACCAGCGATAGTCCGGCTGGTTCATCACGCAGGTGACGAGGGTAATGATATTTTCGGCGCTGTCGTTCAGAACGCTGGTGTCATCCGCGCCGATCTTGGCAACGGAATAGACCTCATAGCTGCGTTCGCCGAGTTTCGTCATCAGCTTGATCGTATCGCCGACATTGAGTGTGTGGATCTTGCCGAAATGGTTATTGACGCCGCGGTTATGTCCGGCAATCGCTACGTTTCCATCCCAAATCGAGGTGTTGGTAAAGTGACCGGCTCCTTTGACAAGCGCCGCGCTGTCTGTACCCTGACAGATCCTCACGCTTAGATCCAACGCGGGGATCTCCAGCCTGCCGAGGGAGCCGTTTTTGTAGTAGAGGTCGCTTGCTACCTCCGTGAACAGCACAGCGGGCTGATAGCCGTTGCCGCTGCTTACCGTACTCCCAGGGGTAACCACATCACCGCTGCCGCTGATCACGGCGCCAGCCGTGGGAAGGGTGCGCGGCGCAAGATTCGGCGTCAGGTACTCGCCGGTATGGAGCGCATTCATGCTCTCCGAGCCGAAGGCGGGCGGAATAAGGGCTGCGTTCTTGCTCACATCCTCATTGCGCATAGCGCCGCCATCTGCCGTGTGGATGACCTCGATGGAGGTATTCCTGCCGAAATCGTAATCGTCCGGCGCGTCGATACTGTATTCCAGCGCATACGCCGGAGCCGCCAAAGCCGCTGTCATGCAAAGGCTCAGGCAAAGGGTAATGATCTTCTTCATTCTTCCGTTTCCTCCTCATCTGCGTTTTCTCTTCTGTGCTTTACCAGCAGCGCGCCGCCGACGCCTGCACCCGCCGCCGCGACAACGCCCAGCGGCACAAGCACATAGCTCCAGCGGAATGTCGTATTCTTTGCCACAGAAATCGCGGGCTGGATGGGCGTTCCCTCAAAGATGGCAACATAGCGGACACGGTTCAGGGCGATCCGGCTGACGGTGCCGGTGTACGGCGCGGGGACCATCAATACGGAGTTTGAGGTGATCACCGGCATGAGTACGGAATATTTCGGCACGGGAGAGTATCCGTACCGGAGCGTTTTGAAGGACAAGACCTGCGAGAGTATTGCGTATTGGCTGAAAGATTTATCTTATGAGAGCACGGTGATTCATAACAATAACGCGTCATTTTATGACAGATACCGGGTATTTTCCAATCTGGGATTTGACAATTTTATTACCATTGAAAATATGAATGTCAAAAGCTGGACGGAGGCCGGATGGGCGAAGGATGCTATTTTGACGGATTATATTATGGATACTTTGGGGAAAACCAGTTCCAGAGATATCATTTATACTATATCGGTACAGGGACATGGCGATTATCCTACAAGCGGTCAGGAGGATGCGAAGATTCAGGTGTCTGGTGAAGGATACAGCGAATCCTACCTTAATCAGGTAACCTATTACGCCAATCAGATTCATGAGATGGATGAATTTTTGCAGGAATTGATTGGAAAACTGGAGAAATGCGGCGAGGATACCATGGTCATCGCTTATGGAGACCATCTTCCGGGGCTGGATTTCGAGACGGAAGATTTAAAAGAAGGAAATAAATATGAGACGCCGTATTTTATCTGGGATAACTTTGGATATAACAGCAGTCATAAGGAGGAGGAGTCAGAGAATCTGTCTGCTTTTGAGCTGGCCTCCAAGGTCCTCTCTCAGGTCAATATACACAGCGGAATCATCAATCAGTTTCATCAGACTATGAAAGGGACTAAGAATGAAGGAAAGAATCTGAAGCTTCTTCAGTATGATATGCTTTATGGGGCCGATTTTTCCCATGAGGATGAGGAAGAGCTGGAACCAACGACTCTTAATTACAGTCTGAAACCTGTACGGGTGACGAAAGTGAAGGAAAACGACGGTAATTATCTGCTGCTTGGAGAGAATTTTACCGAATTCAGCCGCGTGTACATCAATGGGATTCTTACAAATTCCACCATGAAAAGCAGCCAGGTCCTTGAGATCAAGGCCAGCGCCTTAAAAGACGGCGATGAAATAGTCATACATCAGGTGAGTAAAACAAACAGTGATATGACTCTGAATAAATCAGATGTATTCACCTTCCATAAATCTCTGGTGGAGCCATTATATAAAGACAGCACAGAAGTGCAGAATGGAGAATAAACATATAGAATAAGAAAGGCCGCCCGAGGTCTGTCTGCTGAATAATGATTCCGGCAATGTTTTTCCGATGGGAGTTGTCAGGAAAGATGATCCGGCAGGCAGGCTGCGGGCGGCTGTTTTTGTCCGTATCAATTTTCTTCCCACACGCAGTTCATAAAGTTGTGCTGCAGCTCTTTATAATATGTCCGGCTGACGGGAATCTTTGAACCGTCAGACAGGGTGCAGGTCTGCCGGTTCATGGTGACGATATGCCGGCAGTTGACCAGAAAACTGCGGTGGGAGAAACTGAACCAGCTTTCGGTATTGTCTTTCAGGGCGTTCAGTTTTTCCGGCGTTCTGTAAATGGTTTCTCTCGTATGGATCTCCGTGTTCCGCAGTACCCGTTCCATGTAAAGGATGTCCTTCTGCGGAATTCGCGCGGTGGTTTTTCCAAACTGGATGGCGAGATAAAAACGGCCAAGTTCCTCCAGGCGTGCAATCGCTTTTTGCAGCGCTTTCGGGAGATAAGTGTCTGTCTGACTTTTCAGAATGAAATATATGTGGGAGGATTCATATACCTGCGAGGCATAGTCAACATAATTAGTGATATAAATAATCTGGCAGTCAGGCAGCAAAGAAGTAATGTTTTTTGCCGTCTGGATTCCGGAGGAACCCTGCAGTTCAATATCCATAAATACGATATGAGGCTCAAACTGGCGTTCTCTGACGGCAGCGAGAATATCAGAATCATCGGAAAAGGAAAAAATCTGTGCTTCCATAGGGCTATACTGTTTAATTTTCTGGCATATTTCTTCGGATGTAATAGGATTATCTTCACAGACAGCGATCGTCAGCATGAAAAAACTCCTCTCTGTCTCATTTTCGAGATGAATATGCAGAAAATGGAATGAAACGGCTGTCATGAGGCGACCGGACTGAAAACATTACATTTACTGCATTTTTTTCATCAACAAAATAATAATCTTTATTATACAAGATTTTTAATATATATGAAACAGAAAAAATGCCATAATTATTTCACGTTTTTACAGGAAGTGTTGGATATATTTCTCTGCTTTTTCCAGATCTCCTTTTTGCAAAAGGATAGAGATGACCTGAAGGTGACCGGCAATATCATGATTCTGCTTCCGTAGCAGAAGATTTTTCTCCTGAATATCTTTAAAATCAGCTATGTTTTGCTCAAGAATTTTTTGTTTCTTTCTGTGCAGATGAAAGTCTTTCAGTATCTGCCGGGCTTCAAGGAGTCCCTGTTCAAATAGCACAGAGGCAAGGAAAAGTCCCAGGAACACAAAAATCCAGCCGCCGGAACAAACTGCCGCGATATAAAAGCATGCTGGCAAGAAAAGGGGAGAGCAGCAGTATTATTTTATAGGAGGCCGTGGTGATCTCTCCAGTCAGCAATGTATAAATAATGGGAAGCAGCATAAATGGCAGACTAAACAAAAAAGAGTGCCTGACATGGGAGCGCGGCGTCATAGTTTTGCTGATGTAAAAAAATACGGACGACAGGTAAATGATATGGGAGCCGATAAAGGCCGCGGTGAATATTTGAGAAGAAGATAAATGCAGTGTCATGGGAGATTCCTTTCATCAGGTATAATCAATCATAATGTCAGAAACAAAAATGTTCTTGTGATCCTGCCACCGGCAGGCGCCGTCCCGTTTTCTGACGATTTCTTCAATGATCGACAGACCAAGCCCGTGATAAAATGTATCGGACTTTGTGGTTTTATGATCAAAAACTGTGTCTGGATTTTTTGCATTTTCCATATGGATAAAAAGAAAATTCCCTTTATATGTAATGGAAAGATTCAAAAAAGGCGTCTCCTGCCCGGAAGTCTCACAGCTCTCAATGCCGTTATTCAAAAGATTGAAAAACAGGCTGATAAATGTGGGGGCCGGAATCCCGATCTCCTGTGGAAGAAGAATATCACAGGAAAATGCGATGCCCAGATTCTCACATTCCGTCTCTTTTCCGTGCAAGATCACATCGAGTATATCGTTATCGCAGTAATGTTTATATCGTACACTCTGAAAAGACGAAGAAAAATCACCGCAGGCATTGCGGGCGTCCTCCAGTCGGTCTTCCTCCAGCAGCCGCTCGATCAGCCGCAGATGCTCCCGCACATCCTCCATCTGCCTCTCCATGCCCGCCTGAGACGCGCGGAGCCCATGCTCCTGCCGAAGCGCCGTCCGGCGCTGCATCTCCAGATATTCCACGTTGATTTTCGCGTAAAATTCCCGCAGAGAAACAAAAATAAAAACCACAATAAACAATATGATGCTGATATAGATAAAAAAGAACAGCACAATGGAAATGTGCGTCCGGTACACATAAAGGTAGTAGGCGAAAATGAAAAGGGGCACCGTCAAAAGCAGCGCCGCCAGAATCACACCGGCCCGCCGGAAAAAAATCGAGTGTTTTGTCGTATCTTTATCTTTTACGTCTTTTTGCATGAAAAACCTCCTGAGTACGAAGGGCAGGGCCTTCGCGGGGTGATGGTGTTACTTGTAAAAGTATTTTGTATCAATATTATTATAATGGATATCTGGAAAAGAGGAAAGGGAAAACAGGAAGGGAGAAAATCGGAAAAAGTAAGCAGAGCAAACCGGGAAAAGTGATACATTTCTTCTGTCACTGAAACGAAGTATGTGATATACTTATAAAGAAAAGAATATAGCAGAGAAATAGAAAAGAAAATGGCTCGCAGTCTGCAAATAAATGTAAAAATATGGAAAATATATTGCGATAGAAATAAAAATATTATAAAATAAATATTGTCCATCAGGACAATACCCGGGCAAGCGGGGAAAGGAGGACAAGATGGAAGAGATGACAGTTTTGGAAATGCAGAGATTTTTGAACCAACAGTATGCAGAAGGAAAAACAGAAGCTCTCAGAAATTTAATGGCAATTTTGGGATTGACCTATCCACAAACAGAAAAAGATAAATGAATAAAAAATACATAAAGAGAGCGGACTTGTCGCCGCTCTCTTTGTTTTACACAATTCCAATCGCAATAACCCGATTACAATAATTTCAATAGCTCACGAATATATTCTTTCGTCTCCTTCGTTTTCCCTTCAGCAAGAAGGTAGGAGACTGTCTGCAGATGACCGGCAATATCGTGATTCTGCCGGCGAAGATGAAGATTCCGTTCCCGCACTGCCTTATAACTCTGAAGATTTTCATCGAGAACTTCCTGTTCCGCCCGATGCACATGCAAAAGCAGGCGCATCTGCCGTATCCCCCGAAAGAAAAGAAGAATCGAAAGAAATGTTCCCAGAAAGACGAAGATCCACCCGACTCTGCCCATAAATTGCGGAAAAACATACAAAACACCGCTGCCAGACAGCGACGTGGCCAGCACAAGCTGAATCAGTATCTTTAAATTGATATACTGAACAGCCTTCTGCCAGAGACGAATGAAAAAAGGCATAAAAAGTACCTGCACCACGATGGGCAGACAGATAAACACCAGCAAATCCACAGGATTATCCCGCGGAACAACAGGATCCAAGAAGGAATGAATCTCCCGATGAAAAAGAAATATCAGAGGATAATACAAAATCGTCGCAACAAACTCAACGATTCCCAGGCAGATCACGATAAAAAAATAATTCCCCATCCGCCGCCAGAAACGCGTCCCGTAAAGCACCCCGTTCGCCGCCAAAGCAACACAGTAAAAAACAATCTTGAAAAAAGGCGACTGCGCGTCACCGGTAATCCCTGTATACAAAAGAAGAATCCCCAGAAAAGGAAGACTGCAAAGAAAAGGTTTCCTCACAAAAAAACGCGGAGAAAGCGTCCGGCTGAAAAAGAAAACCATGGAGGCGGCATAGCACAGGTGGGCAAACAGGTAGATTAAAGTGTAAATCTGTGATGTTGAGATGAAGAGTGTGGATGGCAAAGGGGCGGCCTCCTTTCTTTAATCTTGGTTGCCGTGAGCATTTTCTTCCAGTTCCTGAATATATTGGTGAGCCTTTTTTCTTTACTATAATAATATAAAATAGATACATTACTTAGTAATACCTCTAATAAAAAATCGTATCATAGATGTAATATAATATTGGAAAAGTGTTGTGTTTGTATTATAATAACATATAATTAAGGAGGCAAGAAATATGAAAAAGAAACTTTGAGGATTAATTTTGGCAATGGTAATGATAATTACCTACACAGTTCCATCTTATGCTTTTTCTAATAACAGAGATAAGATGGTAAAAATTGCAACCGAAGATAAGATTTATGACTCTTTAGACCAGATGGAAAATGCTATGTTACCACTCATTCAGGAAACTGCTGGAGAGTATTTTTCAAAATGTGAAACACCAAGTATTACTTTCTATATTAATACAAAGGTAAAATGTGATAAAGACCCTGTAGAATCCGGAACACAATTTACTATTGATTTTGAAAATAAAGATCATTATCATAGAGAAGGTAAACTTTGGAGTGGGAATTTTTTATCTACAGATGGATGGGAAACTTATGTATCAGCAGAAACTAATGACTTTAGCAACGGTATTTGGGATGGCAATTTATTCGTTAGAGTCGATTATGATTACACTTATGCTCAACGTATTACATTTTGGAATAAATTTAATACTGTTTTGGAATATCTTGATTTGGATGGTAAATCAGATTATGAAAAAACATTAGCAATTTATCGTTGGGTTACTGGTAATGTTGCATATGAAAAAAATACAACAGCAAGTAATCAAACAGCTTACAGTGCGTTAGTAAATGGTGAGGCTGTCTGTAATGGTTTCGCCACATTACTTGAGTGTATGCTTAATGCGGTAGGTATTGATTGTATTTATGCTGGTGGAGTTAATCCAAATAGTGGTATAGGGCATGCATGGAATTTAGTTAAACTTAATAATCAGTATTATTTGTGTGATTCTACAAATGATAGATATGACAAATTTGGTAGATTTTTGATTACACCAGATTCGAGTGGTAATTTTAATGTTTATGTATTAGATATAGATACATTAGACTACCAAGGAGTAAACTTTGATAACTTAAATCTCGCAACACAGGATTATACTGACCAGATCATCGGAAGAACAGATGAATTAACTGAGCAATATAATTGTAAACATGATTTTCAGAGTACAGGTGAAATTATTCCACCTACATGTACAGATCCAGGCTACTATGAATCTATTTGTACGAAGTGTGGTGTTATTGATAACTCAAGTATCACTAATGAATTTGAGTTAGGCCACAATTACCAGACAGTACACAAAGAACCAACATGTACAGAACAAGGTGGAGATTATCAAATCTGTTCCAGATGTGGAAAAGTAAAGACTATTGAGAATCCTATTCCGGCAACAGGTCACACCCACACAGGTGAAGGAACAGTTTTAGCCAAAGCTTGTTGTGGACAGAAAGGTTTAGTCCAGTACACCTGTGCAATCTGTAAAGAGACCTACGAAGAAGAAACACCAGCAGGAGAACATACAGACCTCGTACATGAAGTGTACAAAGAAGCAACCTGTCAGGAAGAAGGACTTGAATGGGATTGGTGTTATGGTTGTTGGACAGCTCTTAACAGAACAACCATTCCAAAAATCGATCATGATTATGTTGAAACAATTGTTAAAGAACCAACCTACACAGAAAAAGGTTTAGCTAAGTACACATGCTCTATGTGTAGAGATACTTACACAGAAGAAATTCCTGTACTCACATGCAAACATGAAACCACAGAACTTAGGAATCAAAAAGTAGCAACATGTGATACAGATGGCTACACTGGTGATACGGTTTGCACAAAATGCGGTAAAACCATTGAAACGGGGGAGACCGTTAAAGCCACCGGTCATAAATGGGATAATGGCACAATAACAACACAACCTGATTGTACAAATTCTGGTGAAAAAACATACACCTGTACAGTGTGTCAGAACGCCAAAATAGAAATAATTGATCCTTTAGGACATTTAGAAGGGGAAACAGTCAATGCCAAGGAAGCTACCTGTACAGAAGATGGCTACACAGGTGATTTTTATTGTACAAGATGTTCCGTTTTGGTAGAAACAGGTAAAGTCATTCCTAAAACTGGTCATACATGGGATGATGGAGAGATAATTGAAAAAGCCACATGTTCAAAAGAAGGCAAAAAGAAATTTACTTGTGTTAAGTGTACAGCCACCAAGACAGAATCTATTCCAAAAACAGATCATTTGGCAATTATGGTTCAGAATGAACGGACAGCATCATGTTTAGAAGAAGGTTACACAGGTGATGAAATCTGTTTAGACTGCGGGGAAACCGTTAAGAAAGGAACAATCATTCCAAAAACAGACCACACATGGGATGGTGGTGTTGTTACATCAGAACCTACTTATACAAATAATGGTGTTAAGACTTACACTTGTGCAGTATGCCAGACAACAAAAACAGAATCTATTCCAAAATTGAATAAGCCATCCAATCAGGGTAACACAAATACTACAAATGGTAATTCCACTGTTACACAGAAACCTACGATTAAAGTTAGATCAATAGCTTTAAATGGTATTTCTAAAAAGATTGCCGCAGGGAAATCTGTAAAATTAAATGCAGAAATTCTTCCTGAAAATGCAGCAAATAAAGGAATCAGGTGGATTTCAAGTAATAACAAGGTTGCTACCGTTACTCAGTCCGGTTTAGTCAAGGTCAACAAAAAGGCTGGTGGAAAATCTGTAATCATCACAGCTCTTGCTTCTGATGGAAGTGGTGCAAGAGCAACATACAAAATCAAAGTGATGAAAGGTGTCGTTAAAGAGGTTTCTACTGTAGGTTCTAAGAGCAAAGTTGTTAAAGCTGGTAAATCGCTCAAGTTAAAGGCAAAGGTTAGTGCAACAGCTAAGTCAAATAAAAAACTTATTTGGACAAGTAACAATGAAAAATATGCTACAGTGAAAAATGGTAAGGTTAAGACTTTCAAATCTGCTAAGGGTAAGAAAGTTAAAATTACTGTAATGACAACCGACGGAAGTAATAAGAA
>ENA-OPCL01003049-OPCL01003049.1-human-gut-metagenome-genome-assembly--contig:-NODE-3049-length-10131-cov-4.387356_pt1 | contig 10131 bp, 8 predicted proteins | sample MGYA00241251_ERZ501482 | MGnify/ENA primary metagenome ERZ501482 (study PRJEB25962, sample SAMEA2042581) | human gut metagenome | biome: human gut; feature: human-associated habitat; material: faeces... | reverse complement strand
GATGTTCTTCTTGTCGATGATATTCAGTTTATTATAGGAAAGGAATCTACACAGGAAGAATTTTTCCATACCTTTAACAGCCTGCACAGTGCCAAAAAACAGATTATTATTTCGTCAGATAAACCTCCAAAAGATATGGAAATCCTGGAAGAACGTTTCCGTTCACGATTTGAATGGGGCCTGATCGCAGATATCACACTGCCGGATTACGAAACCCGAATGGCAATTCTTCATAAGAAGGAAGAAATGGATGGATATGATATTAACGAGGAAGTAATCAAATACATTGCAAACAATATTAAATCCAATATCCGCGAACTGGAAGGCGCGATCAACAAGGTGATGGCTTTTGCCAAACTTGAAAAAAAGGAAGTTACACTTGAACTTGCCGAACAGGCGTTAAAAGACATTATTTCCCCTGATGAAAAGAAAGTCATCACGCCGGATTATATTATTTCCATGGTTGCTGAACATTTTGATGTTACAGTGGATGACCTTTGTGGAAATAAGCGTAACTCCAAAATTGTAACCCCCCGCCAGATTGCCATGTATTTATGCAGAGAAATCATCTCAACTCCGCTGAAATCTATCGGAAAATGTCTTGGAAATCGTGATCATACTACCATTATGCACGGTATCGACAAAATTGAAAAAGAAATCAACAACGATGAAAACCTTAAAAACACCATTGAAACTTTAAAGAAAAAAATTAATCCACAGGGATGAGGATAACTGACTGTATAACATGTGTATAAGATGTTGATTGAATGTGTATAAGTGTGTATAACTTTTCGCCACTTTTTGGGCGCTTCGGTTATACACAAGTTATACACATACTTTAAGCACACCTTTACACGAAGTTATCCATATCCGAACTCCTTGAAAAATCAACCTTCAATGGAGTTTTTCACATATTCACATCCCCTACGGCGGAGACGACGAATTCCTTTTATATATTTATCTATAAAAAACCACATCACCCAAGAAAGGAAGTTATACACATTATGAAAATCATTTGCCAGAAAATCAACTTGCTCAAAAGTGTAAACATCTCACTGAAAGCAGTTCCCTCTAAAACAACAATGCCAATTCTGGAATGTATTCTGATTGATGCTACTACAAACCAGATCAAATTTACTACTAATGATATGGAACTCGGTATAGAAACAATTGTTGATGGAATCATTGAAGAAAAAGGAATCATTGCGCTGGATGCAAAAATTTTCTATGAAATCATTCGTCGACTGCCAGACAATACGGTAACTATTAAAACAGATGAGAAACTTACTGCCACCATTACCTGTGAGAAAGCAAAATTCACGATACCTGGTAAATCCGGAGAAGATTTTGCATATCTCCCACTGATTGAGAAAGAAGAAAGTCTTACTATCTCTCAATTCACATTAAAAGAGATGATTAGACAGACTATTTTCTCAATTGCCTCCAATGAAACCAATAAGCTGATGACCGGTGAACTTTTTGAAATCAAAAATAACTACCTGAAAATAGTATCTCTCGATGGACATCGTATTGCGATCAGACGTATGGAACTGAAAAAAGATTATGCAGACCGCAAACTGGTGGTACCTGGCAAAACACTTAATGAGATCAGTAAGATTTTATCTGGTGAAATTGATGATATTGTAAATATTTATTTCTCAAAAAATCATATTTTATTTGAGTTTGACCAGACTATTGTTGTTTCCAGATTAATCGATGGAGAATATTTCCGTATTGATCAGATGCTTTCCAGCGATTACGAAACCAAAATTAAAATTAATAAAAAAGAATTTCTGGACTGTATCGACAGAGCCACTCTGTTGGTAAGAGAGGGAGAAAAGAAACCGATCATTATTGAAATTACAGATAATTCTATGGAATTACGTATTGATTCTGCAATGGGTTCCATGAATGAAAATATTGATATTGATAAAGAGGGCAAAGATATCCTTATTGGCTTTAATCCAAGATTTCTGATCGATGCACTCAAAGTAATCGATGATGAAACAATCAGTATCTACCTCGTAAATCCAAAAGCACCATGTTTTATCAGGGATGACGAGGAAAATTACACATATTTGATTCTGCCTGTAAATATCAACCAGAATCAGGCAAGATAGGGAGTAAATGAAAATGGAAGAAATTAAAATCAGAGATGAATTTATAAAACTGGGGCAGTTACTGAAACTTGCAGATATGGTTCAGGACGGGGTTGAAGCGAAATATGTGATCACTGACGGACTGGTAAAAGTAAACGGAGAGGTAGATGACCGTCGTGGCCGAAAGGTTTATGAAGGTGACATCGTTTCTTATGATGGAAAAGAAATTAAAGTGATCAGGTGAATAAATGTATATTGAATCTGTTCAGTTAAAAAATTTCAGAAATTATGATTCTCTGGAACTCGATCTGGCACAGGGGACGAATATATTTTACGGCAATAACGCTCAGGGAAAGACCAATATCCTGGAGGCACTTTATCTTTGCGGAACTACAAAATCGCATAAAGGAAGCAGAGATAAGGATATGATTCAGTTTGGAAAGGATGAATCTCATATCAGGATGATGGTAAAAAGAGATGAGCTTTCCTACAGGATTGATATGCATCTTAAAAAGAATAAAGCAAAAGGCGTTGCGATCAATGGTCTTCCTATCCGGAAGGCCAGTGAGCTTTTCGGAGTAGTTAATCTGGTGTTTTTTTCTCCTGAGGATCTGAATATTATAAAAAATGGTCCGGGTGAGAGAAGGAGATTTCTTGATCTGGAACTGTGCCAGTTAGATAAAATATATCTTACAGATCTGGCTTCATATAACCATATTGTAAATCAGAGAAATAAATTGCTGAAGGATCTCAGTGTTCAGCCTTCACTTAAAGATACACTGGATATCTGGGATATACAGATGGCTGAATATGGACGGAAGATTATTGACAAGCGCAGTGAATTTATTAAAGAACTAAATGAAACGGTTCGAAAAATACATGGTAATCTTACAGGGGGATTGGAAGAACTGAACGTTATTTATGAACCGGACTGTACAGCAGAGAAACTGGAAAGTACCATTTGTGCCAACAGAGAAAGAGATATGAGGATGAGACTGACATCCGCAGGCCCACACAGAGATGACCTGTGTGTAATGGCAAATGGGATTGATATCAGGAAATACGGTTCTCAGGGACAGCAGAGGACAGCGGCACTTTCACTTAAATTATCAGAAATATATATAGTAAAGAGAAAAATAAAAGACACACCGGTTCTGCTTTTGGATGATGTTCTGTCCGAGCTGGACAGCAGCAGGCAGAATTATCTTCTGGACAGTATCAGTGATATCCAGACATTGATAACATGTACAGGGCTGGATGATTTTATCAGTCATCAGTTTCAGATAAATAAGGTATTTCAGGTAGTTCAGGGAACAGTATCACAGCCTGTGTAAGAAGAAACAATCTTTTGACAAGGGTACGGGCTTATGATACACTGAGCGTAATTATGGAAAGTTGGTGAATGCATTGGATAAAGAAGAATTTCGGATAAAACTTGAAGAGATTAATAAGCTGGTTCAGGACAAAGATTATAAAGGTGCCATGAACATTGTAGACAGCATAGACTGGAGACGCGTCAAAAATGTCCGCACCTTATGTGTTGTCGGTGAAATATATGCAGCAAACGGAAGATATGAGGACAGTAAGGAGATTTTCCTTCTTGCATATCATAAGGCATCTATTGGAAAAAATATTCTTTACCGTCTGATTGAGATCTCTCTGCGAATGGATGATATCAATGAAGCAGAAGAATTTTTTGAAGAGTATAAGCAGGTGGCTTCGAATGACAGTACACAATATATTCTGCAGTACAAGATTGCAAGGGCAAAAAATTCTTCATTAAATGAGCAGATCAGAATCCTGGAAGAGTATAAAGAACAGGAATTTACAGAGAAATGGTCATATGAACTGGCAGCCCTGTATTACAAAGCAGGAGAAAAACAGAAATGTCTGGATTTATGCAATGAAATCATTCTCTGGTTCAGTGAAGGCAAATATGTTATGAAAGCCTATGATCTTAAAATGAGAATGGGTGAGCTGACAGGTGCTGAGAAAGCAAAATTTGAGAAACAGTTTGTTCCGAAACTTCTTACACCAGAGCAGGCGAAAGAACTGGAGAAGAAAAAAACGGAAACAGAAGTAAAAGCGCAGGAAGAGCCTGAAGCTGAAGAAGTGGAAGAAACGACAGAAAACAATGAGCCGGAAGTTCAGGTCAGCATGGAAGGCATTCAGGAAAAGATTTCAAAGGGGATCAGGGATGTCTTTGGAGGTAAGACTCAGGAAGAGAAAGAAGAGTTTCCGGAAGAATCCATGGATATGGTTAACGAGGCCGGTATCACCAGGGAAGATGAGATTCCGGAAGAAATCATAAAGAGTGATGCGTCACAGAAAGAACCTGAAAATGTTCCGGAATTGGAGGCAGAACCTGAAAAACCGGGGGCAGAACCCATGGCTGCAATTAAGATGCCTGAATTAAATATTCCGGAATCCATGAAAAATATGGAACTGAGCAAACCGCCGAAAGTTGAGGAAGTTGCTGAGACGAAACTGAATATGGATTCTTTGATCTGGAAGGGAAAGAAGGTGGTCAATTCCTTGAAGCTGTTATCCATGCTGGCAGGAATTGAGATTCCGAAGGAAGAAGAGTCAAAAACAGAAGAAGTACAGGAAGAAAGTTCAGAAACTGATGTTGATGATAAAGAAATAAAAGCCCATGATATTTCAGAGGAACTGGAAGAACCGGATTTCCTCAGCGGAGATATAAAAGATATAAAGGTTGCTGATCCAAAGCCGGATGAAGAACCGAAAAAGGAAATACCGGTGCAGCCGGAAATAGAAGAAGCTGAAGAAGAAGATGAGGTTACAGAAGAAGATCTCAGAAGAGCTGAAGAGGAATTTCTCCATGGACCGATTGGGAATACAGATCTGAATCCGGAAGATGATACAGAGGGAACGGAAGAAGCCCAACCCCTGACAGAAGAAGAGGAGCTGGAACGTTTTATAGAATCTATCCAGCCGGAAAATGGAGCAGATCCAAGGGATATCGTACCAAGAGAAAAAGAACTTACAGATAATGAGAAGCAGTTATTTACATATTTTGTAAAGGTTCCGGGTATGAAAGAGCAGCTTGTGGATACTTTATATGATGTACAGATGGCTGCAGCAGACAAGACTTCTAAAACTGGAAATATTATTGTGATGGGCGGTAAGGAATGCGGAAAGACCAGACTGATCTCAGGCCTGATTCCGGCAATCTGTAAAGAACTGAATCTGGAAGCGTCAAAAGTAGCATATGTTTTTGCAGATCAGATCAACGGAAAAAATATTTATAAGATTTTTTCAAAGCTGGCAGGTGGCTTTCTTGTGATCGAAAATGCAAATCAGCTGACACCGGAAACAGTAGAGATGCTTGACAAAGCCATGGAAGTTAATACAGACGGACTTACAGTAATCGTGGAAGATGAGAAGATTGGTATGCGAAAACTGATTGCCAGATATCCGAAATTCGCAAAGAAGTTTACTTCAATGATCAATATTCCTGTGTTTACCAATGATGAACTTGTCAATTTTGCAAGGGTTTATACAAAAGAGAATGGTTATGCTATTGATCAGATGGGAATGCTTGCGCTGTATAATCTGATTGGAATTAACCAGAAAGAGGATTCTCCTATGAATGTTGGCGCAGTAAAAGAACTGATAGATGCTGCGATTGCAAAATCACAGGGAGGAATCCGTAAATTTAAACGAAATGTATCTAAGAAACGTATAGACAGAGATGGATATATTGTTCTGTACGAGAAAGATTTTACTAAATAATGCGTATTTGTACAGTTACAGGTAATAAAGAAAAAGGAGTAAAGATTATGCCCAGACCGTATCTAGGAGATCCAAAGTATACCATAGAAGTGCTTCAGAAGTATAATTTTGCATTCCAGAAAAGGTTTGGTCAGAACTTTCTGATCGATACTCATGTTCTGGATAAGATTATAGATTCTGCACAGATCACAAAGGATGATTTTGTATTGGAGATTGGACCGGGAATCGGAACCATGACACAGTATCTGGCTGAAGCAGCAAGGGAAGTGGCAGCAGTTGAGATTGATAAAACACTGCTTCCTATTCTGGACGACACTCTGAAAGATTGGGATAATGTGACAGTCATCAACAACGACATCCTCAAAGTAGACATCCGCCAGCTTGCACTGGAAAAAAATCAGGGGCGTCCGATCAAGGTTGTTGCCAATCTGCCATATTACATTACTACCCCGATCATCATGGGATTGTTTGAGAATCAGGTTCCTGTTGATTCTATTACTATTATGGTACAGAAAGAAGTTGCGGACAGAATGCAGGTAGGACCCGGAACAAAAGATTACGGGGCGCTTTCACTGGCTGTGCAATATTATGCGAAACCAAAGATCGTGGCAAATGTACCGCCCAACTGTTTTATGCCAAGACCTAAAGTGGGAAGTGCGGTGATCAGACTGGAACGATATGAAAAACCGCCGGTTGAGGTAAAGAATGAGAAGCTGATGTTTCGTATTATCAGAGCATCTTTTAACCAGAGAAGGAAGACACTGGTGAATGGTCTGAAGAATTCACAGGAGATACCATTTTCTAAAGAACAGATTGAGCAGGCGTTGGGGATGTGTGGACTTTCCCTGAGTGTCAGAGGAGAAGCACTGACACTGGCACAGTTTGCACAGCTGGCAAATGCATTTACAGAAATTTCATAAAAAGATAAATATAAAAAGCATCCGGTGGCTAAGCGGATGCTTTTTATATTACGTTCAAATTTATTTTTTAAAAGGAAGGAGAGTTAATTGCCTCTTCCGGCAATCAACATATGAAAAAGAAATTTTATAAAAATAACGTTGGCTTTATTATTTTTATAACTTTAGTATATCCTGCAATTATGAGAAAATCGTGTTTAAGATGTGAAAAAAATTTGAACAAATGTCGAAGGAATTATGAAGAGAGAAATTGGGATATTTATTTTACAGAAGGCATAAGATTTCTGATATAATGAGCCGGTAAATGAAAATGCCTGTTCATTGTCTGTAATCTGCTGACAGTGAAAAGACAGAGACTTATTATTGACTGGCAAAAGTATGGAGGTAATTAAATCATGAGAATAAAAAAAGCAGGAATACTTATTATTGCGGCAGCAATTACATGTACGACACCGGCAGTACCAGCGATGGCAGCAGATACTTCGGAATCTGTACAGGAGATTATTTCTGATAATGAGATTGATTCTCTTGTATCAGATCCGGACAAAGTAGTTGATATCATTATGTATGTGAAAAATGAGGCAGCAAAACAGGATATTTCAGATGATCAGATCAGATCGCTGATCCAGACTGCGGAGAGTACTGCAGGAGTTAGCCTTTCGGAGGAAGAAGAGAACAGAATCATAAAGATCGTTAAACAGATCAAGGATTCTGATATTGATGAGGAACAGCTCAGGAGTGCTGTGACGAAGGCATATGATAAACTGGAAGAAATGGGGATTGGTAAAGAAGAGGTAAAAGGAATCCTGCATAAACTGGCTGATTTTGCAAAGAGTATTTTTGAGTAAAATCTGCTCATTCTCAAATCGTAACTGTGAAAAGACGAAATAGTTATGGAAGATTATGGGGGATATACAAGATAGACAAGCATAAAATAAAACAAGAACTATAAATATGTGGTAATTCTATAAAAAAATATTAAAAAATATAAAATAATTGTGCAAATAAACGAAAAGTTAACTGCGAGTTCATAATTTGTTCATAAATGATTGCTACTATATAGATAGTTCGAAAGAACCTACGAAAGACGTTGTAATGTGTTATCATTACACATAAATTTTTTTCATAATAATAGCCCCGGTAAACCACTGCCGGGGCACTCCTCGTTTTACGGGGATTTTTTATTTTTTATCTGATAATTTTCCATATTTCTGGATTTCATTATTGAGTTCTTCCATGCGGGTATCCAGTTCTGCTACATATCGCGCACATTCTCTTAATTCTTTTGTGATATAGTCAGGTCCGTCTCCCTCAAATTTGTAATGCATCTTATGCTCCAGAGTCGCCCAGAAATCCTGTGCAACTGTGCGGATCTGAATCTCTACTTTGGTATCAATGATACTGTCGGAGAGAAAGACCGGTGTGGTAACCAGCATATGATAACTGCGGTAACCGCTCTTTTTAGGATTTTTCATATAATCACGTCTTGCAAGGATCGTCAGGTCATTTTGTTTGGAAATCATATCTGCGATCAGATAGATATCAGATGTAAAGGAACAGCTGATACGGATTCCTGCGATGTCATTTACATAGCGTACCATGTTCTCGATACTGGATTCATATCCATGTCGTTTCAGTTTTTTTACAATGCTTTCCGGAGTTTTGATTCTGGATTTTACATGTTCGATCGGATTGTATTTATGTCTGTGCTGAAATTCACCGTTTAGAATATCAATCTTTGTTTCTACCTGTTTAAGGGCAGACTGATAGACAAAAATAACTGTCTCCCAGTCATTCAGTTCTTTAAAATCCCTCAAGGGGACAGAATCATAATTCATGTATAATAATATCCTTTCCTGATACAGGCAGTTCCCCGTTGATTTTTGTAATCTCACAGGGGACTTGTTTATAGATTTGCTATTGTTGGTTGATGATATTATTGTAACATATAAATATCCGTTTGTGTGAACTATCTGTATGAAAATTCAGATTTCCATTATTAAAGTGATTGTGTTATAATGTTTGAAAATAGCTGACATGATATACTTTATTTGTAACTGTTCAGTATCCTGTAACAGATGGAGAAGAGTTACATTTATTCCAGGTAAAGGAGAAAACAGATAATGGCTGAATCAATGAAAGATTACGAAACAGAACTGGAAGCCTCTTTTAAGAAAATTGAAGAAGGGGATATTCTTACAGGAACTGTCATCAGTGTAGATGAAAAAGAAGTTGTGGTAGATCTGAAGTATTATGCGGAAGGCATTATTCCGGCAGAGGATTACAGCAGAGAACCGGGATTTTCTTTAAAGGAACAGGTGAATGTGGGAGATGAAGTTTCTGCGACTGTTGTGAGTAAAGACGATGGAAATGGAAATATTCTGTTGTCCAGAACAGAAGCAGCAGATGTGCTTGCATGGGATAAGCTGAAAGAATTAAAGGATTCAAAAGAAGTAATTGATGTGGTGGTAAAAGGCATTGTAAATGGCGGCGTGATCGCCTATGTAGAAGGTGTACGTGGATTTATTCCCGCCTCAAAGCTTGCCCTGAATTATGTGGAGGATACAAACGAATATCTGAACAAACCAATCCAGGTTCAGGTTTTCGATATTGATAAAGAAAAAGGAAGATTAATTTTCTCTGCAAAGGAAATATTAAGAGAAAAAGCAGAAGAGGAGAGAAAAACAAAAATCTCCAATGTGCAGGTCGGACTTGTAACAGAAGGTGTTGTTGAGAGCTTACAGCCATATGGTGCATTCGTAGATCTGGGAAATGGTCTGTCAGGTCTGGTTCATATTTCACAGATCTGTGAGAAGAGAATTAAGAAACCATCAGAAGTTCTGACAGTTGGAGATAAAGTAAAGGTAAAAGTAACTGCTGTCAAAGATGGAAAATTAAGTCTGAGCATCAAAGAGGCAACAGATATGATGGCTAAGGAAATTGAGGAGGAAGTGATCGAGCTTCCAGATTCAAAGGAAGAGGCTTCCACATCTCTTGGCGCACTTTTTGCAAACATTAAATTAGATAATTGAGGTTAGAATCTGTATGAGAAATCAGGAAAAAATATTTGTAATAGGTCACAAGAATCCGGATACGGATTCCATCTGTTCAGCAATTGCCTATGCGGACATCAAAAACAGGACTTCTCAGAAGGTGAAATACATTCCAAAGCGTGCAGGACAGATCAATGAAGAGACAGAATATGTGTTAAATCGTTTCGGCATGCAGCCGCCGGGATATCTGTCTAACATTGGAACACAGATAAAAGATATGGATATCCGTATGAGTCCGGAAGCTGATAAGAGTATGTCCCTGAAAAATGCATGGGATCTGATGATGGAGAAAAGTATCGTATCTCT
>ENA-OPCL01003047-OPCL01003047.1-human-gut-metagenome-genome-assembly--contig:-NODE-3047-length-10134-cov-7.331779_pt1 | contig 10134 bp, 8 predicted proteins | sample MGYA00241251_ERZ501482 | MGnify/ENA primary metagenome ERZ501482 (study PRJEB25962, sample SAMEA2042581) | human gut metagenome | biome: human gut; feature: human-associated habitat; material: faeces... | reverse complement strand
ATAATCTAAATTATTTTTTTAAAGATGGGTTCCAGTGTTCGTTTGGTTCTAATCCTAAGAAATCACAAACTGTAGCTGCAACATTTGACAATCCTAGATCTTCGCCTTCTTTTAGTTCACATTCAGCATTATATACAATGAATGGAACTGGTGCTAATGTGTGGCTAGTCTTACTTTCATCATCCGCATTACCATGGTCTGCAGTTACTAATAAAATACCATTTACTTTATTTACAGATTCAATAACACGTGCAAGTTCTAAGTCTACAGATTCAACACCAATAATAGTTGCAGGTAAACTTCCAGTATGTCCTACCATGTCACCATTTGGATAGTTTGTACGAATGAAATCATAGTTTCCACTTTCGATTGCTTCACACAATTTGTCAGTGATTTCAGCAGCCTTCATCCAAGGTCTTTGTTCAAATGGAACTACATCACTTGGAATTTCAACATAAGTTTCTAAAGACTCATCAAATTTTTCTGAACGGTTACCATTCCAGAAATAAGTAACGTGTCCATATTTTTGAGTTTCACTAATTGCATATTCACGAATACCATGTTTACACAATTCTTCAGTCAATGTGTATTTGATTTTTGGTGGTTCAGTCAAATAGTTCTTTGGAATTTGTAAGTCTGCATCATATTGTAACATACCTGCAAATTTAACATTTGGAACTTTAACACGATCAAATTTATCAAATGAAGCATCTCCATCAAATGCTAAAGAGATTTCTTGAGCACGGTCACCACGGAAGTTGAATAATACTACGCTATCGCCATCATCGATAGTTCCAACTGGAGTACCATCTTTTGCGATGACAAATCCTGGAAGATCTTGGTCAACAACATTTAATTCTTTACGATACGTTTCAATAGCTTCTGTAGTTGAAGCAAATTGTCTTCCTTCACCCATTACGTGAATCTTCCATCCACGTTCAACCATAGACCAGTCAGCTTCATAACGGTCCATTGTGATTTGCATACGTCCACCACCACTAGCAATGCATGCGTGGAAGTTGTCGTCATTTAATTCTGCCATAAATGATTCAATATCATTTACATATTCTAAAGCTGAAGTTGCAGGAACATCACGTCCATCAAGTAATGCATGAACACGAACTTCTTTAATACCTTCATTTTTAGATTCTTTGATCAAAGCCTTTAAGTGAGAAATATTAGAGTGCACGTTTCCATCACTTAAAAGACCGATGAAATGCATTTTACTACCTTTTGCATTTTCAGCTAAATCCTTCCAAGTTTTAGAATTGAAGATTTCTTTAGACTCAATATTTTCATTAACTAATTTAGCTCCTTGAGAGTAAATTTGTCCACAACCTAATGCGTTGTGTCCAACTTCTGAGTTACCCATATCTGAATCTGTAGGAAGTCCTACTGCAAGTCCATGAGCACGAAGTTGTGTATGTGGACATTCAGCCCACAATTTATCAAGTGTTGGTTTGTTGGCTAATGCAACCGCATTGTTCTTCTTGTCTTCACGAATACCAATACCGTCCATAACAACCAATATTACTGGTCTTTTTTCCATTGTATTTTTCCTCCATTAATCGATAATAATATAACACTAACTAGGCCTTTTTTCAATGAACTCGTCTCAACAAATGAATTTTTTCACAAAAAGAAAAAGCCGCTTAACGGCTTTGATAACGAGATAAAAATTGTTGTGTTCTTTCTTGTTGAGGATGCTCGAACAATTGTTCTGGGCTACCCTGTTCTGCAATGACACCTTTATCCATAAAAATAACACGATCACTTACTTCTCTAGCAAACTGCATTTCGTGTGTAACGATAACCATAGTCAAACCTTCATCCGCTAACTTTTTCATGACATCCAAAACATCACCAACCATTTCTGGATCTAATGCACTAGTTGGCTCATCAAACAATAACACTTCTGGATCCATACACAAGGCACGTGCAATCGCAACACGTTGCTTTTGTCCACCAGAAAGTTTAGTGCTTGGCTTATTCGCGAATTCTTTCATTCCTACTACATCTAAGAATTTTAAAGCTGTAGCCTTTGCTTCTTCTTTCGATTTTTTTAAAACACGAATCTGACCTAACACGCAGTTTTCTAAAACAGTCAAATTATTAAATAAGTTAAAGCCTTGAAACACCATTCCAACCTTAGAACGATATTCATTGACATCCATTTGACCACTCAGAATGTCTTTACCATGATATAGAACATGGCCTCCATCCATTCTTTCTAATAGGTTTACACATCTTAACATTGTACTTTTACCAGATCCACTTGACCCAATAATCGTAACCACTTCTCCTTTATGAATATCGAAATCTACATCATTTAATACTTTAAGATTTCCAAAATGTTTCTGGAGATGTTGAATTTGAATAATTGTTTCCATAAATACCCTCCTAGCTACAGAAATCTTTCATGCTGCTTTCGCTATCCATTCTTTTTTCAAGATAATTCAATAAGAAAGAAGCAAGTGTTGTTAAAATTAAATATAAAACTGCTGAAACCATAAACGTTTCAATATAACGATAGTTACTTCCTGCTACAGATGTTGTCTGGAAATACAATTCCGTTACCGTAATAACATTCAACATTGAACTATCCTTAATATTTACAATCAATTGGTTTCCAATTGAAGGAAATGAATTTTTAATGGCCTGAGGAAATACAACATACATCAAAGTTTGCATCGTTGTCATACCTAAAGACATTGCGGCTTCATTTTGTCCTTTATCCACAGACTGAATTCCAGAACGAATAATTTCAGCCATATAAGCACCTGTATTGATTGAAATAATAATTAAACCTGCTGTAATCGGAGTCCATCCAATCACAGGTTTTCCTAAATAGTAAATAAACATAGCTTGAACCATCATTGGTGTACCTCTGAACACCCAAATATACAATCCCGTAATGATTCTACCTATTCTTTTTAAAACTTTGATACCCGTTGAATCATATTCATTGATTTCAATCGCACGAATGCCGCCGACTAATAAGCCGACGACAAATCCTGCAAACGTACCAACAAATGCGAACAATAAAGTCATCTCAATTCCATATTGGAAAAGAGGTAAGTTATGAACAAATATGTTCCAAGCTTTCGCAATATCAATATGCATAATTAATCCTCTGTTGGTTGGTGTTCAACTGCATATTCCATCATTTCTTCACGTTCTTCATCACTAATACTATCTAATGCTTTTTGAACTTTTTTGAAGAATTCAGAATCACGAGAACCTTCTTTTAATGCGATTGAAACAGTTGTATCACAATCAAAACCATGTCCATCTGCAAATTGAACGACTGTTAAGTCAGGGTTTGCTTCTACAACACCTTTGGCAACTGCCATTTCAGCAGTAATTCCATCCACTTCGTGTTGTTGTAAAGCCAATACCATTTCTGGATAAGTAGCCTTTGGTGTTACGTGATTTACACCTTTAATTTGATCAATAACATCATCATAGTTTGTTGCTTTTTGACCAACGATGTTTTTACCTGTAAATTGTTGAATATCTGTATATCCAGCTTCTTCACTATCTTTACGAACAATCATGATCATTCCCTTTGAATCATAATATGGAGTTGTAAAGTCAGCTCCTTCTTCACGATCTTTATCTTTAGTCATACCAGCGATAATCGCATCGATTTCATCACCCTCTAAAGCTGGAATCAATCCATCCCATGCAGTTTTCTTAATAACTAATTTTTTTCCTAATTTTTTCGCAATCTTTTTTGCGATTTGAACATCATATCCATCCGCATATCCAGATTTTCCTAATTTTACAGAAGTATCTGTTTTTTCAGATGTTTGCCAGTTAAATGGAGCATATCCACATTCCATTCCAACGACAAATGTGTCCTTATCTTCTGATGTTGTAGCTGTGTTTGATCCACATCCTGTTAGTGCAAAAGCACATACCATGGCAGATGCCATTAATTTTTTAAAGTTCATATTTCTTTTCTCCTTCTCTAATCGGCAAAGAATAGAAAAAGCTATGCGGGCATACCACATAGCTAAAAAACAATCTCATTAACTATAAGATAACGCCTCTTCCTGACGAAGGAGTGTTATAAGTATTCCTTATAACCCCAAGAAATAAAATTGCCATTTTACTTCTTTCGGCATTGGTTACCTTTCAAACACTTCACAGTCTGCCAACTCCATGTTTTACTCTGATGCAATGCTGCCTCTATCTTTACTCGATTTACTTTATAGTGCTTATTATACTCATCATATACATAGTGTCAAGAAAGAAATTACATTTTTTCATAAATTTGTAAATATTTTCATGGTTTCTTTAAGCTTCTTTTAAGTTTTTAGAACTATTCTATATACAGAAATAAACAGTAATCAACCCAATACATATAACCCTTTCCTAATAAAAAGCTGTTTATTTCATATATTCCTATTTCTTTGGTGAGTCACAATAATAGACTCACCCTTTTTTTTTAACAAGAAAAAAGAATGTACATATGTACACTCTTAATCTAAAGTAGCTGTATCCATTGCTTGTGACCAGTTATGAATTGGACCTGTCTTCATATTCTTAACACGCTTGTTATATAAGTTGAAATTCTGGTTTCCATATAATGCTAAATATGGCAATAAATCATTTTCCTTAATCATAACCTGTTTATAAAGCTCTGTTGATTTTGCTTCATCTGTTGTATACATTGCTTCATCCAATAATGAATCTAATTCACTATCTGATAGTCTTGCATAGTTATTCACATCCCCTGTTTTCAACATAGAATTTAAATCTGTATTGGCTACACCTGTAAAGCTCATCGCAAGACAACTCATTTCCCATTCACCCAATGCACTATCATCACTTGTTTTTGACAATAATGAATTGAATTCTAGAATTGTCTGTTTTAAATCAACGCCAATATCTTTGTATGTCTTTTCAATCATAGGAATCAAAGTTTCCAATGAACTAGAACCTTCCGCAATCATGAAACGAACTCTTAATTTTTGACCATCTTTATAACGATAACCATCATCTGCCATTTCCCATCCAGCTTCATCTAAGATTTGATTTGCCTTATCTTCATTAAATTCATAAGTTTCAAGACCATCCAAAGCCTCTTCACCACGAATATAAGTGCCTAAATTGGCGCTTGCTGGATTCGCATATACAGCTGGTACAAAGGCTAGCTTTTCTTTTTTTGCTTCCTTACTTGCTTTTTCCCAAGAGAAGAAACTATCGACAAAGCCTTGACGATCCGTCGCATAAGCTAAGGCTTTACGTACGGCTGGATCGGCTGTAGGACCTTGTGCACAGTTAAAGTAAACATAGCCTTCTGTCGCACGTGGGTATGTATTAAATGTCAAATTGTCATCTAGACTAACTTGTCCAATTTTAGTTGGATCTGCATTCTCAGGTAAATAATCCACATTTCCTTTTTGAAGTTCATTTAACTCAGTTGAAGTACTGCAAACTTTGATAATAACCTTATCAATTGAATATTCTCCTTTTTTAGCTTTAAAGTTCTCGTTTCTTACAAAGCTAGCGCCGGTTGCCTTTGAATATTTATTCAATTTATAAGCCCCACTACCAATCGGATTGGAAGTATCTTTTTCAATCTTTGATATGTGTCCCTTCTTGTACTTATATTGTGTATCCGAGCAAATAGCACGAGTACCAAAAGTAGTTACCGCATCAATTCTTGGCTGTGTCATATGGAAAACAACCGTATAATCATCTGGTGTCTCAATTCCACTTAATTCTGTAGCATCCCCATCATGATATTCCTTATAACCTTCAATATTTTCTACATCACTCGAAAACCTTCCTGTATAGCTAGGATCTGCCAACACTGTAAATGTATATTTTACATCACTAGAAGTAAGCTTAGATCCATCGGAAAACTTAACACCTTTATTCAACTTAAAAGTAACCGTTTTTCCATCATCACTAATTGTAGGAAGCTCCTTAGCCAAAACTGGCTGTAATTCTTCATTTTCATCATACTGAAGCATTGATTGATATATCAAGTTGATTGCATATGCATCGTATGCACTTTCATAATACAGTGGTGAAAATACACCATTCATCTGTGCAGTAATTCCAACGGTTAAAACATTATTCGAATTATCACTTGACGAAGATGAACATCCCACTAAGCTTGCAGCCATCATTGCTGCTAATCCTGACTTCATAATCTTATTGTTCATTCACATCACCCTCTTAATTTAAAAATATGATACATTCCTTTCATTTTCTTTGCAAGTTATTTTCAGTAAAATTTCATTTATTTACAATTGATCAATTCATCAAACTCATCCACAAGCTTATCAAACTGGCAAATCGCATCATGAATTGGTTGTGGACTTGTCATATCGACGCCTGCCATTTTTAATAAATCAATTGGAGACTTAGAACATCCACCCTTTAAGAAATTCAAATAATTCTCAATATCTTCTGGATTGCCTTTTAATAGCTTTTGCGAAATGGCCATGGAAGCACAAAAACTTGTCGCATATTGATACAAATAGAAATTCATATATAAGTGTGGGATTTTTGCCCACTCTAAATCAATTGGCGCATCTACAATCACATCTTCACCATAATAAAATGCATTTAAATCATGATTGATCTTATTCAATAATTCAGCACTCAACGTATTATTTTTAGCCACTTCCTCATTGATCAACATTTCAAATTCTGCAAGCATAGCCTGGCGGTACATTGTTCCACGATATTGTTCCAATAGATAATTAATCAAATAAGCACGCTCTTTTTTATCCGTAGTTCTTTCCAATAAATAATGCATCAACAAAGCTTCATTACATGTACTAGCGACTTCAGCCACAAAAATCTTATAATCGCTATTAATAAAAGGCTGATGTTTAAAAGACATATAAGAATGCATCGCATGACCCATTTCATGTGCCAAAGTAAATTCACTTCTTAATGTATCTGTATGATTTAATAAGACAAAAGGATGACATGGCACACCACAAGAATAGGCGCCTGAACGCTTTCCTTCATTTTCATATACGTCGATCCATCGTGAATTTAAACCTTTTTCATAAGCCTCTACGTACTCTTGTCCTAATAAAGCCACGGAAGCTAACGCTTCTTTTTTTGCCGTTTCAAAGGTAATTTTCTTATCAAATTCCTTAACTAAAGGAACATATAAATCATACATATTTAATTTATCTTTCTTTAAAGCCTTTTTACGAACCTTCATATATTTATGCAAAGGTGCAATATCCTTATGTACCTGCTTAATCAAATTCTTATACACACTTGATGGAACTCCATTTTTATTTGTACTTGCCTCCAATGATGTTGGATATCCTCTTAAATCCGATTCATATTTCAACATCTTACATTGTGAATTCAATAAAGAAGCCATCGTATTTTGAACCTTACCATAAGCTGCATACATATTTTCGAAAGCCGACTTTCTTAAGGTCTCATCTGCACTTTCTAAATAATCCACATAACTTCCTGATGTCAATGGTAGAACATTCCCCTTCGCATCTTTAACATCTTCAAATCTTGTATCCACATCATTCAAAATATAGAATGCTCTTTCACTACTAGAAAAAATATCCTGACACCCTGCCAACAATTCTTCTTTTTCCATAGACAAAGTATATGGCTTTAATCGATAAATATCTTGAATAAATCGTCTATATCTCTCTAATCCAGGTTCCTTTTCAAAATATGTTTCTACATCAGACAATTTTAAAAGCTCTACTTCAAAAAAAGCTTGCTGAGAATGAATTTCTGTAATAACTATATTTGCCTTTCCTTTTAAATCTTGATAAAAAGCATTTGAACCATCTTGATCACTTAATAAAGATGTATAACAATCCAATGTATATAGTTTTTCATTTAATTCTTCACACCCTTTTAAATACGCATATAAACTAGATGCATTTGTTAGATGATCTTTATATTTCAATAATTCTTTTGATTGCGTCTTTGCTTCCTCTAATTCTTTATAAAACACATCTAGATTTGGATAGATATCTTCTATTTTCCATGTATTTTCAATTAATTGTTCATTTCTTTTCATATATACACCTCTTTTTTTACATTTAGTGTAATCTCTTACATTCTAAAAGTCAAAAAAAAGGGTGAGTTATTATAATAGAAACACCCTTTTTTGACAATATATAAAGCTAATATTTATACAATCCATTCTAATCACAAAATCTATTGGTCTACATACTTTTTAACAACAGCAGGAACACCTGCTGCCATAGCATTGTCTGCTAAATCATTTGTGACAACACTTCCTGCAGCAATCACACAACCATTTCCAACGGTAACACCTGGCAACACCGTAACATTTGCACCTATCCAACAATTATCACCAATATGTATTGGAAGTGCTTGCTCTAAACCTTTATTACGATCTGCATAATTCAAAGGATGATTTGATGTGTAAAAGCCACAAAATGGTCCGACAAAAGTATTTTTACCAATTGTGATACTTCCTCCATCCATGAAGTAACACCCATGATTAATAAATACATCCTCACTAAAATATGTATATTTTCCATAATCAAAATAAACTGGCGCAAGCACAGTCAACCCTTTTGGAAGTTTGTTGCGTAACAATTTTCTTAATGCAAAAAGCTGCCCATCACTTCCCGGCTTAGACATATTAAAATCAAAACAATTTAATTCTGCTTTTTGACGCATAACTAACAATTCCTGATCAAAATTAGCATCATACCATTTTCCTTTAAGCATTTTCTCGATTTCTTTCATATTGACCTCACATATTTTCTAATCTGGTTGTTGCCCATCATGAGCTAGCCATTAACATTCCATGACCTGCATATTTTTAAAAATTGCTCTAGTGAACTGTCATACACCCAAAAACGAATTTTATTCTTTCCTTCATGAAGATGGCAAAAACGCATCTGAGAAAATGTAATTCTATCCATTGCACTATAAATACTTTTTCTTTATATTCTTTTAGCTTGTTAATGCGTTTCTCCAGAAACCACTTTAATATCCGTATCACTCTCTAACATAGCTTCTACAGACAATTCAATAGCTTTGGCAATATCTTTTAAGTTCATTCCCGGTGTTCCTGCAGGTTGATTCACTGTTTGTTCAGTGGCAAAAGGTACATGCATAAAGCCACCTTTTACATCTTTAAATTCTGTATGACAATAATGCAATACAGAGTACATTACATCGTTACAAACATAAGTACCTGCTGTATAACTAACACTTGCAGGAATTCCATTTTCCTTCATTTTCTCAACCATTCTAAACACAGGAAGCATTGTAAAATAAGCTTCTGGCCCATTTTCTACAACACTTGTCTGCAAAGGTTGATTGCCTTCATTATCGGCAATTCTTGCATTTCTAAAGTTAATACCCACCCATTCCGGTGTGACTTGACTTCTTCCTCCTGCTTGACCAATACATAATACGTAATTTGGCTGATTCTCTTGAATCGCTTCATAAACTGCCTCCGGCCCTTTTTGAAATACCGTAGGAATTTCTTTCTTAATAATTTTTGCCCCACTAATTTCATCCGGCAATAATTTAACAGCTTCATAAGCTGGATTAATTTTTTCTCCTCCAAAAGGATCAAATCCTGTAATCAATACTTTTTTCATAACATTTCATCTCCTATGACATCATGATCATCATGACAATTTGTACCACTAACATAACCACGGCAACAAGCACTTGTTTTTTAATGACACCATTTTTATCTTTCATTTCTAGAATTGCGACTGGCACTATATTAAAGTTAGCTGCCATTGGTGTACATAGTGTACCACAATATCCACAAGTTAAAGCTAAAGATCCAATCACTACTGGATCCGCTCCATATTTAAGGACAAAAGGTGCCCCAATCCCTACTGTCATTACGGTAATTGCCGCAAAAGCATTTCCCATGATCATGGTAAATACTGCCATACCAATCGCATAAACAATAATTCCAATTGTAACATTGCCTGCAGGAATAATATTCGAAACTAAACTAGAAATGACATCACCAACTCCGGCTGCAGTAAATACAGCACCTAAAGCAGCAAGTAACATTGGAAGCATGCTTAATGGTCCAACCACATCCATCATTCTACGACAATCTTTTAAGAAGACACTTGGTGTATTTGATTTTGAATAGATACGCAAAAT
>ENA-OPCL01003045-OPCL01003045.1-human-gut-metagenome-genome-assembly--contig:-NODE-3045-length-10138-cov-16.805812_pt1 | contig 10138 bp, 5 predicted proteins | sample MGYA00241251_ERZ501482 | MGnify/ENA primary metagenome ERZ501482 (study PRJEB25962, sample SAMEA2042581) | human gut metagenome | biome: human gut; feature: human-associated habitat; material: faeces... | reverse complement strand
TTCAGACGTGAGGAAGAGGGTGATGATGATGAAAATATCCTGTTCAACCGCAAAAGCGATTCTTTAGCCGATTATTGCGAGCAAAAAAAAACATGGCCTCCCGTCATGAATAAAATAAAGGAGGATTTTTTCAATGTGGCCTTCAATGAGTTTCCCAAAGAGAACAATTCCAACGGTTTCTATGTGGAGACGGCATTTATCAAACTTCAACAGATATTGTCCAGCCTCGCAGAGTCGCAGACCCTCATGCCATGTATCGTGATAGACGGTTTCGCCCAATTTCAGGACGAGGATTTGAAACGTGTCCCGATAGAACACCTAATCAATGTTTTAAGGCTAAAATCCCTGTTCTCTATAATGATATTCGATGAACGGGGAAAGGAAATCAGTTGTAATGCCGACATTATCATAGATATGAGGCAGGGATATGATGAGGACAGTCATTACAGTTTCTACGAGCTGCAAATCACGAAATCTGTCTATCAGACAGCGGCTTTGGGATGGCACCAGTATAAAGAACGCCTTTACGGGATAGAGGTGTTCCCAAGCGTCCACCGCCTGATGCAGCGGAGAAACTATTTGTCGTTCATGCTACCAAATGCACATCAAAGCATTCTCAACGAGTCGTATGAAGAGTACCTGCGCTCCGTGAAAAAGGATTTGGGTAATCCCTGTTATTATGGATATGAAAAGTATCAAGAAGAAAAAATAAGGCGTAAACGGTGGATGTTACAGGAAATGTATGCGCGTCAGATAACCAACCTGTATGGTGAACAATTTATGTCAAGAAAATCTCCAAAGAAGCCTTTTATCCAATTATTGGAAGAAGCATTCCTTGAAGAAAATCCGGAATGCGCCTGTAATTGGTTGACAGCCCAAAGATGGAAGACGCATGAGGACATTACAGCCTTAATTGGAAATCCCAATAGTTTCAAACGTTTATTGACCAACGCCGGAACATTCAATGCTTGTAGGAAAGGCGAGCATACATTGGTCATTTTGTTCGATAAAGAGGAGGAGGATGTATGCAGGCAGACAATATGCCCGGGATTCAGATACGAGGGGCTTCATTGGATTACACGAGATGAAAAATCAATGGCTACAAAAGGAGGTACTTGGATGCCATGTTTTCCAAAACCTGATAATGGAAATATGGATGAAGAGACTGAGGAAAAGGATGGACGTAAGAAGAATGAAAAGGAGGACATAGAACAAAATTTCTATATGATGCCTTGCGATGACAGTTGTCCGACCAAAAATATATGTATGTTGAATCGCGAGTGTTCCAAGTGTTATGAAAACATACATTTCTTTGGCGTGCGGATGGGGTGTATTACTGCGGACGAACTGTTTGCCGTCATGAAAGACTTGTTGGAGACTCCTTTCCCTGACGGGAAACGCTTTAAACGAGTAGTTATCGACGACCTTCAGAAAGTGGATTTCAGCTTCCCCCTACTGAAAAACAATCAATTATTCTTGTCCGCATTAATCACTTTGTTCAGACAGCACAACGTGAAAGCCCAAATTCTGTGCGATAAAAGAGCCAGTCTCACCCAACCGCTGTGTTCTGTGGCCGACAATGTTGTTTGTATGTGCCGTGAGGAAAAAGACGTGGACAAGGTGACAATTTACATAGAGAAGAACTCAGAGCACACCCGGCCGAGTGAGATTCACAAATATACCATTGATAATATCCAAAGGCTATTCATTTGCAATCCTAAAGATAAAAGCATTATTCTGAATTACAAGTTGGATGAAAACGATAAAGACATGGATAGAGCCTTTATAGAATACGAAAGGATAGGCTCCATGAAAGAATACTGGCGCACGAAATTCTCAATCTTTTCCACAGATACAGAAAACCGTGATGACAACAGTGCCAACGGTAATGATAACGTTGAATGAAATAAGAATCAACAACAAATGTTTTTATGACTGCAATTAATTAATAGCACGGACTTTATCCTTTTAAGTGGGTATTTAACGGCAATAGCAATTACAGACGAGAATTACCCCAAATGGACAGTCAGATGTTTTCATTGATCCGTGATAAATCTGCAGATTCCCATATCTTTGGTATGGGGACTTGCAGATTTTTCCTTTATCAAATCGGATTTAGCCAAACTCCCGAACAGAAATACGCCAAACTCCCGAATAATAAACATCCAAACTCCCGAATAATAAATATAAAAATACTACCTTTGCATTGAAGTTAAAAGAATCTCTCAAAAATAGTAGAAAGATGTTGAGTAAATATAGACAACGAATAGCAGACCGTCTGTTAAAAAGGAAATTGGCAGGAAAAGGAGCCGTCCTATTGGAAGGTGCCAAATGGTGCGGCAAGACAACAACTGCGGAGCAGATAGCGCGAAGTGTGTTGTATATGTCCGAATCCGGTAAAACAGAGCAAAACAAACAACTGGCAGCCATGAATCCAAAATTGCTGTTAAGAGGTGAGAAGCCACGGCTGATAGATGAATGGCAGGTAGCCCCTCAGTTATGGGACAGTATCCGTTTTGAAGCTGACCATAGCAGCGGATTGGGATTGTTCATCTTGACAGGCTCATGCGTACCGGCTGATTTAAGTTCAGTGATACACAGCGGCACGGGAAGATTCGGATGGCTGAAGATGCGTCCGATGTCCTTGTGGGAGTCTGGCGATTCTACAGGAGAAGTATCATTGAAAGATGTTTTCGATGGCAAAGAACCAATAGAAGGAGTCTCGAAATTGGAACTCGAGAGAGTGGCTTTTGTCTCATGCCGTGGCGGATGGCCTTTGGCTGTTGATATGGACGATGATATAGCCATCGACCAGGCTTTCGATTATCTTACTGCGGTTGAGCAAAGAGATATTCAACAAGCAGACGGTGTGGAGCGTGACCCCGTAAGGGTGCATCGCCTGTTACGTTCGTATGCACGTCATCAAGGTGCTCAGGCGAATTATGCGACCATACGCGCCGACCTTGTTGCCAATGAGGGGGATTCACTTGATGAAGATACTATCGCATCATATATTAAAGCACTGAAAAGCATATTTGTTGTGGAAGATGTAGAAGCGTGGAATCCGAATTTACGTTCAAAAACAGCCATCCGCACATCGGACACGCGGTATTTCACAGATCCGTCTATCGCAACCGCTGCACTCGGTTTAGGCCCTGCCGACCTCATCTCTGATTTAAACACTTTTGGACTGATATTTGAAACGCTCTGTATGCGCGACCTCCGCGTGTTCGCTGAAGCACTGAACGGAAATGTCTATCACTACCGTGACAAAAACGGACTGGAATGCGATGCCGTAGTCCATTTGCGTGACGGACGCTATGGATTGGTGGAGATAAAACTGGGTGGCGACAAGCTCATAAGTGAAGGCGTGCAGACACTCACATCTTTGGCAGAAAAAATAGACACCTCTAAAATGAAGAAACCATCATTTTTAATGGTGCTGACAGCAAACGGCCCATACGCCTACCGCCGGGAAGATGGAATATATGTGGTACCTGTCGGATGCCTGAAAGACTGATTAGTATGTATAACGACATTTAAGACTGTAAAGCCATGTTTACTTTGACCAAAATCCGATTTTATGATGGGTGTAAATATTTAAAAAACCTCCAGACAAGAGAACCCTATCCTATCGAGCATAAGCTGGACAAAAATTTTTTTGCACCGAACATCTGTATTTCAGCAATAGTCGGTCAAAATGGTGCCGGAAAGTCATCTTTGCTGGACATGATTTTTCGTGTAATAAACAATCTGAGTTATTGTCTTTTCAGTAAGGTGGAAAGAGATGCTTCCGCACCTTTAAGTTACATTAAAGGGTTATATGTTGATTTAATATATAAAGTGAACAATAAGAATGGAATAGTTCGTGTCCGGGAGGGTATGCTTGGGTTTGAATTTGGAGAGCTTAAATGTAAGTTTACCGTTTATGATACGGAAATGCCGATACTATATGACAAGGAAATTCAGGAATATGAAAATTATGCGGATATAGACTTTAAACAACAGAAAGAAATAGCAAAAGCATTCTTTTATACAATAGCCACCAATTATTCCATGCAATCTTTTATTGCACAGGATTATTCAAAAGAGGCAACCATTGTATTAGCGGATGGTAATAATGAAGATCCAATGCCGGGAGCTTGGTCATGGTTGAATAGCCTTTTCCATAAAAATGACGGTTATTTAAGTCCGATTGTCTTGAATCCTTATCGTGACAACGGATGGCTTGATATGAATAATGAAGAGCATCTTACGACATCAAGATTAGCTGCCATTTTAATAGAGGAAGATTCTGCCCACCCTTTACTTGAAGGTTACACCTTTGGCAGAATGCTCTTTCATTGGAAGCCTCGTAATTTACAGGAAAAATTCGTATCGATTGTTGATAATAGAACCAAACTGTACCCTAATAAAGAAGAAGTGGAGGAGCACAATCGGCTCAATGCTGATAAAGATGGTCTGTGGAAGTATGAAGAAAATAGAGATTTGGAGGAATTTCGGAATCTGGCACTGGAAAAACATTCGTTTGCTCATGTTATTTTAGGCGCATTAAGATGCAGCGTAAATAACAGAATGGACTATTTACAAATTTATATAAGAATGTATGTGGTTTACAAGGTTTTAAGTGTTGCTGAAAAATATCCAAGCTATATTCATTTTAAAGAAAACTTTGGAAATATAAATTATACTTTCTGTTCCATTCCTGTAGAAAGAAGAAAGATGCTGGTTCCCCAACTTAGAGAATTAGCCATGACCGTGAAACGCGATTCGTCCCATATTGGATTGAAACTAAGACAAGCTATGAATTTTATTGAAAAAAGTAAAAATCTGAAAGAGATTGATTTTCCGGATGAAATTTCTTACGAACAATATGCCGAATTGTTAGGTATCAAACCCAAAGGAATGACTGTCAAAGAACGTATGGAATGGTTGCCGCCCGGAATCTTTAAGTCAGAAATAAGTCTGAAAGATACGAAAAAGGGTGAGACAGTCCCTTTAAGCCATTTAAGTAGCGGCGAACGCCAATTTATTTATCTTACCAGTACTTTGCTGTATCATGCTATAAATTTGAGCACAATCCCGAAGAATGGTACGAGAGTACGCTACAATAGGTTGAATCTAATTCTTGATGAGGTTGAAATATGTTTCCATCCGGAATATCAAAGACGTTTTGTAAAAAAACTGATAGACTTGTTTGTCAGAGTTGAATTAAATAAGAACTTTGATATAAACATATTAATTACTACACACTCACCTTTCATTTTGAGCGATATTCCGGTAGAAAACACTTTATGTCTGGACAAAGGGAATGTTCACAGAGAAGCGTTGAAACAAACATTTTGTTCCAATGTATATGATTTGCTGAACAACCAGTTTTTTATGACACAGTTCATTGGTGATCTGGCAGCTGAAAAACTGGATGCCTTAGTCTCTGAGCTTGAAAATTTATCTGTCAAAAATGAGGAAGGACAGTCCATTGATAATAAAACAATCGAACGTTTGCAAAACAATATCAACCTGATTGGTGATGAGTTTATCAAAATGAAGTTATTGGAGAAACTGGATAGTCTGAAAAGAATTGATACTTTGGAAATTGAATATGAAATGCTGAAAAAGCGGATACGGACTATAGAAGGTAAGATGAAAAACATACAAAGGAAAGACAAATAATGATACCAATAGAATATAAGGACTCTAAACTGAAAGAGTATAATGACTTTATAAATGCTTTCTTGGAAAGTTTGAACAAATGTATTTGCAAAAAATATATAGGCAATCGCAAACGTTGGGAGGTTAAAAAAGCAAAGAAATTTTACAATGGGTTGAGTTCTGAATATCAAACAATATTCCAAGATTCTGCAGACAATAAGCTCTGGAAAAAATTAAAGAATAATGAAAAGTTCCTTGCTGCTGAATTCTTTATGGATACCACAACAATTAGCTTTTTCGATTACGCTAGACGAAATTTGAAAACATGGGCTAATTTTCGTCCTGATGCAATAAAGCGATTATCAGAACAGATTTTAATCGATTATCCGGACTTTAATAATAGAGATTCCATTCTATATTGCAGAACTTACAAAGTATTTGTTGAAGAGGGATATAAAAGCAAACTGCCTAAAGATAATTTGATAGATGCTGCTGATGCAGACGTATGCCCATATTGCAATAGGGTATTTATTAAAAATGTAGAGGGTAACGATAAAAAGAAAGTCAAAGGACAACTTGATCACTTTTATGATAAGGCCAAATATCCTTATCTTGCCGTACTAAAATATAATCTCATTCCAAGTTGTCCATTTTGCAATGGGCCTACAGGGAAACATGACAAAGATGCTGAATATGAAGGTTTGATAAGTCCGTTTATGTTGGATAATGCAGAGGAAATAAAGTTCCATGTGGATATAAAAGGTCATGGTTTTGCAGACATGAACACATGCGCCGATGCTATTTCTATAAAAGTAACGTATAATAAGGATGGAATGAAAAATAATGCCAGGATTTTCCACATTGAGGAATTGTATAATTCGCATACTGATTATGCAGCTGAAATGTATTTTAAAAGCCAACTGAGACGGTCAGAAGCCTACAAAACATTTGTTTCAAAAGCTAACATTGATATATCATCCGAAGATTTGCATCGTATGATATTCGGTTTTTTTAGTAAATCTGAGGATTTTAACAAAAGACCTATTTCTAAATTTTGCAAAGATCTATTAGAGGATTTTGAAAAATACACATAACCTTTAAACTGAATAATACATAAGACAATGAATAGAATCATCTTGATAGGCAATGGCTTTGATTTGGCTCATAAACTTCCGACAAGATACAAGGACTTTATGGATTGGTACTGGGAGTTTAGAGTCAATGGTTTTGGGTATAACCGTACAGACACAGATGCAGATTGCTTGTGTTCATTTAAAATAAAGAGTCATGATTCTTGTCAGACATGGGGCGTTTTTCTATACTGTTGTCCGAGAATCCTCAACCCTATTCCGGGCAGCCATATTATAGCTTCAATCATTCAAGACCCGAAACACTATGAAACGACCTTTTCTCCGTTTTTGAGAAACATATGCGAAAGCATAGAAACAAAAGGCTGGGTTGATATTGAAAACGAATATTACCGGTTATTGACCAAATACAGCTTAATTTCATCATCGGCAGACAATGAGACAGCAAAACAGCTAAACAATCAGTTATGCTACCTGAAAGATAAACTGGCGCAATATTTAAGTAGTCTTAAGATAAGTGAAAGTGCGCTCAATGAAGAAATCCGAAAAAAGATATACTCCCCAATCAACATCAATGATATATCAGTGGATGGAATGTCCAGTATTGAAAATCATTGCAGTTATTGGCTGGAGAGGGATGACAAAGAGTGGGAAAGCCGTTTATCCGAATACAAGATAAACAGCAGTTTGCCGTTAGAGGAGATAGCTGAATTTAAAAAGACGCACGCATCACAAATAGCCGATGGAGACATGGGAATTGAGGATTGCGTTGGATGTCCGAAGGCAGTGTTGTTACCGAACCGTATAATGTTGCTCAATTTCAATTACTCGGAAGTCGCAGACAGATATGCGATGAATCCCGTCAGTTTCACCAACCATATACACGGAGACCTGTCCGATCCGCAAAAGATGATATTCGGGTACGGAGACGAATTGGATGATACGTACAGCTCCCTGCTGAAACTCGAAGATAACGAGTGTCTGCGACATATCAAATCCATTAAATACCTGGAATCTGACAACTATCGCAAGATGCTGTCTTTTATTGAATCCGAGCCATACCAGGTTTTTATAATGGGGCATTCATGCGGCAACTCGGACAGAACGCTGCTTAACACATTATTTGAGCACAAGAACTGTGTATCCATCAAACCTTTCTATTACCGGAAAGATGACGGTACGGACAATTACCTTGAATTAGCGCAGAATATATGCAAGAATTTCACGGATATGAAGCTGATGAGAGACAGAGTGGTAAACAAAACATACTGTGAGCCGCTGCCCCAAACGGAACAATGACAGATTGCCCGACTAAATATTTGTTTTGACTGTCTGGTTGTATTTTGACAACTGCATTTCCGGATATAATCCTACTGCTGCTTTTAAAACGTATAATATGCAGCAATAATAAACCGTCCTTGTTCAAAATGCACCGCATCGTTTGATTTCCGACATCCGTATCGCACGAAAGCAACCTATACCATTTTTAAAAGGCAAGCGTATTTCCCTTGTATATTCGAACTCAAAATGACGATTATGCAGAGTTCTGTATAGAATAATTGTTTAGTAAGGTTTGTCCCTGTTGGAAAAGCCACGCGACTTTGACCCTTTTGGGCACGCAGGATTGCCCCCTTTGGCTACAATATGATTGACCCTTTTGGCCAAAATAGTATTGACCACTTGGTACACCTGTTGTTATAGATTTTTTTGTGTAGATTTGAGTACCCGAGTCCTGGTGTAACGGGGGCGATAATAAAATCTATACAAATGGATAAACGAATCAAAAACATTTTAAGGTGTTATGCGGCCGGCATGGGAATCAAGGAAACGGCGTCCACGTTTCATACTTCCCGTAATACAGTCCGCAAGTATGTCCGCTTGTTCCTTTCAAGCGGTAAGAGTATTGAACAACTTCTTTCCCTGTCCGATGGGCAGTTGGATGAGTTGTTCGGCTGTACGGAATCCCGGCATCGGGAGCCTTCTTCCAGAAGGATTGAATTGGAAGCCTTGCTTCCCGGATATGTATCCCGCCTGTCACGTAAAGGCATGAGTGTCCGAAAACTGTTCAAGGAGTACCATGCCGAATATCCGGACGGTTTCCAGTTATCTTCCTTCAAACGGGCTGTCCGTCAGTACAAGTTTCACGTCAAGGTCGTCGGTCATGTCGAGCACTATGCCGCAGACCGGATGTATATTGACTTTGCCGGTGACAGGCTTGAAGTCGTTGATGAAATGACGGGCGGGACGAAGAAAGCCGAGGTATTTGTCGCCATCCTTCCGTTCAGCCATTATACCTACTGCGAAGCCGTATGGTCGCAACGCAAGGAAGACCTGATAAAGGCATGTGAGAATGCCATGCAATATTTTGAAGGCGTTCCTGCGGCTATCGTCCCCGACAATCTGAAGGCTGCCGTCACACGAAGCGACCGCAACGAGCCTGTCATCAATGATGATTTCGCCGCTTTTGCCGAATATTACGGCTGTGCAGTCTATCCCGCCCGTGTGCGTCACCCCAAGGACAAGGCTTTGGTAGAAAATGCCGTAAAGCTCCTCTACCGTTCCATTTACCTTGACATAGAGGGAATGACATTCTCCAGCCTGGAGGAACTCAATACCGCCATCCATATCTCCCTGCTTGATTTCAATGAAAAGGTGATGGCCGGACGGGAGGTGTCACGCAAGGAAATGTTCCTTCATGGAGAGAAGGATTATCTTCGACCGCTTCCCGTGAAACGTTACGTAATGAAAGAGAGGAAACTGATGACCGTGGGAAGGAACTCTTACGTTTCCTTGTTCAAGCACCATTACAGTGTTCCAAAGGAATATACAGGAAAGCGTGTGACGATTCTTTATGATGCCGACACGGTGGAAATCTACTGTGGCATGAACCTTGTCGCCACCCATGACCGCTGTGACATTCCTTACACTTATTCCTGGAAAAAGGAGCACAACCTGCCTGGTCATTACGGCCCCTATGACAAAGACTTGGAGGAACTTTTCCGGCGTGCCTCGGAAATAGACAATATCGTACTGAACTATCTCCGTGAAGTGGAGCGTTCCATGCAATATCCGCCAAAAGTATTCAGGTCCTGTCGGGGTATCTTGACGTTGGAGAAAAAATACGGCCGCGACCGTCTGGTTGCGGCTTGCGTATGTGCGGACCAGAAGTTGCAATACGGGTATCAGGCCTTGCGCGAGGTGCTTGAACTGGGAGAAGATGCGGATTTCCTTCCCGATGAGGACGGGAAAGTACAGCCCAACGTGACTTCCCCGACTCCATTGACCCACAAAAATATACGTGGACGTGAATATTACAGAAAGGACAAACAATAAAACTCATATCTATGGAAGTAAACAATAAAACAGCTCCCGTTACGGGACAACAAGACCAGAATACC
>ENA-OPCL01003043-OPCL01003043.1-human-gut-metagenome-genome-assembly--contig:-NODE-3043-length-10141-cov-2.054035_pt1 | contig 10141 bp, 7 predicted proteins | sample MGYA00241251_ERZ501482 | MGnify/ENA primary metagenome ERZ501482 (study PRJEB25962, sample SAMEA2042581) | human gut metagenome | biome: human gut; feature: human-associated habitat; material: faeces... | reverse complement strand
GAATACCGCCTGCATTTACAAGGTGTGTGCCCTTCTCCTCATTAAACTGATCCAGATATGGGATATGCTGGAAGTAGTTTGCATCAAACTCTCCACTCTCAACTACCTCGTTTGGTCTTACATAATCATCAAATACAGTAACCTCAAGGTCATATCCTTCTTTCTCAAGAAGTGGTTTTGCCTCCTCAAGGATCTCTGCGTGAGGTGTTGCAGATGCTGCAACTGTGATGGTTTTGTCATCATCCTTTGCATAAACGCCTGTGCTTAATGTTCCTGCCACTAATACTCCTGTTAAAACTGCTGCCACTAATTTTTTCATAATAATTGTCCTCCCGAATTTTATATTTTAACTTTTTTCATAACCATTTTATAATCAACAATTTCTTAAAACGATTGGGTTTATGTTATTTTCATCCATTCGAAAATATTTCATTAATTATGGATTTCTTATAGCTATTTTCTTCTGTCAATCTTATTTGCGATCATCATTCCCACTGACTGGAAAATCTGTACCAGCACCACCAGCAGGATAACTGTAACGATCATAATATCTGACTGATATCTGTAATATCCATAGCGGATGGCGATATCTCCAAGTCCGCCTCCTCCTACTGCACCGGACATGGCTGAATAACCAAGGATCGTTCCAATCGCAATAGTCGCTCCTGTGATCAGTGAAGTTCTGGCTTCTACCAGAAGAACCTTCACGATGATCCTTATATTGCTGGCACCCATAGCTCTGGCTGCCTCGATCACACCTGCATCTACCTCTTTAATAGACGATTCCACCATTCGTGCGATAAAAGGAATGGCAGCCACTACCAGAGGAACTACCGTTGCTGTTGATCCATAGCTCTTTCCCACCACTGCTCTGGTAAAAGGAATCAGCAGGATCAGTAAGATCAGAAACGGAATACTTCTCACAATATTTGCAATTGCATCCAGTATCTTATACAACACTGCATTTGGTTTCAGTCCCTCTTTATCAGACACTGCCAGCAGCACTCCCATAGGAAGTCCGAACAGGTATCCCAGAACTGTGGAAAGAACTGTCATGTAAAGTGTTTCTCCCACACCCTGGACAATCATCATTATTGTTTCATGATCCCACATATTCTGTCACCTCCCCGATTGCTAAACCTTTTTCTTTCAGATACTGCTTCATCATTTCTGTCCTGGTACTGCCTTCCATAAACTCCAGTATCATCTCTCCCTTGGCTACACCACCTACATTCTTGGTATCTGCCTTCAGGATATTTACCGGTTCTCCGAAGGTAAGGATCAGATTTGCGATCACAGGCTCAAAAGCTGAATTCTCAGAGAATACGATTCGTATCTTCTCACCGCTTTTGATCTCTGCCTGTCCTTTTTCCCTGCCTGCATCCAGTCTGCTGTCTGCGTCGATATCAGAGCCTGTATCCTTTCGGATCAGTTCTTTGGCAACCTCTGACTGAGGATTTGCAAAAATATCTGCAACCAGTCCCTTCTCAACCACTTCACCCTCATACATGATCGCCACATGTGTACAGATTTCACGCACAACCGACATCTGATGAGTAATGATCACTATGGTGATTCCAAACTGCTTATTAATCTTTTTCAGCAATTCCAGAATGGAAGAAGTAGTCTGCGGATCCAGTGCACTGGTAGCCTCATCACAAAGCAAAATCTTCGGATCTGATGCAAGTGCTCTTGCAATGGCAACCCTCTGCTTCTGTCCACCAGAGAGCTGTGCAGGATAAGCATTCTGCCTGTCCCCCAGACCAACGATCTCCAAAAGCTCTGCTGCCCTCTTTCTGGCCTCTGCCTTCTTCTTTCCTTTTATATAAAGAGGAAAACAGACATTATCGATCACTGACTTCTGCATCAGCAGATTGAAATGCTGGAAAATCATACCAATCTCTTCCCTCTGTTTCCTCAATTCCTTCTCTGTCAAATCTCCAAGAGCCTTCCCATCTATCAGAACCTGTCCCTCTGTAGGAACCTCCAGAAAATTCATACATCGTACCAATGTACTCTTACCTGCCCCTGACATACCGATAATCCCATATATATCACCGGAATCGATATTCAGGTTCACATCCTTCAAAGCCTCGACCACGCCATCCTTCGTGTCAAAAGACTTCCGGACCTTCTCAATCACAATCCCAGACATCTCATTCTCCCTCTCTCTTATTCCCCGCTCCGTTGAGCATGAACATACTATACCACTCCACTTCCAATTATGCCAATTCATAATACCTAGTGCCAGTTATAGCTTCAAACTATTATTTTCATTGCTTTACCATATTAAAATCTATATCTTTTGAATTTCTTCCAGCCTGCAGAAATCATACTGTCTTTAATCTCCAACAAAACCGTCATAATTAATCATTGTGGATTTGTTCAGAAAGAAAAACAGCAGGAGAAAGGTCGCATTCCTTTCATCCTACTGCTTATTGCTTTTCGCAACCCCCGCAGGGGACTTACTTGATTCGGTTAAAGACCATATTCCTTATATAGTTGCTCACGTCTTTTAGAATCTACTGATACAATCGGGATTTCTTCCGTTCTCTGATCCTGAATCAGTCGAGTAATCAGGCTTCCCAGTCGAGCTTCTCCCTGAATCTGCCCGATTGCCTCTCCTCTCGCCTGTCCGATTGCCTCTCCTTCTGCACGTCCAATTGCTTTTCCCTCTGCTTTAAGTCTTTCAGATTCCAATTCCAGAACTTTTCCACCCATAATATCACCTATTCCTTTCCGAACATTGTCCTCTCCGCGGAAAATATAATCCGCAATTTTTATAATTAGTTTTGTCAAATCTGTATTTACCATCATTAATGGTAAATACAGACAAATAATTGATTTTCTCCGAAAGGCATCTGCAATTAGTGAAAATTGTATTTTTTAAATCCTAAATCTTTCAGAGCAACACCAGAATCTCCTTGTTTCAGACAGGATTCAAACAGAGGAAGTGCTTCCTGTAAGAGCTTGTTACCTTTTTCACTCATCTGTTCCAAAGTATAATCTTTCAGAGTATTACCATAAAACCTAACATTTGTTTCTTTTGTAAAATCATTTGCTGCCATTTTTCCTTCAACTGAATTATCATTGTTATTTATCCTATAATCCACTGATATTTCACCCTTCGAATTATCCAGCTGATAGACTTCGCACCAGGATAATGTAATAACCTCTCTGTTTTGAGAATTTATTTCCTCATTCACAGAATAGGCCATCCAGAGCATACTCTTCTGGTCTCCCCGGGCTTTCTGATATTGTAATGTTATACTTCCGTTTCCAACATCCAGATAATCTATTGTATAATCTGTTCCGTTTGATGAATCCGTCCATTCCTGTCCATTTTTTATCAGATAATCGATTAATTTCTGTACTGCTTCAGGATATTTCCAAGCAGATGACTGTGACTCAGTCGGCTTAACATCTTTTTTCTTAAAAGCAATACTTTTTACCGCGCTGCTTGCCCCTTTCACTGCCTTACCGCTGATTTTTCTGAACGGAACTACTTTATAATAATATGTCTTTCCCTTCTTTACTTTTTTATCTGTGTATTTCAATGTCTTTCCACTTGTAATGATTTTAATCTTACTGTACTTTCCTTTTTTACTTGTAGCACGATAAATGTAGTAACCTGATGCTCCATTGGTTTTTTTCCAACTTACAGAAACGGTATTATTTTTAATCTTCAACGAAACAGTCGTATTTAATTTTCCGGATAAACCTATTTTATCGTATCCACTGTAAACTTTCTTACCGTCAATAAGCTTATAAGCTTTAACAGTATAGGAATATTTATAGCCTGCCTTTGTATCCTTATCTTTATAGACTAATCCAGTTGTAGTTTTCACTGATTTCCATTTACCTGAATTTACTTTTCTATAAACCTGATAACCATCAGCATTTGAAACTGTACCCCACTTAAATGTAATGGCATTATACGCTGGAATAATGTTCTCTAATTTAGGCATTTTCGGCTTCTCTGTCGGTGTTACTGTTGGTTCCAGTGTCGGTGTTTCACTTGGCTCAGGGGTTACTGTTGGAGTCGCTGTTGGCTCCGGTATCGGTGTCTCACTTGGCTCAGGGGTTACTGTCGGTGTTGGTGTCGGTTTCTCAATGATTGTTGTAGTTTCAAACAAATCTTGTTCTTTTGTTGCTCTAATCTCTCCCCCATCATTAGATGTCAACTTATAATTTTCAACATTTGTCATCAGTTCGCCATTAATATACTGAGAATACTCCATATCCTGACTTAACGGTATCTGAATGAATTCACAATTTCTGTAATCATAATTATTCGTCAACTGATCATAAATACTAATGTCCATAGTTCCAGTACCTGTAGCTTTATAAACCAATTGATAAGTATCATTAAACAACTGAACGTATTTATCATCGCCAACTGTCCATAATGCCACACCATCCCCAAAAATGGATGCCTTATCTGAAATAATACTTCCTACCAAAACATTATTTGAATTATATACATAGATATCCACTGGACATTTTGCCACTGCTTTTTTTGATGGATAAATCAATAAATCAAATAATTTTGATGAAAATTTATCCTTCAATTTCGATTCATAAAATCTCTTTAAAACCATCTGGATTGGTTTTTCCAAACCATATTTAGCACCTTTGCTGGCAATACTGTCTATACTGCCTTCTATGATTTCATTAACAAGCTTATCTGCATCGCTTCCCCATACCTTTTTATATGCACTTTTTATGGAGGATTCAGCAACTTTCCATAAGCTCTGGCAGAAATCATCCAGATTCGCTTCATTGATCATTCCTTTGGCACAACTTATCTCTTGCAACTTTTGATTTGGTTTCGAAACCATCCACATTTTTGTAGTGATGCCACCATTAATTCCAAATTTTTTACCACTATATGAATATACATCCACCTTACAATCAAATCTAAACTGATACAATTGATTATTCAGTCCCTGAACCACTACATCTATAGGAACTTCCTTACTTGCTATGCCAAATTTGGGCTTTTCATATCCCAAAAATACCTGCATAATTCTTTCAGCAACTTTCTCTGAAAAACCTGAAGCTGTAAAATATTCTTTTGAAACATTTGCCATAGCAATTTCTGAATAAATTAACAACTTTAACGCTTCAAACTGATTATGTCCAATATATGTTTCAATATTCGGGTCAAGTACCATTTTATCACTAAGGTCTGTAAAAGCATCTACTGCATCTGCTAAAGACTGTTCCGCATTTTTTTCTGCTTCCTGCTCTGCTATTTCCTCTCCTGATTTCTGTGTTTTCAAATCATTTTTATAATTTACATTCAAAGCAGCACTACCACTTACCACATCTCCTTTTGTATCATTTCCACTAGCCGTAGCGAAAATTTCTCCGGAATACATATTGCCGTCATTCGGTTTCCACCAGGTCACTCCCTTTTTAACTAAAGTCAACTTAACTGTTATCGTTTCACCTTTGGCAATTGACTGATCCATATTCAATTTATATGTATAATCAGAACCTATATTCGTTACCCCTGAAGCGTCCTTTATCTTAAACATCTTCAGATTTTTCAGATCTACACTAATTTCATTTAAATGAGTCCAGTCTGTAAGATTGCTAATTTTTACATTAACTTCTACTTCTTTCTCATTATATCCATCCTTCGTCCAATGCAGAGTCTTTTCTTTCGTTTTATCTCCAAATGCTGCTTCCATTTGCAAGGACTTTACAGAACTGCTCTGTTTACCAACTGATATCTTAAATTTCTGTCCATTAGGACTTGTACAGGTTATCTCACTCGACTCGTTCCCATCCCCAATAGGAGTAAACGTACAAATCAAATCTGCTGTCTTTCCATCATCCGAGATTTGGTATTCCGTTTTATCAATTTTCACATATGTTCCAGCTAAATAAGAACCAGTGTCCTGAACTTTTAATCTTTTCATAAAGCTTTCCAGATACTGTTTATTTCCGTTTTTCAACTGCACAGAACATATGGTAACTGCTGTTTTCTCTGAGATGTTAAATGTAGAATTTTTACTTTGCAATTTCGGTTCTACATTAATGGTCACACTCGCAGTTCTGCCATCCTGTGTAGTTCCGGTTATAGTGACTTCACCTATGTCATAAGTTAATAAATTGATCCAGCCAAATGCACTGTTGCCATCAGCGCTGTCTATTAGCCCTGTTGTATTTTTATCTATTTCTGCGATAGCAGGGTTACTTGATTTCCAGGTAATTGCTTTCTCCTCATTTGCCACACTGCCTGGAGTTGATGCTTCGAAATCTACGGAAATTGAATTTTGATTTCCAAGAATAGCAGGGGATTTGATGCTCAAATTGAATTTTTTATTTGTAGATACTGTGCTATTATAGTGGATTGCTGCTTCCAATAATTGTCGATTACCACATGTGCTAATAGTTACTTTCTCCCACTGTGTTTTGTTTCCAGCGTAATATACGTCAGTTATATTGCAACCAGAAAACGCATAATCCCCAATAATCGTTACACTGTTCGAGATTTCTATGCTATTTAAACTACTGCAATTCATAAACGCCCAATCCCAAATACTCGTTACACTATTGGGGATTTTTATGCTGTTTAAACTACGGCAACCATAAAACGCCCAATCTCTGATACTCGTTACACTGCTCGGGATTTCTATGCTGTTTAAACTATTGCAGCCAGAAAACATATTATCCCCGATACTCGTTACACCGTTCGGGATTTCTATTCTGTTTAAACTACTGCAACCAGAAAATACACCATCCCCGATACTCGTTACACTGTTCGGGATTTCTATGTTGTTTAAACTACTACATTCACGAAACGCATAATCCCCGATGCTCGTTACACTGTTCGGGATTTCTATACTGTTTAAACTATGACAAAGATAAAACGCATAGTCCCCGATACTCGTTACACTGTTCGAGATTTCTATGCTGTTTAAACTACTGCATTCGCCAAACGTATAATCCCCGATACTCGTTATCCCTTTTTTTATAATTATGGTCTTTATCTCATTTAATGAATGTCCACAACCCTTTACTGATGTTCGGGTAATCATCCCACTTCCACTAATGGTAAGTGTCCCATTATCAAATGATACTTTTACATTTTCGTCTGATGTGTCACCGGATGCCATTGCAGGTACTTCTGATTCTTCTGTCAGATCTTTTTCAGGAGAATCATCTTCCAAGTCTTCTGTTTCTGTTTGCTCGTCAGAAAATGCTTCTTCATTACCATTTTCAGAGGAATCTCCATATTCCTCATTCACTCCATCTGTGAATTCTGTTGCCCATGATATGCCTGCTGATTGTATCACCATGATTCCTGCAAGCATAAGTGCCATTAGTTTTCTCTTCATACGCACCCTCTCCTTCTTATAATAATCACTTTTTCTCAGTTCAGTATTTCACTTTCTTATATAAAAAATTTTTGTTCACCAAACGGGTGAATTAAAAATATAGAATAAAAAGCGTCTCAAAGCCTTGAATTACTATGAATTCAATGGCTTTCCGACAAAATAAGTTTCACGGATTGAGGTTTTATTTATATCTTACCGTTTTTGATTCGCCTTTTTGATCTATGATATATGCAGAATCCTTATAAAAGCTATATACTATACCTGAATATTTCTTTCCAACTGCCGATTTTTTTCCAGTTTTTATATTATATTTCCAAATCTGTGAATATGGCTTAGATGTTGTTCCTGAAAAGCTAGCATAGTATATCAGATTCTTTTCTCTTGTAGTTTCAGTCGTCACCATCTTGCTTACCAATCTAAATTTCTGAGAAACAGGATCTAATATGTATATACTATGAGGATAACAATTATATTTTCCTGAAAACTCAGAATACCCAGAATATGTGTCCCCTACAAAAATATATCTCCCATCTGACAATGAGCCCGTTCCAATAACATCATTTTTGTTATAAACAGGGTAAGCAATTCTTTTAGATGTAATCTTTTTTGTCTTCAGATTATAGGCATATAAATATTGTTTTCCAGATCCCATTGTGTGTAAATAAAAATTATTCTTCGAATCTCCCACCAGATCACAATTTTTATTTATCGTACACAATTTTTCTGTTTTTCCTGTTTTGATGGTATATTTATATAAACTTACCTTCGTAGGTACCCTCTTATTACCCGAAGCATAATAAAAAATCTTTCCATCTGTCCATGCACCGGTACAAATCTTTTGTGTAAGGCGAACAGTTTCTCCATTCATCGGTTCATAAAACAACTGAGGTGCTGAATTTGCATAAGAAAGATATGCCTGTCCACTTTCAACTTTTAAATAAGCCATTGTTGGCACTTGCTGATATGTGGGTGACTTTGCATTTACAGAAATCAACTGTAATCCCAGTACACTGATGATTGTTAAAAATAACACTACTGTTTTTCTTATAAAAGCATTCTTTTTCATATCTCTTGTCCTCGCTTTTTAAATGGATAAATGTCTGGCAACAGTACCATCAATCGTTTCACATAACACTACTGCCCTAATTATTATCTACTCTAATAGAAACATAGGCATTATTTTTAGTATTCTTTAACTTGATAAAAAGTGCCATGAAATCCTTTGGAAGCTTTTGTCCTTTTTTTATGGAATACATTTTTATGCTTCCGTTGTTAGCATTAACAAATCTGCTGTATTCTATCTTTTCTACTTTATATCCTGCTTTCAGACTATAGGTCAGCTTTCCACTCAGTCTGCTTACAACTCCATATAAGCTTGGTTCCGGTTCTTTTGCATAATAGGAAGCCAGGTTCTTTTTTCCGATTTTCAGCGTTTTAAATGGATTTGCATATTTTACAAATGTATAGGTGCAGGTTTTTTTATATGTTTTTCCATTTACTTTTACAATAACATTAACCTTAGCTGTTCCTTCCTTGATTCCAGTTACCTGATAAAATGCATTTCTTTTCGCACCACCATCACTGCCAGATACACGTGAAAACACCATCATTACTTTAGGATTACTGCTTACCGCAGAGATTTCTATGTTTTCACGATTATAATATACCGGTGTAGAATAATTAGTTACATTGCCTATGCTACACCCCAATGTAACTTTCATCTTTGTTGGCATCTTCGCCAATGGATTCTTCTGTGCTGCCCAGACATTTACGGACATGACAAGCATTGCTACTACTGCCGCAAGAATCATTACTAATACATTTTTCTTTCTCTGCATAATTTTTTCCTCCTTGATTTGTGAGTTTTTATTATGTGAATTGACAGTTACTTTCCAACTCTGTCAAGACCCCTCATATTTTTTCAGCATCCTGCTGAAGCATTCAGGTGTCATATTCAGATAAGATGCTATATCTTTTTTGTTCACCTTTTTTTCCAGCCCCGGATAGGTTTCCAGGAAATATTCATACCTCTGTACCGGATTACAGGTAAGAATCATTTTTCTGTATTCATATTCCCTCATAGATGCCACACTCTGCATCCGATTACAGACCAGAGCAATTTCTATATTCTCCATAGCCAGCTTTCGAAGAACATCCGCTGATATCCTTACAATTTCACAGTCCGTTATCAGCTCCACTGTCAGGAAAGAGGTTATCTGCTTGTCCAGATTCATAATCCCTACCAAAGCTTCCCCCGGAAAATGCGCAAAACAGTGAACCTGTTTTTTTCCATCCGATTTTTCATAATATGACTTTACAAGACCACCCTTTTTATACAGAAAAGAAATCGCATCTACCTTCTCATTCTCTTTCATCAGCAAAGTTCTTGCCTTCAAATTACAAATTTCCGAATTCTCCGCCAACACCTCCAGCACAGCTTCCGATTTTATTCCTATCACATTATGAAAAAAATCTTTCAGTTTTTCCTCTTCATTTTCCCTTTTTCTTTCATCACTCATACTTTTTCCTTTTTACACTCTCAAAATCACCAGACAAAACCATCTTGCTTAAAGTTACTGTTTATCCTGTTCTTTTGCAAACAAGATTTTCTCTAATTATATCTTATTGTCTGACAAATAGCAATTTCACCGCTTGATTCAAATCAAGTAATCAAAAATATTTTTTCCAAACATACCCTTCCCACTCAAAAAAGGGCGCTGCCCAAGCAACCGCCCTTTCGTTAAATCACATCTTTTTTAGAGACTACACTCTAATCTTCTTCGCTTCTC
>ENA-OPCL01003025-OPCL01003025.1-human-gut-metagenome-genome-assembly--contig:-NODE-3025-length-10190-cov-1.518500_pt1 | contig 10190 bp, 6 predicted proteins | sample MGYA00241251_ERZ501482 | MGnify/ENA primary metagenome ERZ501482 (study PRJEB25962, sample SAMEA2042581) | human gut metagenome | biome: human gut; feature: human-associated habitat; material: faeces... | reverse complement strand
AAAAGCAACAAATTTGCATCGGACAAAAGAATTTTACCGGCGACTTCCACGCCATCACATCTGCCAACAATCTGCTGGCAGCCATGCTGGACAATCACATTCAGCAGGGCAACGAGCTTCGCATTGACACAAGACAGGTAATCTGGAAACGTTGTCTTGATATGAACGACCGCGCGCTGCGCAACATTGTCATCGGCCTTGGAAAGAAAACAGATGGTTTCGTGCGCGAAGATCATTTCGTTATCACTGTTGCCACAGAGATCATGGCGATTCTCTGTCTGGCAGAAAATATCGCTGACTTAAAAGAGCGTCTGTCCAAAATCATTGTAGCCTACGATCTGGACGGCAACCCGGTGACTGCCGGACAGCTCAACGCAGTGGGAGCCATGGCTGCGCTGCTGAAAGATGCAATCAAACCAAACCTGATTCAGACTCTGGAGAATACCGGAGCCATCGTGCACGGCGGACCGTTCGCCAATATCGCTCACGGCTGTAACAGTGTCCGCGCCACCAAGAGCGCGTTAAAGCTGGCTGACATCGTCATCACAGAAGCCGGCTTTGGCGCAGACCTGGGCGCAGAGAAGTTCATGGATATCAAGTGCCGGATGGCAGACCTGAAACCGGACGCCGTTGTTCTGGTTGCCACTGTCCGCGCCCTGAAATACAACGGCGGCGTACCGAAGGACCAGCTCTCCGAAGAGAATCTGGACGCGCTGGCAAAAGGTATCTGCAATCTGGAAAAACACATCGAGAACCTGCAGAAGTTTGGTGTGCCGATTGTGGTAACCCTCAACTCCTTCGTGACCGATACCGAAGCAGAATACGAATACATCCGTAACTTCTGCGAAGAGAGAGGATGTGAATTCGCTCTGTCTGAAGTATGGGCTAAAGGCGGCGAGGGCGGAATCGCTCTGGCAGAAAAGGTACTGAACACCCTGGAGAATAAAGAGAGCAACTTCCATGTGCTCTATCCGGACGATATGCCGTTGAAAGAGAAAATCAACACCATCGCAAAAGAAATCTACGGTGCCGACGGCGTTGTCTTCGACCCGGCTGCTTCCAAGATGCTTGATAAGCTGACAGACCTGGGCTTCGGAAACCTTCCGGTCTGCATGGCAAAAACCCAGTATTCCCTATCCGACGACCAGACCAAGCTGGGACGTCCGGAAGGCTTCAACATCACCGTCCGCGACGTCTTCGTCAACGCAGGCGCCGGCTTCGTAGTTGCCCTCACCGGAGCCATCATGACCATGCCGGGTCTGCCGAAGAAACCGGCGGCATTTGGCATTGATGTAGACGACGACGGAAAGATTACAGGGCTGTTCTAAGAAAAATACTTTTCTTAAGAAATTTATTTTTGAATGAAGCGAATAGATTTAACTTAATAAGGTAATAATGGAACCGCTCCAAATATGTGTTTTGGAGCGGTTTTTTTGAATAAGTATAGACAGAATAATAAAAAATATGATAAAATTGTTTTGTATATATAAAATATTGCATATTTAACAAATAAAAATATGCAATTTAACCAATTAAAGAAAGAGATAAGGGGGAGAGAGTATGGAACTAGGAAAGAAAGTTTCAAAAAGAACATGGAAACGATGTCTTGTGGCGATTTTAAGTTTTTGTTTGTGCTTGGGGTGTCTTCCGGTGAATGCTTCAGCCAAAGATAAACAGGACGTGAAAGAAGAAAAGACAGAACAAAAGATATCCAATAAGGCAGTGATGGCGAGATCATATTATCCGGATTATGCTACAGAAGAAGATAAAGAAGCTATAAAAACAGCAGTTTCTTTAGTATTGGATCAGGAACAAATTGTGACAATAAATTCTGCAGGCGGAAAGAATTGGTTTTCTTTTACTCCAGATGAAACAAAGACTTATTATTTTTATTCATTAAACAGTAATAACAATGGAGAAGATTCGGATCCATACGGAGCATTATATCAACAAACTACTTCCGGAACATATGTACGTGTAGATAGCAATGATGACCATGATTATAGTGATTGGACATCACTGAGAGGGTTAGATTTTTGTATAGACGTAGATTTAAAGGCGAATACTACATATTATTTGTGTGCAAGTTTATACGAAGATGATTTGACAGGAAGTTATGATATTAAGGTATCTGATATTGATCCGACAGCATTGACAGAGGAATCAATAGGAGAAACTACTCCAATAAATGAGCTGAATAAAGATTATAATGTTTCGCTTGAATCATTAGACGACGACAAATGGTTTACCTTTACTCCAACCGAAGCAGGAATATATTATTTTTATTCAAAGAGTACAATAGATACTTATGGAGCATTGTACCAAAACATTGACGGAGTATATAAATGTTTAAATAGTAGTGATAATTATTATGGACAGTTACATAATGTAGTGGAAAATAAAAGCGATTTTTACTTTTCATATTATCTGGAACAAGGAAAAAAATATTATTTGAGGGCTGCTTTGTCAGATGATTATGATGAAAAAAGTTTTGTGATAAAAGTATCCCTAAATAATCCTTATGCAATTACAGAAGCTATAGTAGGAAATCCGGAAATCATACGATTAAATGAAATGAAATCGGTATCTATTCAGACTCCAGGTGAAGCAAAGTGGTTTACCTTTACTCCAACTGAAGCGGGAATATATTATTTTTATTCTAAAGGGGAAGAAGACCCGATGGGCGGATTATATTATTATGATAATATGACCCGAGAATATGTTTTCTGGGACAGGGACGATGATTATGATATGGATGGTAATTTCAATTTAGCTATGAATTTGGAGGCTAATAAGACATATTATCTGGCTACAAATTTTTACAGTAGCTCTGATATTGGTTCTTTTACTGTGGGATTGTCTACAAATCCAAATGCATATAAAGAAGATTCCCCGCAGCCGGCGGCACCAGATCCATCGGATTCTTCAACAACTGCAACAACGCAAGTAAAGAATTCAACAAAACCGGCACAAACAGCAGGAGTTCCGGCAACAGGTATATCGGTTGCTAAAAAGAGCATTGCATTGAAAAAGGGTGGAAAAATAAAATTATCTACAATTTTGACTCCGTTGAATACGACTGACAGCATTACATTTACTTCCTCGAAACCAAAGGTGGCACAGGTAAGTCAGAACGGTATGGTAAAAGCGAAAAAACCAGGAAAAGCAAAAATAACGATTCGCACATCTTCAGGAAAAACTGCAGTAGTAACAGTTAATGTGAAGAAAAATGCCGTTAAAACCAAAAAAGTTTCTATGAAAAAGAAGCTGACAGTACAGAGTGGCACAGTACGTTTTCTTTCTTATAAGGTAAATCCTAAGCAATCTACAGATAAGATGAAGTGGAAATCATCGAAAAAAGGGGTTGTGTCTGTAGACAGCAACGGAAAGATTATTGCTAAGAAAAAGGGAAAAGCAGTTATTACAGTAAAGATTGGTAATAAGAAAGCTTCATGTAAGGTCACAGTCAGATAATAGAACGGCTTGAAAATAAAAAGGCAGGAACCAAATATCGGCTCCTGCCTTTTTGCATTTTCTTTAATATTATTCACTGATATCCACCCATATTACCGGTTTAATACTAAAGGTGTCATCTGTACAGTCATAACCGTAATTCATAACCGTTTTGTCCGGGTAGACGAAGCTCATGGAGCCTTTGGATGCCCCTGGAGTTCGCAGCCACCAGCAGGTTTTTGTACCGTGAAGAATGTCATGATAACGGGAAGCTTCGCTGGAGCTTAAGAGATAAACCTTGTCAATAGTATCGTTGCCGCCGTCGGTGCCATATACCGGATTATCTTCAGCGGTGACATTGGTATCTTTTAGAGCGGCGATCTCTGTGTCACAGAAATTCTCGTCCAGGAAGTTGCTGTTCAGCCATTTTCTGGCGAAGGAATTCTCCCAGTCAGCTGTCTCATCTTCTGTCTGAAAAGCGATATCGCTGATGGACTCGTCCTTGATGAGCAGTGCCTGGCCGTCCTGTTTTTCCAGAACACGCCAGTTCAGGTTGGCAAATGTGACGATGTCCCCCAGTTCTTCTGTCTGGCGGATGCTCTCTTTTTCGATGTCGATGAGGTGCTCGGCACTATCTTTATAATTGTCTCTGGCCAGAGTATAGAAGCTTGTGTAGACTGCTTCCATGGTGTCCTCGTCGGTGCTGTCTTCGGCAGCGACAGCCGCCTGATATCGTTGTTCCTGATAATCTTCATAGGCAGCAGAATCTCCGGTGCGTTCATATACTCTCTGATAACAATGCCATGCTGTTTCATGGTCTCCAATGAAAGACAGAGCTGCTCCGGCACACTGATAGAAGGCAGTTGTCCTTGAGAATGCGAGAAGAGCAATGATAACAGCAATGACGGCGAGACTCATAAAAAGGCTGTGCCGCTTCATCTCGGCTGCTTTCTGCGCTGCCATTTGTCCGCATTCGATGGCCTGCTGTTCAGAATCAGCACAGTGGCTGAGCCGTTCGTATAATTCTTCAGAAACTTTCCGTTTCGGAATCTTATGTTTCAGCTCATGGCGATGGATTCTGTCGAAAACTGTCTGGGCAGAATAATAGTCATTGGGAGTTGCCGCTTTGTCACGAATCTGACAGGCTTCTTCGTAGAGGGCAATTTTTCCCTCTGCCCGTGCAGTATATTTCTTTTTGCGGAGATCCCGTAGTAATGGACGAACCTCCATATATGGACGGGCAAGCCGGAGATATTTGATTGCCCTGTGATAATATTTATCCTGATCTTCAAATTGCTTCATATGTTCGGCAATGTTGATGTACCTGAGAGCGGTATTATAATGCTGCTGTGCGAGCTCTTCCGCCGTCAGATCTTCTTCCGAGCCATCTGTAAGCTGGATATCTATTTTTTCATCATTTCTCATGGGAAAAAGCCATTCCTTTCTAAAAAAGTAATCAGGTTATCTTAACATTTTTTTTGAGTGAATACAAGCCCCAGGCGCATGAATACGGCATATATTTCAAATTCTGGTGAAACGGAAAAAGGCTGTCCTGCTGAGAGGACAGCCAAAATCAATATGTATGTCAGGTTAAGTCAATTATGCCCGCTCAGCGAGAAATGCCTCGATGGCATCTTTTGCAGGAAGAGACGGCTGCGCGCCCAGATGCTGTACAGAAATAGCTGCGGCTGCGCTGGCGTATCTGGCTGATGCCACGATGTCGCCGGTCTCCGCGTATTGTTTTACCAGTACGCCGGTGAAGCAGTCGCCGGCTGCAGTCGGGTCAACGGCGTCCACTTTAAAAGTAGGAACCATCTGACAGATATCTTCGCCGTAGATGAAAGAGCCTTTGTCGCCCATCTTTAAAACAACGTATTTGCAGTTGGAGCGTTCATGAAGAATCTTGCAGGCTGCAATACAGGTATCGTCGTCTTTTGGAAGAATACCAACCAGGGCTTCAGTCTCTGTCTCATTCGGGGAGAGAATGGTGATACCCTGGAATTTCTCAATCGGGTAATCCTGTGCCGGGCCAGCGTCAAGACAGGTGATCATACCTCTCTCCTTTGCAAGTTCAAATGCCCGTACATTGCTCTCCAGAGGAATCTCAAGCTGCATCATCAGCGCGTCGTATTCCTTGCCTTTGAAAGCTTCCTCGACGGATTCCGGCGTGGTGTCGTTGTTTGCGCCTGTGTAGATGGCGAGACGATTCATGCCGTCTTCCTCCAGCATAATTACAGCCATTCCGGTGTTGGAGCCATCCTTTAGATGGAGATTGGAAACATCAATCCCTACATTTTTTAACATGTCAAGAAGCGCCTCTCCGTTGGCGTCCTGACCCAGAGTGCCGCAAACCGAAACTTCTCCGCCGGCCTTTGCGGCTGCAACAGCAGAATTGCTGCCTTTTCCACCGCCCGCGTTGGAATAAGTAGTGCCGAGGATACTCTCGCTTGGATGCGGAATCCGCGGCATCTGAAGAATCAGATCCATCATAATACTGCCAACCATTAAAATTTTTGCTGCCATAATACCTTCTCTCCGTAAATTACATATATAATGCATGAAAATTTGTCAATTATATTGTAATTTTAATGAAATTGTGTAGAAAAGTCAAGATTTATCTGGAAATGTAAAAATGCTATAATTATATTAAATTTTGTCTTGATACAGGAGTGTGAGCTTATGATATATTTTGATAACGCGGCAACAACTTTGAAGAAGCCGGAGGCAGTTGTCAGAGCCGTGGCAGACGCCGTCTGTACTGTGGGAAATGCATCGAGGGGCTCTCATGAGGCGTCGTTGTCCGGTATGAGGATTCTTTATAAAACCAGAGCGATGCTGTGCGAGATGTTTCATGGCGACAGTCCGGAGCGGACCGTATTTACAGCCAATGCGACCATGGCACTAAATATGACTATTCAGGGGATGTTTAATCCGGGAGACCATGTGATCACCACTGCTTTGGAACATAATTCTGTACTTCGTCCTCTGTATCTCATGGAAAGCAGAGGGTAGCCATGACGGTGGTTTCGGCGGATAAACAGGGAAATATCGATTACGATGATATAGAGAAAAATATCCGTCCGACCACGAGGGCGGTGGTCTGCACCCATGCTTCCAATCTCACAGGAAATGTACTGGATATTTCTTATATAGGAAATATCTGCCGCAGGCACGGCCTGTATCTGGTGCTGGACGCCTCTCAGACTGCCGGCGTGCTGCCCATTGACATGCAGGAAACGCACATTTCCGTACTCTGCTTCACCGGCCATAAAGGGCTGATGGGTCCCCAGGGAACCGGAGGAATGTTGGTGAGGGAGGGCGTGAACATCCGTCCGCTGCTGGTGGGAGGAAGCGATGTTCATTCCTACAGCAGAACTCATCCGGCGGAGCTGCCTACGGCCCTTGAAGCAGGGACGCTTAACTCCCATGGCATCGCCGGACTGTATGCTGCACTCGAATACCTCCGGGAAGGAGGGATTCATCATTTGTATGAGAAAGAACATCGTCTTATGGAGATCTTCTATGAAGGCGTCCGAAACATCCCATCGGTAAAGGTGTACGGTGATTTTACACAGAAAAAACGTGCGCCGATTGTAACCTTGAATATTGGAGACTATGATTCTGGTCAGGTCAGCGATGAGCTGCTGACCCGTTTTGCAATCGCCACCCGGGCGGGCGCCCACTGTGCGCCTCTGATGCACGAAGCGCTGGGAACGAAAGAGCAGGGCGCCGTGCGGTTCAGTTTCTCGCATTTTAATACGATAGAAGAGATCAGACAAGGGATCGAGGCGGTAAAAATTTTGGCGACTGAGAGTTGAAAATTATTGTTTGTCAAAAGTAAAATGTGTTTTTTTTATGACTTTTTTGTGAATAATTAACGAAAAATAGTTGTTGCAAGGGAAAGTTTTGTATGATATTCTAGTGTCAGGAAACTAATAATTCTTCAAACAACAAAAAGGAGTAATGCTATGAAAAATTTAAGAAAGTCATTGGGATTATTTGCAGCGGCTTTCGCACTGTGTATGGTATTTGCGTTGGGAGCGAAAGTGAACGCAGCAGATGTTGAGATGCAGATTGGAAATGCTGACGCAGGAAAAGGACAGGTTCAGACCATGGCAATTCCGGACTTTGCTATCAGCTATATCAGTTCAGATAAGTCTCAGGCAAGTTTCAGTATCGCATATCAGTATGGTACCTGGACAAGAATAGGAGTCTTTGATGAGAATGACAGACTGGTGGCATATGACGATGCATTATCTTATGCAACAGTTACCGGTCTTCAGAAGAATAAGGTATATTATTACAGAGCTCAGACAGTTTCCGATGAATATGGAACGCCTACATCACAGTGGTCTGATGCAAAGGCTTTTTCAACAATTGACAGCAAAAAGATCAAGTTTAAAGGCGTTAAAAATCAGAAAGCCTGCACGATTAAGGTACCTAAGGTAAATGGAGTAAAGAACTATACTCTTTATATGTCAACGAAATATGACAAAGGTTTTAAAAAGGTTAAGAATATAAAACCTGGCAAAAAGATTAAACTGACAAAGTTTAAGAAAAAATCATTTAAGATTGGAAAGAGATATTATATCAGACTTCAGGTAAATACTAAGAAAGGTGTTACCTGCGGTAATTATTACCAGGGCTCTGTTTATTTCTACAGAACACTCAAATTCTAAAAAGATATATAAGTATCTGAATTATAAAATATCTACATAAGATTTAACGGAGCAAGAATATTTTTTAAAAATGTAGATTGATGTGAAAGAGACTGCTGCAGAACTTGTCTCAAAAGAATAGCGTATTTATCATAATACTGTTATTTTTGAGATGATTGATTCTCAGGAGTCTCTTTTTATTGCCTTAATCTCATTTAGTATCGTCTGTGGCCGCTTTTGCTGAATATAAATTTTTATATAAATTTTAAAAGATGTTTTTATTTCCTTTTCTGTGAAATATATATATGTTATAATTTTTTTAATATTCATGTGGCGTCTGAAATCATGCATTGGAAGAAGAATTGAGGAAATTATATATGAATGATAAGATTATGGACAAAATCAATATTATTCTGTACTATGTGGTAGCGCCGGTTCTGGTACTGGAATTTTTGCTCACGGATTTGGGGATTATTGCTTTTACCATTCCTTGTTTGCAGGATCAGCTCTGGTTCTTCTGGCGCTGATAGCCGTGTCGTTTTTTTATAAAAGGAAGCATCCGGAATATGATTTTAAAGCTAATGATTTTTATACGAAAATACTGGTTGTTATTATATTGATGGAATGTTTTTATACGGCAGGATTTTTTAATTGAGAAATTGCCGGATGAGAGGATGTGCAGGCCATAGGGCAGGATAGCTGGAGCAGAGAAAAGATTTTTGTTTGTTTCAGAATAGTTTTTAAGAATAAAACCCCTCCGGACGGAGCGTGAATGTTTCCGTTCGGAGGGGTTATTTTTATGTCTGTTTTAATTATTCAGCTTTTGGGCCTGCTGCCTTGATGTTCTCCGGCATGTTCGGGTATTTTTTCTCGAAGTTTTCCTGGAACATTTTAGCCAGCTTCTTAGCCTGTGCATCGTAAGCGTCTTTGTCTGCCCATGTGTCACGAGGGTTCATGATCTCGGATGGAACATCCGGGCAGCTCTGCGGGATGTCAAGGTTGAAGACATCGTCGTGTTTGTATTCCACGTTGTCAAAGCTTCCGTTTAAGGCAGCTGTTACCATGGCGCGGGTATATTTCAGTTTCATACGGCTTCCGACTCCGTAAGGGCCGCCGGTCCAGCCTGTATTTACCAGGTAAACCTTTGTGTTGTATTTCTGGATTCTCTCACCAAGCATGTTAGCGTATACAGAAGGCTCCATCGGCATGAAAGGTTCGCCGAATAAGGTGGAGAAGGTTGGCTGCGGTTCTGTGATTCCGCGCTCGGTTCCTGCCAGCTTGGAGGTAAATCCTGTTACGAAGTGGTACATTGCCGCATCCTGATCCAGTCTTGCGATTGGAGGCAGTACGCCGAATGCGTCTGCTGTCAGGAAGATAACTACTTTAGGGATGCCGCCGACGCCCGGTACCTGTGCGTTGGAGATGAAGTCTACCGGATATCCCACACGGGTATTCTCTGTGAGGGAATCATCTGTGAAGTCAAATTCACGGGTCTCTTCATCCATCACTACATTTTCCACGAGGCTGCCGAACTTGATAGCGTTGTAGATCTCCGGTTCATTTTCCTCTGTAAGGTCGATACATTTCGCATAGCAGCCGCCCTCGAAGTTGAAGATGCCTCTGTCGGACCAGCCGTGCTCGTCGTCACCGATCAGCTTACGGTTCGGGTCAGCGGAAAGTGTTGTCTTACCTGTTCCGGACAGACCGAAGAATACGGCTGTCTCCTGGGTTTCAGGATCCATGTTAGCGGAGCAGTGCATCGGAAGCACGCCTTCCTTCGGCATTAAGTAGTTCATAACGGAGAATACGGATTTCTTGATCTCTCCGGAATACTGAGAACCACAGATAACGACTAATTTCTCTTCATAGTCAACCATGATGGCTGCTTCGGAGTTCACGCCGTCGATTTCCGGTACGCATTTGAAGCCAGGAGCGGCGATGATCGTGAAGTCAGGCTCGCCGTAGTTTGCAAGCTCCTCCGCTGTCGGACGGATTAACAGGTCGCGGATGAAAAGATTCTGGCTTGCCAGTTCGTTGACAATACGGAACTTTCTTGTGCAGACAGGATCTGCTCCTGCC
>ENA-OPCL01003022-OPCL01003022.1-human-gut-metagenome-genome-assembly--contig:-NODE-3022-length-10192-cov-9.343790_pt1 | contig 10192 bp, 12 predicted proteins | sample MGYA00241251_ERZ501482 | MGnify/ENA primary metagenome ERZ501482 (study PRJEB25962, sample SAMEA2042581) | human gut metagenome | biome: human gut; feature: human-associated habitat; material: faeces... | reverse complement strand
CATGCAGATGGTGGGCGATATGCTCCTTGCCCGTGCCGTTCTCTCCGAATATCAGTACGCTCATGTCGGTTGGTGCTACCAGCCTTATCCGGTGCATGATTTTCCGGAAGGCGGAACCGTCACGGGCAAACACGGGCATACGGCTCCGCCCGATATTCCGCTCTTTCAGTATGGTACGGAGAAGAGGCACGAGTTTGTCCTCCACGAGTTGTTTGGGTATGTAGTCCAGCGAGCCGAGTTTCATACTTTCAACCGCCGTATGCACTTCGGCATAGTCGGTCATGATGATGAACGGCTGCGTCATACCCTCTTTGCGCATCCAACGCAACAGGTCGATACCATTGCCGTCAGGTAGGCGCAGGTCTGAAACCACGATGTCCCCGTCAGCGGCTTGTTGCAGAAGTTTCCTCGCTGTCGAGAGGTGGAAAGCCTGCACGGTACGGAATCCCTCACGTGCCAGCAGGTTACAGACAAACTCGCAATACACGATGTTGTCCTCCACCACGATGATTTTTATCTTATCCATTGTTGTATTTCTTCCTTTCTTCTTTTGCCAGCCGGATTATCTCCGAACCCTTATCCAGCACAGCTCTTACGGCATTGCCTATTGCTTTGTCGTCAGGTGTGCCATTGTGATGAATCAGTTTATAAAGTTCCCTCAACGGTCTGTCGGCACGGAGTATCTCCCAAGAGCTGCGCAGGTGGTGTGTTAGGGCGTCCAGTTCCGGAAGGTCTTTCCGTTGTTCCGCATACCTGAGCGACTGCATTTCCTTTTCTGTTTCCGTTATCAATTTCTCCAGCATGACGGCTTCATTGCCGTAGGATAGCAGGGAGGTGAAACCCGGCTTTTCATTTTGTGCCGCATTCATGGCGCATTTATTTGAAATCTCCATCAGTTCAGATATGGAGAACGGCTTGAACAGGCATTCTGTGAATCCATGTTCTATAAGTTCCTCTTTGCCGCAACTGCCCGAAGCGGTTGTCACGATTACCGGGATATCCCTTGAATTGCCAACGTTGGAAGTGCGCAACAGTTCCAGCAACTCGAAACCGTTTATATCCGGCATATTCAGATCCGTCAGAAGAAGGCTGTATTCCTTTTTTCGTATCAGTTCCATCAGCTCCGCAGCATTGGTGCAGGTATCGCAGTGTATCCCTTCCTGTGCATACATTTCTTTCAGCATCAGGAGCAGCACTTCGTCATTGTCGATGGCAACCACATCGTGGAATGTATGGTTATGATGAACCTGTGTTTGATTTATCCGTTCCGGTAGTTCCTCGGCTGTCTGCATGGGGATTTCCACCGTGAAACGGCTACCTTTGCCTTTATCGCTCTCCAGACGGATTGTGCCGCCGAGCATTGTCACAATACGCTGAACAATGGAAAGACCTAATCCGAAGCCATCCTTTGCGGCAGCGTTTGACAGACGTTCAAACGCCCCGAATACCCGTTGCTGTTCCTCTTCGGTCATACCTGTACCCGTATCTTCGACGATAAGTTTCAGCAGACCGTTATCATAATCTGCCCGCAAAGAAACACTGCCGTTCTCCGTGAACTTGATAGCGTTGGACAGCAGGTTGTTCCCGATTTGCAAGATGCGTTCCTTATCTGTACATACAAAGGCATCCTTGTGGCAATGTATTGTCAGAGTCAGTCCTTTGTTTATGGCGATTGGCATAAACTCCGTTTCGAGCGTATGTGTGATTGCGGAAATCCTACATGCGGAGAAATTAGGCTGTTCCTTGCCGTTGTCCAGCCGGAAAAAATTCAGCAGGGTGTTCAGCATTTCACGCATGCGGTCAGAAGATTCCTGAATGTTTCGGATATACGTCCCGGTTTTATCCGTATTGCAGTCTTTCCGCATCAGTCCGGCATAACCCGTTATTGCCGTCAGTGGTGTACGTAATTCATGGGTAATGGTATGAACGGCTTTCTTGCGAGAGGCTATCAGTGCCTCGTTTCGCTTTGCCATTTGTTGCAGTCGCTCAATTAAATCTGCGGTTTCCTGTTTATATCGCTTGATGCGGTTGGCATTTCGGTGTATGATGATATATGATATGACCAGTAGCAGTATAACGAACCCTGTCAAGCCCCCAATCTGAATGAACGACCGTTCCCGCATGGCTGTTATCTCGGCTTCCCGCTTTTGTAGGTCAGTTTGTACTTTCCCGTCTATTTGAACAACCAGTCCTTGCAGTTGCCTGTTAAGTTCCGCATTTCGTGCGGCAAGGCTATCGGCATGAACCGATAAGCGACGGCTTTGCGCCTGTTGTTCGGTTCTCATATTCCGGTTAAAGGAACGGTGCATCGTGGTAGTCACAGTTGGTTTCGCTTCTTCCTTTTTGCCGAAGATGCCCAAGAATCCTTTTCGTTTAGGTTTCTTGGGTTGTTCTTGCACACTTTTCTGCGCGATTACGGGTACTTGACGGGGTATCTTATCGTTGATGGCTTGTTGCTGTTCAAGTATCTGCACGATTTGGCACATCTGCCGTTCCTTATCTTCGAGAAGATGGCGTACGCTGTCTATACGCTCTGCCGGATAGGTAGCTTTGAAACGGCAGAGCATACTGTCCATTGCCATACGCTGTGCATGGTAATGTTCGATATCTTTATCGTTCCATTCCAGTATTGTTTCACCAAATAGAGAGAATTTTATCATTTGAATATTGATATTGTTTATCTCTTTTCGGAACTCGTCTATTTTTTTATTGAATTCAAATCACAGAGAAGTGAATAGACAGTATTACCCGACAGAGCAACTACGACAAAGCAATGCCATCAAAAAAAATGACAGCACACACAAAGCATAGACTGATTGTCTTGCCCTAAAAGATTGATTGGAATTTATTCAGGACTGCCTATCACTTAGATAGAAGTCCAAGGTCTGCTGAAATACATAATTCAAAAATTGAAATTGCTTGACTGCAAATTTAGTAACTTTGCTCGACAAATTAACGAGAAAAAAGAGAAATTGAAAACCGACCGCATAACATCACCTATACGCAAGCAGGGGTTTCGTGCTTCGTAGGACAGTTAAGTGGTAAATTTAAAGTTCAGTTCTTCGTAGGAAGTTTAGTGGTTAAAATCCCTGCCTGCGTATAGCTGAGAACCGTTTATATGTTTATATATTTATCGGCTCATGCCCCTACCCCTGCTTTGTTCCTGGCGTTGTTCCTGCCGTTGCCGTTCCTGGTTCATTTGGGTATGTAGTTCTTTGTTCCTGTCTATCCTCTGTATGTGTTCCTGCTCCATTTTATCGAGTTTCTTTATATCGCTTAACTTTCCATTTTTGACGGTGTTTTGATAGTCGTATGAGTTCTTAAAATCACGGTCGTAGTTAAAACCCCTGTCAAAAGTATGTTCACTCTTACGGTAGAACTCATCACGGTTAAAACCGCTCTTTACCGCTCCTTTACTGCTTCCCCTGTGATTAGTCTGCGGAGATAGTTTTTTTGTATTGGTGGCATCCTTACGGCTTACGATTATATGGGCGTGCATCTGCTCTCCTTGCTTATCGTCTCGACTGTAGTGTATCTTGGCATAGTAAACTAAATCTTTGTTTTTTAAGTCTTTGCCAAAATTCTCGGCATACCTGTTCATTATACCCTCGTTTATGTACTGCTTAAAGTTGGCGGTCTGTTCCTCTCTCGTCTTACCCATTGCCTTGATTTCGTCTTTGCTTGGGCTGACTGTAACAACGAAAAATTTACTATCTGTTTTGCTTAGCTTGGCTCTGTTGTTATCAATCTTGTACACTACTTCCCTGTCGCTTACTTTATCTTTGTTATGGGTGAAAAACTGTTCCTGTTCTTGCCCGTCTTTTATTTGCTGTACATCTTCATGGGCAAGGTAATTGGTTACGCCTATGCAACTGCCTGTATTGGCATACGCACCACCCCCACCGCCTTGTATCTTTACGTTCATCAGCCAAATAGTTTACCCATTAAACCGCTTTTGTTCTTTTCATCAACCAAATTAAGAAGCAATTCAAACCCGTGCCGTAAACGTGCGGTTTCATCTGTCGTCAATTTGCTTAAAGAATCGAGTTTAGTGAATATAGGCTTTAAGTCTTTGACCTCTGCCCGAACCCCTTTATAGATTTCGTGGGTTTTATCTTCTAACTGCGCTAAGTAATAATTATTCTCTTTTCTGTGTGCCGTCATATCGGCATACATCGGGCGCAAAATATCCTGTTCCTGTTTCTTCATAAAAGCAAAAAATTGGTCGAGCCGTTTTGTTACTTTTTCCATTTCTGCTTTCGGGGTTTCGTGCTTCGCTGGGTTAATCCCTTGACTCTCGAAATAGGATAACGAAAGGGAAATAAAATCCTTTTTCGTGATACGGTTTGCCTTGCAAAATTTCTCTAACCGCTTGGCATCATCGGGAGATATGGCTACGGTACTGTTTCTTGTATTTTCGCTCATGATATATCAATTTATATATAAAACTATCTTGATACAAAGATAGTTATATATTTTGATATATTGAGCGTTATATAAAAAAACAGGTATGTTTTTTTATAAGTGCCTGTTATACAGGCACAAACCCCGTAGGGCAAGAGGAAAGAACGGGGTTTGCCCCGTTCCCTCTTGCTTTTCCTTTTCTCCGCTTCGCTACGATGGAAAACCCCTCCCCTGCGGTTCGGGCATGGCAGTGACCGAAGCAAGGGGGCAGGGTGTTTTTCAAGTGCGAAAAGGAGTAAAAGGAAACTAAATACACGGCATCGCTCCACACACATTTTTTTTCTCAATCACAAAAACTCCCCCAATGAAGCACGGAACGAATGTCAAGGGCAGACACAAAAAAATACTCTCCGCAGGAGGAAGATTTTTTTTTGGCTGTTCATATACCCTTGACAGTAGAGAAGTGCGGAATTTTCTTTGTTTTTTGATTGAAATAAAAAAATAATACCTATATTTGTGTACCGATTTTGGTACACAATTTAATGAATAAAAAAATGAAAGTCTTAGAAGTTACCAGTAGAGAGTTTAGAGAAAAGCAAAAAACCTATTTTGAACTTGCGGACAAAGGGGAACAGGTAATTATCAAAAGGGGTAAAAAACAAGCCTACATACTTACCCCCATCGCTTCCGATGATATACAAATTTCTCCTGCAATGGAGCTAAAAATTCTAAAGGCTATGCAAGCATCTAAAGAGGGTAGAACAAAAAAAGTTCATTCAAAAGAAGAATTACACGCACTTTTAGAATCTCTGTGATATTTATAATAAAAATCTAATCATGGAAGAATCAAATATCACTTATACGCTCGAATTTGACGAACAGGCATTAAAAGATATTCAACTACTTAAAAAGTCGGAGAAACAAGCCTACAATAAGCTGTTGAAGCTATTAGACGAATTAACAGAACACCCAACAACAGGGACAGGGAAACCAGAAGTATTAAAGTTTGGACTTTCGGGGTTTTACTCCCGAAGAATCACGCAAAAACATAGGCTCGTCTATAAAGTAGACAACGAACAAATAACAGTTCTAATAATCTCGGCTATAGGTCATTACAGCGACAAATAAAAATAATGTGTACCAAATTTGGTACACACCACAAAGGAAGCCTTTCTTTTTCCGCTCCGCTCGGGTTCTGATTTGCTTTTTTTCCCTTTTGTTTTGATTGTATTTAATTGAATTATAGGGGTTTCGCCCTGCTCGCATATAACAAGCTATTTCCTTAAACACTCTATGACTGTTTAAAAAGCATAGCTTGTTATATGCTTATCAAATGTTTTTTCAAGTATTGTAACATTCTGCATATCACGCAATTACAACCATTTTCAAAAACCTAATTACGACTTTTTGAATACTAACTACGACTTTTTGAATACTTTTTTGACTTCTAACTACGACTTTTTGAATACTTTTTTGAATAAAAACGACATAGTATTTTGCAATGTCGTTTTTAAACACTACGTTTGTACTCGATATTTCTAATTACGACAATATGAATACTGAAAAACCAACTGAAAATAAGGAAAATAACCGCTTTACGGTCTATAAAGACGAAGTGTCAAACAAATGGGTTATTGAAGATTCGGAAACCTCAAATGTTCTCTCCTTTACACAGGGTACAGTAATGACTGAGGGATATTTCGCATCATTTAAAGACGGCAAAGTAATGACAGATATGCGGTTAGTCGGTCAGACTATCCGAGAAATGGACGAATTTCTAAAAACAAATTACAAACATCTCTATGGAAACACAACAGAATAAAGACATTATTCAGTCTTATATCCTTACAGTTGCCAAATATGAGTCAAACATATATGTCAAGCGGATTTTAACCCATATAGTTAATGCAAATCAGAACTATATAGAGGGGCAAAGGCTCGGAGGTACTATAATAAACATTGAAGAAGATTTATTCAAGGATAGAGAGTACACCCTTGATGCAAAAGAACTGTTATTAGGACAAAACGATAAGAATTATAAGCGGATTTATGACGCTTTCGATTATCTACAAAGCAAGTTCTTTGCTTATGAAGATTCAGAAATAAGATTTAGAGTGCCTTTTATAACTTCCGTATATGCAAAAAAAAGGAATGGTACTATACGATTTCGCATATCTGAATTGATATATAGGGCATTTACAGACTACACAAAGGGATTTAGAAAGTATGAGTTACAGGTTTCTTTATCCCTTACTTCGGTCTATTCCATACGTTTGTATGAGTTTTTAAGCGGTCAAGTAACCCCACTAACAAGAACTATCGAAGACTTAAAAGAAATGTTTCAGATTCAAGGAAAGTATAAGCAAATCAATGACTTTTTGAAACGTGTAATAGACCCTGCAAAACAGGAATTGGACGAAAAAAGTCCTTATACATTCGAGTATAAAATCAACAAAACAGGGCGCAAAATAACCTCTCTTACCTTGTACCCTGTTTACCAATCAAAATACAGGGATTCAGACCTTGAAAAGAAAGACCTACAAAAACAGATTTCCCCCTCTTGGGATTTGTCAAAAAACACAGTGGACTATCTAAAACACGGTTTTGAGTTTACAACAATGGAGATAAAACAAAATATTGACCTATTGAAAACTGCTCAAAATAAATTAGATAATTTTATATACTTTATGTCGCAAGTAAAACCCCGAGCAAACAGGGCAAAGAACCCCAAAGGGTATTTAATTAACTCAATCAAAAAAGAACTAAATAAATAACTTATGGTCGCATTACTTTATGTCATTGGATTTATTGGCTTATCTGCCTTTATACTCGGTAAAATCTTCTCAAAACCTAAAAAACAAAAGGGTAAAAATGAAATGGATTCTGCCGAATAGCAAGAAGAAAGGGGAGCGGATCAGAACCGCCCCCCTTTTTTAATCTGCAGGAAAGAAATATTTTTCTTCTCCAAAAAAAATACGTCCTGTACTGTCTTTGAGTGAGAGAACAACCCCATTGAAAGGATTTTGTTCTACATCTATGATTTCCCCCTCTATCCAATCGTTTTCCCCTGTCAGCTTTGGGGAAACCTTTGCTTTATCTCCAACTTTCATAACTCGAATTTATTTCTTTTGCTCTCGTGGAGCTTCACATTATCACGGTCGTACTCCCCAACAGAACCGCCACTTTCGAGCATCATTTTAACGTTATGCCGAACGGTTTTGTAATAGTCGTTAATGGTGCTAAAATTTGCCGTCTGTGGCGTGGAAAGGGGTTTTTGCGGTGGTCGCTGTGCCGGTATAAACTTCCTCCGGAATTGGTCGATATTTGATTCAACCAAAATGCCGGCAAATTCCCCAACCCCGAAGCGTAGTATATCTGCTCCTTTCAAAACATCCCGTTCCTGAATGGTTTCCGTATCGCTCCACGTTCGGGAAATCCAATCTGTGTTCTTGGAACTTGTGCCCGAAGTGGTATAGACTTTATCACGCTTCCCGAACTGTTTGCTTAGTTGGTCGGCTGTGATGGACGATGCAACACGCCCGTAAAAGTGATTATTACAGGCTGCAAAAAGTACATCGGCTTTCTCTTTGCCGTATCCGTCCGTGAGCTGTGCAAGGTCTTGACACATCAGAACCGTAGATATTTTATTGCTCCGCCCTGTGTTCGGCAATATTTCGAGATTAGGCACAAAACAGGTCGGTGCTTCATCCAGTAGAACAAAAGAGGGGGTTTTGCTTGGCTGATTCATTAGCTTTGTGGCCACTGTGATAACAAGGCTACAAAGCGGAGCAAATGTACTTGTAAGGGTTGGATAACTGCCAACGGTTAAAAGTATTGGGTTTGCTGGGTCGTTCACATCGAGCGAAAAATCATCCTTTGAGAAAATATACATCAGTTCGGGGGTGTTTATCTGTGCAATTGCTCCCTGTAATGTACCGATAACTCCCGAAACTTGGCTATCTGCCCCCCTTTCCATTGCGTTGTAAATGCTGATAGTCATTTGTGCGGTCTGCTCGTTCTTCTGCAAGGTCTTGAGCAATGCAACATCATTGCTTGTTATCATTGCGAAAACGTGCGGTAAATCGCATATATCGGGGCGTTCTACCCGAAGATACCAAATGCAAGCTGTAAGCAAGTCCGTTGCGCTACGTGTCCAAAAATCGGGTTTTTTAATACTCTCTTTCATCAGATTTCCAATAATGGCACTTGCGTACTCCCTTGCATAACTCGTATTAGGCAAATATTTTGGATTTAACGGGTTTACTCGGTACGATTGAAGCGGATTATTAAAGTTTAGATAGAAATGCCTTAAACCGCTTGAATTTGCCCCTAAAAAGGATTCTACATCATTGGCAAGTGTTGGAAACTTGAAATCGTAAACAATCCCTGCGTATTTCTGCTCAATGTATTGCTTCATCAATGGAACGGCAACGCTTTCAGACTTCCCCGAACCTGCTGCACCTGCCACAAAAACCCCTCTGAATGGGTTATTTAGTATTAATTTCCCTTTTGTTGTTTCCAATACTACGGCATAGGGATTTGTAGGCTTATCTTCTTTGGTCTTTTTACCTTTCTTCAGTACGAATTTCCAAATAACCCAAAACACCCCAAAATACAACGCCCAAACGATTACGGCAAAGAATAAACCGCTTATCCCTGCACCGAAACCCTGCTTTACAAAGGCTTCAAAAGCGTTATAGGTTGCCACAAATGGAACGGCAATAGTAGCCAATACAGGCGGTCCCAAAACGACCGCCAAAAGGACGTATAAACATCCTCTGTTCTTCTTGATTCCTCCTTCTCTCATTGTTTTATGATTTTATAATAATATATATTTATATGTTATGCGGCAGCTTAAAAGACGACACCAAACCAAAAAAATCATCTTGACAACCACCCGACTTTGAACTACGAAGGATGAAATTTTTCAGGGACAACTTCCAGCATTTCCAAAAAACAGTTTAACCATTGACTTGGAGACAAACAAACAATTTGAGCATTAAGGTTTAAACCGAATTTTTCCGAAATTGACCTGACCTGACTTTTCCTGAAAATCGACTTTAAAGCTGTTTTTACAGATAAATCAGGTTTCTCTAACAGACAGGAAATAAATGCTAAGTATTTGGCTTTAAACTTAAAATCAAAAAATAAGTGTTTTCTTTTAATGTTTAACAGGGCTGATTTGACAGTTGGCGGTGGCAAGAAACTTTCAGGACCTACCTCATAGACAAGTTTCAAATCAAAAAAAGTATGATAGAAAACGGTATATGGATTGTAAAGCTTCCTCGAAAATAACTTTTGTGTAGGTTCTAATTGAAGGACAATGGAACCTCCCAGAAAATTTCCAAGACTCTCAAACATCAGGATTTTGAAAATATCGGAAGTAATGCCATAAGGAATATTTGACACCACTTTGAAAGGAAATTTCGGAACTGCAAAATTCCTAAAATCACAACCGACAACTTGAACATTTCGGGCATCAGAAAATAATTTTCGTAAATGTTCAACCAAAGCTGTGTCGTTTTCAATAGCAACAACATTGTTGGCGATTTTTAATAAATGAACAGTAAGAAACCCCTTGCCTGCCCCAATATCTAAAACCGTATCCTGATTACTTATATTTGCTTGTCTTATTGCATCTTTTATTAGCACTTTATCAATAGTAAAGTGCTGACCCGTAAAACGAACGGGCAATTTCTTTTTTGTCATTAGTAACTTCTTACAGGTGAATACTTCTTGAGTTCAACTTATAAATGCAACTTTTTGGGTGCGGATAATAAGCAATAAA
>ENA-OPCL01003019-OPCL01003019.1-human-gut-metagenome-genome-assembly--contig:-NODE-3019-length-10197-cov-1.655098_pt1 | contig 10197 bp, 10 predicted proteins | sample MGYA00241251_ERZ501482 | MGnify/ENA primary metagenome ERZ501482 (study PRJEB25962, sample SAMEA2042581) | human gut metagenome | biome: human gut; feature: human-associated habitat; material: faeces... | reverse complement strand
GCGAAGATGGTGTCGAACGCGAGCGTCGACTTGCCCGAGCCCGACAGTCCGGTTACGACGACCAGTTGGTTATGGGGTATCTTGACCTCTATGTTCTTGAGATTATGTACCCGGGCGCCTTTGACGTGGATGTATTTCCGTTCTTTCGAGTCGTTCATGCCTCAATTCCAAATAGACCGCTAAAGATAACGAATTTCTCTCAAAACTATTATCCGCGCACGGAGCGTTTCGACAAACGACCGGTCCGTTTACGGACGCCTCCGTAGTCGGCGCGACCGGTCGTCGCTTCCTTGGCCGAACTTCCGGTTCCGGACATGAAACCGTTCCGGCGTCCGGCTGCTCGCCCCGCCTGTCCGGAGTGCAAAAAGACGGGAATATGGATGGCCTGTCAATCGGCGTAGGCTGTTCGGATTCGTGTTCGTGCTGTTCGGGCACGGGTTGGCCGCATGTATTCGGGCCGTTTTCATTTTTGAAAGAGTCCGGTGCGTCGGTTCCGAGGACTTGACTATAACCGGAGTGCTTATTCCGGCTCCGATTCGTTCCGGACGGCATGCGGATTTCGGGCTGTTTTTCCGGGTCGAAGGCAGCAGGCTGTTTCTCATTCCGTTAGCGTTGCGTTTCTGTACGGCTCTATTCGATCATGCGATTTATCGGTTTGGCAGACGATTTGCGATTTGCGGAGTATCGGGAAATTCCGATCGATGCATTGTCCGGCCGTTGAAAGCAGAATCGAAACGTTGATTATGCGGAAGATAGGCGTCTGTATGCCGGATACGTATCGGATGGTGCCGGTCGGGCGAAGCAGGATTTTTTATACGGTTTGTTCAGGTTGATAATCAATATAATAAAAACCTTTAAAAGTACAGCTTATGTTTCATCATGTCAAAGAACTTCAGTTCAATGCGCGCGTTTCGAAGCCCGATCCGCGCTTTGCCCGCCTGTTGCTCGAGCAGTTCGGCGGAGGTAACGGAGAGTTGAAAGCCTCCATGCAATATTTCGTTCAGGCCTTCGCGTGCCGGAATCCCTATCCCGACAAGTACGATATGCTGATGGATATCGCGACCGAGGAACTGGGACATCTGGAGATCGTCGGGGCTACGATTCAGATGCTGTTGTCGGGAATCAACGGCGAGTTGAAGGACGCGGCCGACAGGGCCGATTTTGCCCGGATGTTCGGCAGCAAGGGCAATCGGGAGGAATTTATCCATGAGGCGACGCTGAATCCGCAGTTCGGCGTGCTGACCGGAGGCGGTCCGCGCCTCACCGACAGCAACGGCGTACCCTGGCAGGGCTCGTACGTCAATGCGAACGGCGATCTGACGGTCGATCTGCGTTCGGACATCGCTGCCGAGTCGCGCGCCAAGATCGTTTACGAATACCTGATGCAGTTTACCGAGGATCCGTATGTGCTCGAGACGCTGAACTTTCTGATGACCCGCGAGGTAGCCCATTTCCAGCAGTTCGAGGCGGCGCTCGACACGATCCGGCCGAATTTTCCTCCCGGCGTGCTTCAGAGCGATCCGCGTTACAGCAACCTCTATTACAATATGTCCGAGGGCGAGGATAGCCGCGGGCCGTGGAACGAGGGCAAGCGTCGGCTTCAATGAGACATGGCAGTATGTCGATGACCCGAAGCGGCAGGTCGACCGGACGAACGGGCTGCTCGATACGGAGCCGACCGGAACCGATCGCACGCTGGCGTCTGTCGAGAAGGCCGACAAGCAACTCGGCAAGAAACGTAGCGCAGAGATCGATTCGGCGACGCCCCTCGAGGATATTCAGTGGAGCCGCTATGCCGAAATGGCCGAAGAGATCGGCTGACGGCATGGAATCGATTGTCTCTGACGGTTTCGGGACCGTGAAAAGGAGATCGGTTGAAACGAAATGATAATCGTCTGTCCCGAATTCCGGTCGGCGACACAGTAACCGTCCCGCACATTAATGTGCGGGACGGCTTTTTCGGGGATCGCCTCGGGAGCCGGCGCTCGAAATTTTCGGTCGGAGAACGTTCGTTCCCTCCTACGAAAATGCGGTTTCTTTAATGCGGCTTCTTTCTTGTTCCGTCCGTTCTTCCGATATTGCACTGCCGGCAGGCTGGTGGCAGCGCATCGCTTCGGCTGGTATCGCCGGACCGGATAACGGAAAACCGGCAAAGGAACGTTAGCTCGGAATTTCCTGCGGCGGTATTTTCCGGAGAAACGGCCGGGCGGCTTATTTCAGAATCTCGATCTGCTGCCGGTGCGTGATCTTTTCGCAATATTTGCAGCGAAGGGCGATCTGCTCTCCTTCCCGGATCACGGTGAACGAGGTCTCGACCGGCTCGTTGTTCGTGATGCATTTCGGGTTGACGCAGCGCACGAAACCCCGGACCGTCTCGGGTATCGTCACGTTGCGCTTTTCGGTGACCCTGAAATTCTCGATGATGTTGACCTTGGCCATAGGCGCGACGATCGCGATGCGGTTCAGCTCGTCCTGCTTGCAGAAGCGGTCGTTGATCTTGATGATCGCTTTCGAGCCCATCCGCTTGCTCTCGAGGTTCGTGCCGAACGTGATCCGGTGCGTATCGTGCTCCAGATCGAGAATCTTGATGATTTTGAACAGGCAGTCGGACGGGATATGGTCGATGACCGTGCCGTTCTCGATGGCCCTGACTTCCAGTTTTCCTTCCGTGTGATCGGTCATGGTATGGCGTGTGTTGTGCGGTTTGTTCCGTTTATTCGGCGACGCCCAGCAGGTAGCTGATGATGGCCATGCGGGTGTATACGCCGTTTTCGGTCTGTTGGAAATAGTAGGCTTTGGGGTTGCGGTCGACGTCCGGGTCGATCTCTCCCACCCTCGGCAGCGGATGCAGGATGCGCATATTGGGCTTGGTGCGTTCGAGCATACTGTTCCTCAGAACGTAGACGTTCTTGACCCGCTCGTATTCCATCGGGTCGGAGAACCGCTCGCGCTGAACCCGCGTCATGTAGACGATGTCGGCCGAGTCGATCGCTTCTTCCATGTTGCGCGTTTCGGTGTACGGAATGCCTTTTTCGTCGAGAAACAGCTTGTACTCGTCCGGCATCTTCAGTTCGTCGGGTGCGACGAACGTGAACGTCGGGTTGAAAAACGACATCGCCTGCAGCAGCGAGTGAACGGTCCGGCCGTATTTCAGGTCTCCGACCATGGCGATATGGAGGCCGTCGAGCGTGCCCTGCGTCTTCTGGATCGAATAGAGGTCGAGCAACGTCTGGCTCGGGTGCTGGTTGGCCCCGTCGCCGGCGTTGACTACCGGAACCTTCGATATCTCGCTCGCGTAGCGGGCCGCTCCCTCGATCGAGTGGCGCATGACGATCAGGTCGCAATAGTTCGATATGACCATGATCGTGTCATGGAAGGTCTCGCCTTTCGATACGCTCGTGTTGGCGGTCTCGGAGAATCCGATGACCCGTCCCCCGAGGTGATTGATCGCGCTCTCGAAGCTGAGGCGCGTGCGGGTCGAAGGTTCGAAGAAAAGCGAGGCGATTACTTTTCCGGCGAGCACCTGGCGGTGAGGATCGGCCTCGAACCGCGCGGCCAGCTCCATGATCTTCAGAATCTCCTCTTGCGAGAAATCGGTGATCGAGATCAGATTTTTCTTTCCCATATGCAGGTCTTTATAGTAGTCTTTTGTCGAAAGAATCCCCTCTTCCCTGAGGCTGCGCTCCCGTCCGTAAGCGGATATTTCCCTGCCGGGAGCGTATCGGCAATTCCGCTCGTGCGTTTCCGACGCGTCGGTTCCCGTTACACATAGCCTTTCGGATCGATCCGCAAGCCTTCCACGCCCGCGAGCCTTTCTCGGAGCGGTTCCTCGGCGGAGCTCCGGATTGCCAGCGTCATCGTGCAGGCGTTGTCGAACCGCTGCGCAAGCACTTGCGGCTGCATTTCCTTGACGATCCGCATCACGTCGTTCAGCACCAGATAGCCAAAACCTATTTCCAGCACTGCATCGACCGTCCGCTCGACGACCGATGAGGCGTCCAGCGCGGCGGCGGCCGATTCCCGATAGGCGGCGATCAGGCCCGGTACGCCCAGCTTCGTTCCGCCGAAGTATCGGACGACGACGATCAGCGCGTTGGTCACGTTGCGCGAAAGCATCTGCCCGAGGATCGGCCGGCCGGCCGTCGAGGAGGGCTCGCCGTCGTCCACGGCCCGGAAACTGTCGCCCGAAGGACCGAGGCGCCACGCGTAGCAATGGTGCGTAGCGTCGAAGTATTTCTTTCGCAGCGCGTCCACCCGCTCGCGTATCTGCTCCTCGTTCGCTACCGGATAGGCGAAAGCGAGGAACCGGCTGCCTTTGTCCTTATACAGCGCTTCGGCCGGAGCCTCGATCGTCAGGTAGCTGTCGGACGGAGTTTCCATGGACTTTATTTTACGCCCCGGAAAATCCGGTTCCACCGGATGTTCGCGGGGAAGCTCTTTTCCTTGTCCAGCGACAGCCATACGAACGACGGCTTGCCGACGATATGGTCCTCGGGCACGAATCCCCAGTAGCGCGAGTCGAGCGAGTTATGCCGGTTGTCGCCCATCATGAAATAGTAGTCCATGGCGAACGTATAGCTGTCGGCAGGCTCTCCGTTGATCCGTATCTGCCCGTCGGATACTTCCAGCCGGTTGCCCTCGTACGTCTCGATGATGCGGCGGTACAGGGGCAGGTTCGCTTCGGTCAGCGCGACGGTCGCTCCCTTTCGGGGAACCCACAGCGGGCCGAAATTATCGACGTTCCACGGGTACGACTCGCTGTTCGGGAAGATATCGGGATCGGCTCCGGTCGCCTCGTAGCGGACGATTTCCCGCACGTTGCGCAGGCTCCGCAGGCGCTCGACGTTCTCGTCGGTCAGCGGCAGAAAGTAAGTTCCCGCGTCGTACAGTATGTCGCTCTGCGCAATTCCCATTTGGCCGAACAGTTCCGGATTGATCGTCGTGCCGTCGGTCCGCACGTAATAGTTGTACTGCCTGCCGGGTATCTCGCGCTGCGGCTCGCTGTTGACCCATACCTCCGAGTGCTCGATCCGGATCGTGTCGCCGGGCAGAGCGATGCAGCGCTTCACGTAGTTGTCGCGCTTGTCGACCGGACGGTACACGACCTCGGTCCGCTGCAACAGCATGTCGCGTCCGGCTTTCTCGCCGTAGGCCTGCTGAAACTGCCGCAGCAGGTCGTAGTAGCTGGCCGAGGGCTCCATCAGCGCCACCGTGTCGCCGGCCGGAAAATTGAACACGACCGGATCGTTGCGCTTGACGCGCCCCCACCCTGATAGCCGGTGGTAGGGCCACTTGATCCATTCGACGAACGACTTTTTCGTTTGCGACAGAGGCAGCGTGTTGTGTACGAGCGGGAACGACAGCGGCGTATTGGGCATCACCGGACCGTATGCCAGTTTGCTCACGAGCAGATAGTCGCCCACGAGCAGGCTTTTTTCCATCGACGGAGTCGGAATGACGAACATAGCGAACACATAGATGCGGATCAGCGTCGCCACGACCGTAGCGAACACGATCGCTTCGACCCATTCCGACACTTTGCGGTAGGTTCTGTTGGTTTGCTTGCGCTCCTTGTGTTTGCGCCAGAACAGGCGATACATGTATTTCGATATGTAGATGTCGTAGATGACGGCTATGCCCGGCAGCAGCCACGGGTTGCCGGTCCATACGACGAACCACAGCGTGTAAAGGAGCGAAACGACGCCGAACTTGACCCAGCGGTTGCTCCATATTTTCTTCAGTTTGCTCACTCTATTCTTATGTGTTTTTATTGGCCCTGCGGCCGTTCGGACGACAAACGGCGTTTCGGTCGGTTTTCGTATCGTTTTTATGGGCTCGGCCGGCTCTTATTCCAGTCCCAGCAGGTCCTTCATCGAGAATATTCCCTTTTTGCCGGCGACGAACTCGGCTGCCATCACTGCGCCCGTAGCGAACCCGCACCGATTTTTCGCGCAGTGCGTGATCGACAGCACGTCCGCTTCCGACTCGTAGGTAACCGTGTGGATGCCCGGCACGACGCTGCGGCGTACGGAAGCGATTTCCAGCGCATCGGGCTCGGTCGTCGTGCCGCTCGTCCAGTGTGTCTTGCGGTCTATTCGGTCGAGAATATCTCCGGCCAGCGTAATGGCCGTGCCGCTGGGAGCGTCCTTTTTCTGCGTGTGGTGCGTTTCTTCGACCGTTACGTCGTAGGCCCCGAAACGATTCATCAGTTCGGCCAGCTTGCGGTTCACCTCGAAGAAGACGTTGACCCCGATGCTGTAGTTCGATGCGTAGAAAAAGGCTCCGCCGTGCTGACGGCACAAGGCTTCCGCCTCGTGGAGCCGCTCGGTCCAGCCCGTCGTGCCGCATACGACCGGTACGCCCGCCTCGAAGCAGATACGCAGGTTGTCGAACGCCGTCGAGGGAGTCGTGAACTCGATCGCCGCGTCGACTCCGTGCAGGTTCTCGGGCGTCAGATCGTCCGTATTGTCCCGGTCGACGATCAGGGCTATGCTGTGGCCGCGCTCGACGAGAATCCGCTCGATCTCGCGTCCCATTTTGCCGTATCCTATCAGTGCAATTTTCATAATCGGCGGTTTTGTCCCTGCAAATTTACACTAATTTTTAAAAGATTCGCTCCGTGCCGGTCGGATAACATGCCGCCTGTGCGGGAAAATCGTCTGACGGCTTCGTTTCGCGGAAAGCGCTTGCCGGGCATGGGCGGATCGGCTGGCTCCGTCGTTGCGTGGATCGGCCGGCTCCGTCGTTGCGCGGACCACGCCGACCCTCTGCGCGTTCCGGAACCGGAGCTGTTTTTCCTGTTTGTTTCCGGGGCCGATGCCTCGCGGCGATCGGCACGGCAGCGCAAGAACAGGTTTGGACATGGGGCGATTAGGCTACATATGCCGTTACGGGTTCTATGTACGGTTCCGGTCATTCAGAATGCCGTCTTTGTTCGCCAGCGCCCATTCGACCAGTCCCTCGATGTGCGGCATCAGGCTGCGGCCGCGTTCGGTCAGGCGGTATTCTACCTTGGGAGGTACCTGAGCATAAACCTTTCGCTCGAGCATGCCGTCCGTTTCCAGAGAGCGGAGGGTGACCGTCAGCATGCGCTGCGAGATATCGCCGATCGTCCGCTGGATGTCGCTGAAGCGCATGATACCGTTCACATGCAGGGTGACCAGCACGAGCGTCGTCCATTTGTCGCCCAGTCTGCACAGCACGTCTCTGACCGGACAGACTCCGTCGCGGTGAAAATTTTGCATTTTTTTCGATCTCCGAATGATTTGACAACCAGTAATCGTTACAGCCGTGTAATCGGCTTATTCCGAGGTGCGTTCTTGTATTTGTACCGGAGGAAGCCTACATTTGCCATATACAAATATAACAGACTTACTAATAAGAACTATCGTTTCATTTAAAAAATTATGGTTATGGCGAAGAAAGTAGCTGTCTTGGCCGTCGATCCGGTGAACGGAATGGGCCTTTTCCAGTATTTGGAAGCGTTTTACGAGAACGGAATCCCGTATCGGGTATATGCCGTGGCGGACCGTCGGGAGATCGGAACCAACTCCGGCATACGGCTCACGGCAGACGATACGGTGGCAGCTCTGAAGGGACATGCGGACGATTACGATGCGCTCGTGTTCAGCTGCGGCGATGCCGTGCCCGTGTTCGCCCGGCATGCCGGCGAGCCGTACAATCTCGATCTGATGGAAGTGATCAGGGAGTTCGCCGGTCGGGATAAGATCGTGATCGGCCATTGCGCTGCCGGTATGATGTTCGAGAAGGCGGGCGTAGCGTCGGGCCGTAAGCTTTCCGTGCATCCGCTGGCCAAAGCCGCGATCGTTCAGGGCCAGGCCGTCGACGAGCCTTCCGCCGTCGATGGGAATTTCTGGACGGCTCGTGACGAGGGCACGATCTGGACGATGATGCCCCGGCTGCTCGAAGAATTGAAAAAGTAGCCTTTGCGTATTCGGGGACGAGTCGGATCCCGTCGCTGCGATTTTCGGCAGCGGCGGGATTCGCCGTTTTGGACGGCAGGGTTTCATTCTCTCGGCGAAAATGCTATCTTTGTTCTCAAACCGATAATAAGGTGCGTTATTTTCTGGAACTTTCCTATTCGGGCAAAGCCTATTGCGGGTGGCAGGTGCAGCCCGGCGATCCGTCCGTGCAGCAGGCCGTGCAGCAGGCGCTCTCCACATTGCTCCGGCACGAGACTCCCGTCGTCGGGGCCGGCCGGACCGATACGGGCGTGCATGCCTCGTTCTATGTGGCCCATTTCGACGCGGAGCGGGCGGTGGACGATCCGGCCCGGTTCTGCTACCATTTGAATGCCGTGCTGCCCGACGACATTGCCGTGAGCGCTCTGAGACGGGTCCGCGACGACGCGCATGCCCGTTTCGACGCCGTACAGCGCGAGTATAAGTATTACGTCGCGCTGCGCAAAGACCCGTTCCGGCGCGATACGGCCTTCCGCTACGCTTTGCCGCTCGATGCGGAGCGAATGAACGAGGCGGCTGCGTTGCTGATAGGCTGCGGTGACTTTACGAGTTTCGCCAAGCTGCATTCCAACAACAAGACGAACGTGTGCCGCGTCGATCGGGCCCGGTGGGACCGAGAGGACGATCTGCTCGTGTTCACGATTGCTGCCGACCGTTTTCTGCGCAATATGGTGCGGGCCATCGTGGGAACCCTGCTCGACGTCGGGCGCGGCAAGATGAGTCCGGAGGACATGCGGGCCGTAATCGACGGACGGAGCCGTTCCCTGTCCGGATGCTCGGCGCCGGCTCACGGGCTGTTTCTGACGGATGTGAAGTATCCGGACGGGATCTATGTCGACACTACGAACTAAATCATACGACCTATGAAAACCAAGATTCAGGAGAAATTCAAAGCGATGTTCGGCGACGGAGCCTCGCTGTTCGCCTCGCCCGGTCGGGTCAACCTGATCGGCGAGCATACCGATTACAATCTCGGCTTCGTGCTGCCCGGGGCGATCGACAAGGCGATCTACGTGGCCTTGAAACCCAATGACGGTACGGTCTGTCGGGTGTACTCGCTCGATTACGACGAGACGGTCGAACTGAACCTGCACGGCGAAAAACCTTCGCAGCAGTGGGCTTGTTACGTGTACGGCGTGTGCAAGGAGATGGAGAAGCGCGGGGCGCTGATTCTGCCGTTCGACATGGCGTTCGGCGGCGACGTGCCTCTCGGCGCCGGCCTCTCGTCCTCGGCCGCGCTCGAGAGCGCCGTCGGATTCGCGCTCAACGAGACATACGGCCTCGGGTTCGACCGGGAACAACTGGCCAAGATCGGACAGATGACCGAGCATAACTACGTCGGCGTCCGCTGCGGTATCATGGACCAGTTCGCGTCGCTGTTCGGCGAGGCGGGCCATGTGATTCGCCTCGACTGCCGGTCGCTCGAGTACAAGCTCGAACCGTTCGATCCGCAGGGCTGCCGCGTCGTGCTGTTCGACACCCAAGTCAAGCATACGCTCGCCTCGTCGGAGTACAATGTCCGCCGCGCTCAGTGCGAGGCCGGTGTGGCCGTCGTGCTCCGGCATGTGGGAGGCGTCGAATCGCTGCGCGACGTGACGGCCGACATGCTCGATACCTATAAAGGCGAAATGGACGAAGTCGTCTACCGCCGCTGCCGCTATGTCGTCGACGAGAACCAGCGTTTGCTCGATGCCTGCGCGGCGCTCGAGAAAGGCGACTACGTCACGTTCGGACAGAAAATGAACGGATCGCACGAGGGGCTGAGCAGACAGTACGAGGTCAGCTGCGACGAGCTCGATTTCTTGGCCGATATCGGTCATCGGACCGACGGCGTGCTGGGCGCGCGGATGATGGGCGGCGGTTTCGGCGGCTGCACGATCAACCTCGTGAAGGACGACCTCTTCGCCGATTTCATCGCCACGGCCAAACGCAAATTCACCGAGCGGTTCGGCCACGAACCCAAAGTCTATCCCGTCGTCATCTCGGACGGCGCACATAAAATCGACTGATTCAAACCATCCCGTTACATGAGAAAAACGATCTTCCTTTTCGCTCTGCTCGCCGGCACGCTGTCGCTGCAAGCCCAGAACTACCCCTTGCGCGCCCGCCTGAGCGACCCGAATTCCTTCTCGGTCATCGTCATTCCCGACCCGCAGAGCTACACCAAGTTCGCCGCCAACCAGCCGTTGTTCGAGTTGCAGACGGCATGGATCGC